>LNFM01000413.1_pt1 | contig 145229 bp, 128 predicted proteins | sample 596031 | NCBI WGS metagenome assembly LNFM01 (sample SAMN04254537, study PRJNA301005) | activated carbon metagenome | isolation source: dual media filters at the Ann Arbor, Michigan drinking water treatment plant | place: USA: Ann Arbor
TGAAAATTGAATCGTCTTCATGATCAATCCCTCGTATTCGGAGATGTCACGATTCAGTTTAGACCACTGCAACAGTTAACTCAGACAGAGCCTTGTTAAAACTGGCCAATTGGCGTTGGCTGTCGATCTGCCATTCCAGATTGGGCCCATAGGCGAGCAGCGCCTCACGCAGATTGCCGCGCTCCACCGCTGCCGTGATAGCAGCCTGGTTGATCCAGGTGCCGTCAGGCGAAGAGGGCGTGCTGGCGCAGCCACTGAGCAGGGCGCTGGCAAACAGGGCAAATAACAGGCTGCGCATGACGCCTCCGCCTTGAGAAGAGCGGGGCCGTGGCCCCGCTAAGGGTTTATTCGAGAACCAGGATCGCGTCCATTTCCACTTGTGCGCCGCGTGGCAGGGCAGCCACACCGATGGCAGCGCGGGCAGGGTAGGGCTGCTCAAAGTAACGGCCCATGACTTCGTTGACCTTGGCGAAATGCGACAGGTCGGTGAGGAAGATGTTCAGCTTGACGATGTCCTTGAATGAGCCGCCGGCTGCTTCAGCCACGGCCTTGAGGTTCTCGAATACCTGCACGGTCTGCGCTTCGAATCCTTCAACCAGCTCCATGGTGGCGGGGTCCAGCGGGATTTGCCCGGACATATAAACAGTGTTACCTGCCTTGATCGCCTGGGAGTAAGTGCCGATAGCGGCCGGGGCCTTGTCGCTGCTGATAACGCTCTTGCTCATGGGAACTCCTGCAAACAGTGATGGAGAAAAGTAGTGCGCGCATCCTTAGATGCGCTGCGAGTTAGATTGCCTGTGCCGAATGAAAGCCACAGCGGCTTGGCGTGGGATACGTTCTTTGGGGCTGCTTAGGCGCGGGCGCGAGTGATGCGAATCACCCCGGTCAGGGTGCGCAGCTTCTTGATCACGCGAGCCAAGTGCACGCGGTCATGCACGCTGACGACCAATTGCACGACGCTGATGCGGCCATCGCGCTCGTCCATACTGATTTTCTCGATATTGCCGTCGGCGGCGTTCACGCTGCTGGCCAGCAGGGCAATCAGACCGCGCTGATGCTCAAGCTCGACGCGCAGTTCGACATTGAATTCGCCGGTCACGTCCTTGGGCCAAGACAGCTGAATACACTTCTCGGGGTTGTGGCGAATTTCACCGATGTTCTTGCAGCTGTCCAAGTGCACCACCATGCCTTTGCCGGCGGACAGGTGGCCGACAATCGGATCGCCCGGAATCGGTGTGCAGCACTTGGCGTAACTCAGCACCAGGCCTTCTGTGCCACGAATCGCCAGCGGCCCTTCGCTGCTTGGCTGTGCCTCGTTGCTGTCGCTCAGCAGGCGACGTGCCACCACATAGGCCATGCGATTACCCAGGCCGATGTCTTCGAGCAGGTCTTCGATCACATCCAAATGGTATTCGGCGAGCACTGCTTGAACGCGTTCGGGCGAGAGTTTTTCGACGCGGCTGTCAAAGCCGGCCAAGACTTTATTCAGCAAGCGCTCACCGAGGCTGATGGACTCTGAGCGACGTTGCAGTTTCAGTGCATGGCGGATGTGGGTGCGGGCTTTACCAGTGACCACAAAACTCAACCAAGCCGGGTTGGGTCGTGCGCCGGGTGCGCTGACGATCTCGACCGTAGAACCGCTTTCCAAGGCTTGCGACAGCGGTGCCAAGCGGCGGTTGATGCGGCACGCAATGCAGGTGTTGCCGACATCGGTGTGCACCGCATAAGCGAAATCGACCGCCGTAGAGCCTTTCGGCAGCTCCATGATGCGGCCTTTGGGCGTGAACACGTAGACCTCGTCGGGGAACAGGTCGATCTTTACGCTCTCAATAAACTCCAGCGAGTTGCCGGCGCGTTGCTGCATTTCCAGCACGCCCTTGACCCACTGCCTCGCGCGGGCGTGGCTACCCTTGGGCTGGTCTTCTTCGTTGGACTTGTACAGCCAGTGCGCGGCGATGCCGTTGTTGGCCAACTCTTCCATCTCGCGGGTACGGATCTGGATCTCGATCGGTACACCGTGCATGCCAAACAGCGTGGTATGCAGGGACTGGTAACCGTTAGCCTTGGGAATCGCGATGTAATCCTTGAAGCGGCCGGGCAGTGGCTTGTAAAGGTTGTGCACGGCGCCGAGCACGCGGTAACAGGTATCAACCTTGTCGACGACAATGCGGAAGGCATAGACGTCCATAATTTCGTTGAACGCGCGGCGTTTGCCGCGCATCTTCTGATAAATGCCGTAAAGATGCTTCTCGCGCCCGACGACTTCACCTTCCAGGCCTTCACGGGCCAGGCAGTGGGTGATCGACTCTTCGATCTTGTTGACGATTTCCTTGCGATTGCCACGAGCGCGTTTGACTGCCGTACGGATACGCTCGGAGCGCATCGGGTGCATGGCCTTAAAGCCTAGGTCTTCGAACTCGATACGCATGCTGTGCATGCCCAGGCGGTTGGCAATCGGTGCGTAGATTTCCAGAGTTTCTTTGGCGATGCGTCGGCGTTTCTCGCCGGACAGCACTTCCAGGGTACGCATGTTGTGCAGGCGGTCGGCCAGCTTGACCAGGATCACGCGAATATCGCGGGCCATGGCCATGGCCATTTTCTGGAAGTTTTCAGCTTGAGCTTCGGCTTTGGTCTCGAAGTTCATCTGGGTCAGTTTGCTGACCCCATCGACCAGTTCCGCCACGGACTCGCCGAACTGGGTGTCCAGAGCTTCTTTGGCAATACCGGTGTCTTCGATCACGTCATGCAGCATCGCGGCCATCAGGCTCTGATGGTCCATGTGCATGTCGGCCAGGATGCTCGCCACCGCCAGAGGATGGGTGACGTAAGCTTCGCCGCTGCGTCGGCGTTGGCCGTCGTGGGCTTGTTCAGCGTAAAAATAAGCGCGGCGCACCAGATTGACCTGGTCGCCGTCGAGGTAGGTCGAAAGTCTGTCGGCGAGGGCGTCTATGCTCGGCATGGGCTTTCCCCTTGTCGATTCAGATAACCCTGCGCCTGACGACGTCGACCCTGCATAGGCTTACAGAGGCTCGTTAGCCTCGTCCTCGAATGCGGCAAACAACGGTTCTTCTTCCACGATGTCGTCTTGAGCGATGACGTCGTAGCTCATCAGGCCAGCGGCGATTTCACGCAGCGCGACCACGGTTGGCTTGTCGTTTTCCCAAGCCAGCTTAGGCTCTTTGCCGCCGGTAGCCAGTTGGCGCGAACGCTTGGTGGCGAGCATGACCAGCTCAAAGCGGTTATCAACGTGATCCAGGCAATCTTCGACGGTAACGCGGGCCATGGTGTTCCTCGTAGCAAATGCGTAATAAGGCTAAGCCCAAATGGGCGAGCGGACTGGGTAGTCTAAGAAAACCAGCCCGCAGTCACAAGCTTAAAGCGTAAAGAAAAGCCGGCCGGCTATCAGCTCGACGAACCGGCCTAGGCCAGCAGCTCGTTAAGCAGCCCGGCATGGCGCTGCTGTTGAGGGCTCTGCAGAAGCTGATTAGCGCGGAAAATAGCCTTCAAGTCGCTGAGGGCGTGGGAGAAATCATCGTTGATCAGAATGTAGTCGTACTCAACGTAGTGGCTCATCTCGCTAACGGCTTCGCGCATGCGGCGTTCGATGATTTCGCCGCTGTCCTGGCCGCGATTGGTTAGGCGGTGGCGCAGCGCTTCCTGAGTTGGCGGCAGAATAAAGATGGATTTGGCCTCTGGCATCAGTCGACGCACCTGCTGCGCACCTTGCCAGTCGATTTCCAGAATCAGGTCGTAGCCTTCGGCCAGCGTCTGTTTAACCCATTCCTGAGAAGTACCGTAGAGGTTGCCGAAGACTTCCGCGTGTTCAAGGAACTCGGTTTTGTCGAGCATGGCATGGAAGTGCTCACGGCTGACAAAGTGGTAGTTCACCCCATCCACTTCGCCCGGGCGCATGGCGCGGGTGGTGTGCGAAACGGAGACGCGAATCTGCGCTTCGCTGTCGATCAGCGCCTTGACCAGGCTGGTCTTGCCCGCGCCGGAGGGGGCGGAAATGATGTACAGGGTGCCGGTGGTAGTGGTCATTGAGAGCTTCCTGAACAAATCTTGGGGGCTTGAAAACGTAGCGAGCGACGGATAGGCAAGGCGGAATCAGGTGAGAAAGCGGAGTTTACGACTGTAAATGAGCATTTCGAACCTGATTTCAACGCGGCATAGCCTAGCGCAGTAGTTTTTATTCGATGTTCTGCACTTGTTCGCGCATCTGCTCGATAAGCACTTTCAGGTTTACCGCCGCCTGCGTGCTGCGAGTGTCGAAAGCCTTGGAACCAAGGGTGTTGGCTTCGCGGTTGAGTTCCTGCATAAGGAAATCCAAGCGGCGGCCCGCTTGTCCGCCGGTTTTCAGGACGCGGCGCACTTCGCTGACGTGGGTGCTGAGGCGGTCGAGTTCTTCGGCGACGTCGCTCTTTTGCGCCAGAATCACCAACTCTTGCTCCAAGCGTTGCGGATCCAGTTCGGCCTGCATGTCGGCGCAGCGGTCGAGAATCTTCTGTCGTTGACCCGCGAGCATCTGCGGTACCAGCTCACGCAGCGTCGCGACTTGTTCGAGGATGCTGTCCAAGCGCTCGTTAAGCAGTTTGGCCAGTTCCGCCCCTTCGCGCTCGCGGCCTCTCTTCAGCTCGTTCAGCGCTTCGGTGAACAGCGTCAGCGCATTCTGGTTGAGTGCTTGCGGGTCCGCAGCGTCCGCCACCAGCACGCCGGGCCAGCCGAGCACTTCCAGTGGGTTGAGTGCGGCCGGTTGTTTGATCAGGTTGGCGACGCTTTCAGCGGCGGCGACCAGTTGCGCGGCGCGTTCCAGATCGACCTGCAAGGCTTTGCCGGTGCTGTCATCGCTAAAACGCAGGGTGCATTCGACCTTGCCACGCGACAGGCCGTTACGCAGCGCTTCGCGCACAGCACCTTCGAGGTCGCGAAAGCTCTCCGGTAAACGCAGGTGCGGCTCAAGGTAGCGATGGTTAACCGAACGCAGCTCCCAGCTCAGGGTGCCGTGGGTACCGGCCTGCTCGGCGCGGGCGAAGGCAGTCATGCTGTGGATCATCGGGGCGAACCTCGCGGAAAGTCGAAAGCAAAGGCGCGAGATTGTAGCGCAGTGCGTCGGTCGCTCCCAATTCGGCATAGCGCCGCACCGTTCCGGCCCTATAATGCCGGGCAGATTTTTATTCAGAGTAGGAATTCCTTGATGAAACGTCCCAGTGGCCGCGCCGCCGATCAGTTGCGCCAGATTCGCATTACCCGCAACTACACCAAACACGCCGAAGGCTCGGTGCTGGTTGAGTTTGGCGATACCAAAGTGATTTGCACGGTCAGTGTTGAGTCGGGTGTGCCGCGTTTCCTCAAGGGTCAAGGCCAGGGCTGGTTGACGGCCGAGTACGGCATGCTGCCGCGTGCCACCGGCGACCGTAACCAGCGTGAAGCCAGCCGTGGCAAGCAGGGCGGCCGCACCCTGGAAATCCAGCGTCTGATCGGCCGTTCGCTGCGTGCAGCGTTGGACATGTCCAAACTGGGCGAAAACACCCTATACGTCGACTGCGACGTGATCCAGGCTGACGGCGGCACCCGCACCGCCTCTATTACCGGGGCCATGGTGGCACTGGTTGATGCGCTGAAAGTAGTCAAAAAGCGTGGCGGCCTGAAAGGTGGCGATCCGCTCAAGCAGATGATTGCCGCGGTGTCGGTAGGCATGTACCAGGGCGAGCCGGTATTGGATCTGGATTACCTGGAAGACTCCGCTGCCGAAACCGACCTTAACGTGGTGATGACCAGCGCCGGTGGCTTCATCGAAGTGCAGGGCACCGCTGAAGGCGCACCTTTCCAGCCGGCCGAGCTGAACGCCATGTTGGCGTTGGCGCAAAAAGGTATGGCTGAGCTGTTTGAACTGCAGCAGGCTGCTCTGGTCGATTAAGTCCGATAGCTTTAAGCCCACACCGCAAGGAGACGCACCATGAGCGACGAACCCCTAGCACCGCAGCCCACTCCCGGCCCTGAAGCCCGTCAATGGGCAATGTTCTGCCATTTCGCGGCTTTTCTCGGGCTCGTATTTCCTTTCGGCAATCTGCTCGGGCCGTTGATTGTTTGGCAGATCAAGAAAGACTTGGATCCGTTCGTTGATGCTCAGGGTAAGGAAGCGCTGAATTTTCAGATCAGCGTCGCTTTGGCGGCACTGCTGTGCGTCTTGCTGATGGTGGTGGTGATTGGTTTCCCGCTGCTGCTGCTGGTCAGCGTGGGTGCGCTGGTGCTGACCATCATTGCCGGGATCAAGGCCAATGAAGGCCAGGCTTATCGCTATCCGTTCTCTTGGCGTCTGGTGAAGTAGGCGCTCTAAGGGCAGAACGTAAAAAACCGGCATTTAGCCGGTTTTTTATTGGGCGCTACACGCTGAGTATCCAGTCGTAATCGACGATCAACGGCGCATGCTGCGAGAAGCGCGGTTGGCGCGGCAGGCGGGCGCTGCGGATGCTACGGCGCATGCCGGGCGTCAGCAGCTGATAGTCGAAGCGATAGCCAAGGTTGAGCATCTCCGCTTGCTCGCTGTCCGGCCACCAGCTGAACTGATCGCCTTCGCGGCTGGCTTCGCGCAGGGCATCCACATAGCCCATGCTGCCAATCACCTCGTCCATCCAAGCGCGTTCCGGTGCAAGGAAGCCGGGCAATTGCTGGCAGTCGCGCCAGTTCTTCACGTCGAGCTTCTGATGCGCCACATAGAACGAGCCGCAATAGATGTATTCGCGGCGCTTGCGGCGCTGCTTGTCCAAATAATGAGTAAAGTCGTCCATAAACTTGAATTTTTGATTCAAGCTCTCGTCACCCTGCTGCCCTGAAGGCATGAGCATGGTGGCAATACTTACTTTGTCGAAATCGGCCTGCAGGTAGCGCCCATAGCGATCGGCCATTTCAAAGCCGAGGCCGCTGATTACCGCCTTGGGTTGCAACCGCGAATACAGCGCCACGCCACCTTGGCTTGGCACTTCTGCATCACAGGCATAGAGGAAATAGCCATCCAGTTGGAAGGCTTGGTCGTCCAGTTCAAAGGCGGAGGCGCGGGTGTCCTGCAGGCAGATGACGTCGGCATCTGCAGCATGAATACCATTCACGTTCACACTGATGATCCGCATAAATGGCCCCCAAAATCACGTGCGTGTATGATACCCGAGCTCGTGTCCAATAAGTAATTTCCTAGTAAATCCGTGCCGTCCGGGGCTTTTCATGCAAGCGTATCAACGTGATTTCATCCGTTTTGCCATTGAGCGTGGGGTCCTGCGCTTTGGTCAGTTCACCCTCAAGTCCGGGCGCATCAGTCCTTATTTCTTCAACGCCGGGCTGTTTGACAGCGGTTTGGCCTTGGCCCAGCTCGGCCGGTTTTACGCCTCGGCGGTAATGGACAGCGGGATTGATTTTGATGTGCTGTTTGGCCCGGCCTACAAGGGTATCCCGCTGGCTGCGACCACCGCGGTGGCCTTGGCTGAGCATCATCAACGTGACGTGCCCTGGTGTTTCAACCGCAAGGAAGCCAAGGATCACGGCGAGGGCGGTACGCTTGTAGGGGCTCCACTGGCCGGTCGTGTGTTGATTATCGATGACGTGATCACTGCCGGTACGGCGATTCGCGAAGTGATGCATATTATTCAGGCCCAGGGCGCACAGGCCGCCGGGGTACTGATTGCCCTGAACCGCCAAGAGCGTGGCAAAGGCGAATTGTCGGCGATTCAGGAAGTGGAGCGCGACTACGGCATGCCCGTGGTGAGTATTGTGTCACTCGAACAGGTGCTGGAATATCTGGCAGAGGATGCTGAACTCAAGCAGTATCTGCCGGCGGTACAAGCCTACCGCGCCGAGTACGGTATCTAACCTATCGATAAGGTGTTGCACTGATGCATAGTCCTGCCCTGACCCGCTGTTCGCTGTTGCTAGGCCTACTGCTGCCGGTTATGGCGGGCGCAACGGAGCTGTATCGCTATGTCGATGACAAGGGCACCACGGTCTTGAGTCGTCAGGGTGTGCCGCCGGAGCACATCAGCAAGGGTTATGAAGTGCTCAATGAGCAGGGCCGGGTGGTGCGGGTGATTGCTCCAGCGCCTAGCGCCGAGGAAATGCAGCTCATTCTGGCTGAAAAAGCCCGCGCCAACTCCGATGCGCAACTGCTACGCCTTTACAGCACGCCGGAAGACGTCGAGCGCGCCCGTCAGCGCAAGCTGGCTGAACTCGACGGTTTGATCGGTGTGGCGCGCAGTAATTTGCAGTCTGTGCGCACCCAGCAAGCCAACCTGCAAAGCCAGGCCGCCGACCATGAGCGTAGCGGTCGTGCTGTACCGGCTCACCTGCTAGGGCAGATCGATAACCAGAAAGCTGAGCAAGAACGGCTTAAGAGCGACATCGTGCGCTATCAAGCCGTGCGTAAAGACGCTGACAGCAGCTTTAATGCCGACCTCGACCGGATCAAGCACCTGCAAGAGCGCAACCGTTAATAAAGGGTTGCCGCCAGCGTCCCTATGCCTCAGGGGCGCAACGTTCAAACGCCATGACCTTTTCCCGCAGCCAGACCGGCAGCGGGCTGCTGCTGCGGCTCGTCTTGTCGGCGTGCACGTAAATCACTTCACCGGCCGTTAGCGCCTGTTCATCGCGCCAGATCCCCAGGGCAAAGCTCAGGCTGGAGCGGCCCAGGCGGGCGACGCGAATGCCAACCTGCAACTCATCGTCGAAGCGGGCGGGTGCCAAATATTCCAGTACGGTCTTGATCGCGAAGAAATCGCCACCATCGCGGCTCAGGTCGTCCGGGTAGCGAATGCCTAGCGCTCGAAAGTATTCAGTAATGGCGACGTCGGCATACGTCAGGTAGTGACCGTTGAACACAATGCTTTGCGGGTCCACTTCAGCCCAGCGCACGCGCAAAGGATGAAAGAAGCTGAAGGCGTCGCGGGACGGTGGGCTACTCATGTGAATCACCTCGGCTACAGTGCTAAGCCACTGAGCTTGGGTGCTGCAAGAGCCCGCTGCAAGGTGCGCAGCAGGCTATCAGGCGGGCGAATCAGCCACGATCAGCGGTCTGATTCGGTAGCAGGGCTCAGTGGCGCTTGCGGTTGCAGATCAGCGTGCCGACACCGCTGTCGGTGAAGATTTCCAGCAGCACGGCATTCGGCACACGGCCGTCGATGATATGCGCGCTGGTGACGCCGCCTTGCACCGCTTCCAAGGCGCAGCGGATCTTCGGCAGCATGCCGCCGTAAATGGTGCCGTCGGCGATCAGGCCATCGACCTGCTCGGTGGTCAGGCCGGTCAGCACTTGGCCCTGCTTGTCCATCAGGCCGGCAATGTTGGTCAGCAGCATGAGCTTTTCAGCTTTCAGCGCTTCAGCCACTTTGCCCGCTACCAGATCAGCGTTGATGTTGTAAGACTCGCCATCCGGGCCGACGCCAATCGGCGCGATGACCGGGATGAAGTCGCCCTTCACCAGCATGTTCAGCAGGTCGGTATTGACCCCGGTGACTTCGCCGACGTGGCCGATGTCGATGATCTCTGGCTGAGTCATTTCCGGCGTCTGGCGGCTGACCTTGAGCTTTTTCGCGCGGATCAGCTGCGCATCTTTACCGGTCAGGCCGATGGCGCTACCGCCGTGTTGGTTGATCAGGTTGACGATGCTTTTGTTGACCTGGCCGCCCAGGACCATTTCCACCACGTCCATGGTCGCGGTGTCGGTGACGCGCATGCCGTCGACAAAGTGGCTTTCGATGGACAGGCGCTTGAGCAAGTCGCCGATCTGCGGGCCGCCGCCATGCACCACCACCGGGTTGATGCCCACGGCTTTCATCAATACGATGTCGCGGGCGAAGCCTTCTTTCAGCTCTTCGCTTTCCATGGCGTTGCCGCCGTATTTGATCACCAGGGTCTTGCCGACAAAACGGCGGATGTACGGCAGTGCTTCGGACAGTACCTTGGCGACGTTGCTGGCGGCGTCACGTTCGAGGGTCATGCAGGGCTCCAGTTAAAGGTGTGTGAGTCAGTCAGAACGGCAGGCTGAGGTCAGGCGCGGCGCTGTAGAGCTGGGCGCGGAAGACTTCCTTGATCCGTTCGAGTTCCTGTTCGGTTTCCGCCTCAAAGCGCAGCACCAGCACCGGCGTGGTGTTGGATGCACGCACCAGGCCCCAGCCTTTGGGGTAATCCACGCGCACGCCATCGAGGTTGGTGATGTTGCCTTCGCCCCACACGCCGTCGCGTTGCAGGCGATCAATGATGCTGAACTTGCTCTGTTCGGTGACCTGAATATTGATTTCCGGGGTGGAGATGTCATTCGGGAAGGCGTTGAACACGTGCTCGGCGTCGCGGCGATCCTGGCTGAGGATTTCCAGCAGGCGTGCGGCGGCATAGATGCCGTCATCAAAGCCGAACCAGCGCTCTTTGAAGAACACGTGGCCGCTCATTTCCCCGGCGAGCAGGGCGCCGGTTTCCTTCATTTTCTTCTTGATCAGCGAGTGGCCGGTTTTCCACATCACCGGGCGGCCACCGTAGCCGCTGATCAACGGGGTCAGGCGGCGTGTGCATTTGACGTCGAAAATGATGTCCGCACCCGGGTTGCGCGAGACCACGTCCTTGGCGAACAGCATCAGCAGCCGGTCCGGGTAGACGATGGTGCCGGTATTGGTCACCACGCCGACGCGATCACCGTCGCCGTCAAAGGCCAGGCCGATGTCGGCTTTCTCGCTTTTAACCTTGGCGATCAGATCGGCAAGGTTCTCCGGCTTGCCGGGATCGGGATGGTGGTTGGGGAAGTTGCCGTCCACTTCGCAGTACAGCGGAATCACCGAGCAGCCCAGTGCCTCAATCAGCTGCGGGGCGATCACGCCCGCTACGCCGTTGCCGCAGTCGACCACCACACGCATAGGCTTGGCCATGGCGATGTCGTCGCGGATGTGTTTGAAGTAGCGATCCAGAACATCGACTTGCTCGACACTACCCACACCGCTGATCAGGTCATTGGTATCAATGCGCGTTTTCAGCGCCTGAATCTGCTCATTGGCCAGGGTGTCGCCAGCGATAACAATTTTGAAGCCGTTGTAGTCCGCCGGGTTGTGGCTACCGGTGAGCATCACCGCCGATTTACCGGTGAGCACATGCCCGGCGAAGTACACCACGGGCGTCGGCACCATGCCGACATCGCTCACATGGCAGCCACTGTCCAGCAAGCCCTGGATCAGCTGCTGCGCCAGGACTGGGCCGGACAGGCGGCCGTCACGCCCGACGGCGATGTTGGGTTCACCCTCAGCGATGGTTTGCGAGCCGATGGCGCGGCCGATCCAGTACGCGGTTTCCGCATTCAAGGTGCGTCCGACCACGCCGCGAATGTCGTACGCGCGGAAGATATCGGCAGGTAGTTTGGGGGCGTTGATTGGCGTTGGCGCTGGTGGCGCTTCATCTAGGCCCAGCAGGTCTTGATCTTCGTCGAGAATGTCGATGTCCAAAATATCGGTGTCCTGAAACAGGGGGTCGATCATCGGATGCGCTGCGGACGGCGTTGGTGCGGCGCTGCGTGTTGGGTTGTTGGTGTTCGGCGTCGTCGTGCTGGCGGGCGTCGCGGCAGCGGGCTCATGCGCGCGGCGCGGCATGCGCGCCAGGCTCTGAGCCAAGCTGTCGAGGACCGGCAGACTCAGGCAAAAGGATTTGACCGGTTTGCCGGCATTGAGTTCTTTGACCATTTGACCCAGTTGCAGCGCGTCGGCCTGTAGCTTGCGTTGTAGATGGTTGTTCAGCAAAAACAGCCCAACCATCGCGCCGATTAATGCCAAAAGGCCGGCTATGCCCAGCAGCAACGGTGAGATCACTGACTCGGTGAGCGAGGCCCCCGGGATAAAACTGACGCTCCAGTTGGGATTGCCCGTGCTGAATGACTGCGGCACGCCCTCGGCTTGACCGCGCTGCGCCAGTACTTGGGCGGCGGTATTATTGAATTGCTGTACCAGTTGGATCTGGCCAACCTCGGCGGGCATTACCGGCAGGTTGGCGAGCAGGCGCTCTAGGTCGACAGCCAGCAGTAAAGTGCCGTGCAGCGGTTCGCCTTCGTTCAGGCGCAGCGGCGCGGCGCTGTACACCAGCCAGCGCTGGCCCACTTTGTAGGCTTCGGGCGCCGGCGTTTGACCACTCTCGACGCGGCGCAACATGTCCAGCGCCGCAAAGTTCATCGGCGCGATGCGGCTCATGTCCTGAATGGCCTGTCCACGGGCGTTGAGGTGAGCATCAACCACGCCGTGCCAATAGGTCAGGTTGCGCTCGGCAGCGCGAACCTGGGCAATGTCCTGGCTTTGCAGGGCCAGTAACAGCTGTGGGTTGCGTGCGGCGGCTTGCGTGTCGGCTGCCAGTTGCTGCAGGGCTTTTTGCACGACGGTGGCTTGGCTGCCACCCCACGCCTGGCTGAGTTGCTGCAGGTGCACCTGATTGGCGTTGCTCAGCGGGCCAAACCATAGCAGCGCACCGGCCAAGGCAATGCCCGCCAATGCGGCGGCCAGACCCGGCAGTAGGTCGTTGAGGTCGCGCTTGGGCTTTTCCGGTGCAACGCTGGCGGCCAACTCGGCGCTGGGTGTGGCAGGGTCAGCGTCCTTGGCGGTGCGCTTGAAGAGTTTCATGCAGCGTCTCCTCGGCAATTCATCCTGGAAAGAGTAAGGGCGATCAGTGGCTGCCGGAGTGACCGAAACCACCTGCACCGCGCTGGGTTTCATCAAATTGCTCGACCAGTTCGAAATGCGCTTGCACAACCGGTACCAGTACAAGCTGGGCAATGCGCTCGCCGATGGCGATGGTGAACGGCGTTTGGCCACGGTTCCAGCACGACACCATCAACTCGCCCTGATAGTCCGAGTCGATCAAGCCGACCAGATTGCCGAGCACGATGCCGTGTTTGTGGCCCAGTCCCGAGCGGGGCAGGATCATCGCAGCCAGGCCAGGGTCGCCGATGTAGATCGACAGGCCGGTCGGGATTAGCACGGTTTGGCCCGGCTCAAGCACCAACTCTTGCTTGAGCATGGCGCGTAGGTCGAGGCCTGCTGAGCCTGGGGTGGCGTAGTGCGGCAAGGGAAATTCATTGCCCAGGCGCGGGTCGAGGATTTTGGCTTGTAAGGCGTGCATATCAGGCTCTGTTCGATGAGTGGGCGTCAGCGGCTGGCCATGCGTTCAGCAATGAACTGCACCAGTTGGCGGGCAATTTTGCTTTTGCTGGTTTGGGCGAAGCTGCTTTGCTGGAGTTCACGGTCAATGATAGTGATGGCGTTTTCTTCGCTGTTGAAGCCGATGCTGGGGTTAGCCACGTCGTTGGCCACAATCAGGTCGAGGTTCTTGTCACGCAGCTTGCGCGAGGCGTACTCAAGCAGGTTCTCGGTTTCAGCGGCAAAACCCACGCTGAACGGACGATCCGGGCGAGCGGCCAGGGTTGCGAGAATATCGGGGTTGCGCACCATTTGCAGAAGCAATCCGTCACCACTGCTAGGGTCTTTTTTCAATTTGTGCTGGGCGACCACTTCCGGGCGGTAATCAGCCACGGCGGCGGCGGCAATCAACACGTCGCAGGGCATCACGGTTTCGCAGGCGGCCAGCATGTCGCGGGCGCTGGTGACGTTGATGCGGGTGACGCGCTCGGGCGTGGGCAAGTGCACCGGACCGCTGATCAGGGTGACTTTAGCCCCAGCTTCGGCGGCGGCTTCGGCTAGGGCAAAGCCCATCTTTCCGGAGCTGTGGTTGGTGATGTAACGCACCGGGTCGATATTTTCTTGGGTCGGGCCGGCAGTGATCAGCACGTGTTTGCCGGTTAGTGCCTGGTGCTGGAAGCAGTCGGCGGCGCATTGCACCAGTTGCTCGGCTTCCAGCATACGGCCCAGGCCGACATCGCCGCAGGCCTGGCTGCCAGCGGCAGGGCCAAACAGGTGCAGGCCGCGCTGGCTTAGCAGCGCCGCGTTGGCTTGGGTGGCTGGGTCGCGCCACATGGCTTGATTCATCGCAGGAGCCAGCGCCACCGGTGCATCGGTGGCCAATACCAGGGTGGTCAGCAGGTCATCGGCCACGCCCTGAGCCAGGCGTGCCATCAAGTCGGCGGTGGCAGGCGCGATCAGCACCAGATCAGCCCAGCGCGCCAGCTCAATGTGGCCCATGGCGGCTTCGGCTTCGGGGTCGAGCAAGTCAAGATGCACCGGATGCCCGGACAAGGCTTGCAGGGTCAGTGGGGTGATGAATTCACGACCGCCTTTGGTCATGACCACGCGCACGTCGGCGTCTTGGTCTTTGAGTCGGCGAATCAGCTCGGCACTTTTATAAGCAGCAATACCGCCACCCACGCCAACAATGATGCGTTTCCGATAAAGCCGCTGCATAGGCCTGCCTTTTATTGAGATGGATACACCGCGCCGCTGACGCCTCCCCAGGCCAGTCGCCGCGCAAAAGTTGGGCTACGATAGCACAAGGGGTGTGCTGACGTAGCGCTCCCAGCGCTTGCCTGGCTTGGCTTTGCGCACTTAGGTGTGGCGCTTTGCCACGCCGGCGAACACACAAGGAGGTGTGATGAGTATTCGTGATTGGCCGGCGGCTGAGCGCCCTCGGGAGAAGCTGCTGGCGCAGGGCGCGGCGACACTGACTGACGCCGAATTATTGGCGATCTTTTTGCGCACGGGCGTGGCTGGGCAGAGTGCGGTGGACTTGGCCCGTCACCTGTTGGGCGATTTCGGCAGCCTACGTTTGCTGTTGCAGGCGGATTTACCGTCGTTTAGCCAGCGCCTGGGCTTAGGCCCGGCCAAGTTTGCCCAGTTGCAGGCTGTGCTGGAAATGGCCCGGCGGCATCTGGCCGAGCAGTTGCGCCGCGACTCAGCACTGGAAAGCCCGCAGGCCGTGCGCGATTACCTTAAGGCGCTGCTAAGGCATGAGCCGCATGAGGTCTTTGGTTGTCTGTTTCTCGATGCCAAACACCGCGTGCTAGCGTTTGAAGCGCTGTTTCATGGCTCCATCGACAGCGCTAGCGTGTACCCACGCCAAGTGGTTAAACGGGCGCTGGCGCACAATGCGGCGGCGCTTATCCTTACGCACAATCATCCTTCCGGAGTGGCGGAACCGAGCCAGGCCGATCGTGTGCTGACTCGCCGGTTAAAGGAAGCTTTGGAGTTAGTGGATGTGCGCGTGCTCGATCACTTTATTGTTGGCGACGGTGAGCCGCTGTCGATGGCGGAATACGGTTGGCTCTAAAACGGGACATTTGGCGACAAGCGGTCGAGTGGCTCGGTAACCGTTGTCGGCAGGGGCGGGCGCAGGTTTGCTGGTTGTCTGTTGGTTTTATAAAGTGCAGTTAACCTTGTTGCGCTGGGGTCTTTCTGGTATAAAGCAGCGCTCTTTTGTAGGGGCCCGGTTCTTGCGCTTTCAGGTACGGCCGGTAAGACCCTCGAGATACGCGGCGCTGAGCGCCAAGATTGAATATTAGCGGCCAACCCATGCCGGGTTGGGCATGTGGTTTTAGAGGGCTGAGGCATGTCGAGAGTCTGTCAAGTTACCGGTAAGGGTCCGGTAACTGGGAGTTTCCTGCCGAACCTGCAGCATCACCGCTTCTGGGTCGAGTCTGAGAACCGCTTCGTGCGTCTGCGCGTTTCTGCCAAAGGCATGCGTTGCATCGACAAGCGTGGTATTGACGTCGTTCTGTCCGAGCTGCGTGCTCGCGGCGAAAAGGTTTAAGGAGAAAGTCATGCGTGAATTGATCCGTTTGATCTCGAGTGCCGGTACTGGTCACTTCTACACTACCGACAAAAACAAGCGCACTACTCCGGACAAAATCGAAATTAAAAAATTCGATCCGGTTGTTCGCAAGCATGTGATGTACAAGGAAGGCAAGATCAAGTAATTGATCTGGCTTCTTGATGAGAAAGCCCGCTTTTATAGCGGGCTTTTTCTTGCCTGCGATTTGGTAAGCCCTGGGCGATAAAAACGCCTGCAGCCATTTTTAAGCGTGTTAGCTAGGGCTGCAGGAGTTACAGGCAAGAAAAAGCCCGCGCAAGGCGGGCGAAGGGTGACGCATGAATTCAACTCAGCGGCTGGCCTGTTCGAACATCACATAGACCTTGCGGCAAAGCTCCAACACTTCCCAAGTGCCAGAGAAACCGGCCGGGATGACGAAGCGGTCGCCCGCGCGCAGGGTTTTGGCGTTGCCGTCTTTATCACGCAGTACCGAAACGCCCTGCAGAATTTCACAGTACTCGTGTTCGGTGTAGTTGACGGTCCAGTGACCAATCGCACCTTCCCAGATCCCAGCATTGAACTGACCGCATGGGCTGCCATAGTGGTTGCGCACGCTCTGCTCGGGGTCGCCTTTTAGAACTTTCTCCGCCGCTGGGCGGTAGTGTTCGGGTGCGGTGGTGGCGGTGGCGAAGTCGACGATCTTTTCGATGTTCATAAGCGTGTCCGTTAGGGGTTGAGCGCCTGTTCTGGGCAGGCTTGTTGTCGATAGAGGTATTTCGGCAGTCTATGTTTAATAAAGCGCACATAACAAGGCGGATTTAGCGCTTATTGTAAAAAATAATGGAAGTGTGCGGGCCTCTGGTTTAGTGTTGCTGGCAGGATTGGGTCGTAAGAATCTGTTCACGATTTAGCGCAGCAGGGCCGACGCGCAGCAGGTCGTAAGCAGGTTCTGCAGCCCATGCAGAATAATTGACAGCGCGTGCGGCCAACCTGCGGCGCTTTACTAGCGATAGAGGATGTTCGAATGACTAGCCTGACTCGTGCCGACTGGGAGCAGCGTGCCAAAGACCTGAAGATCGAAGGCCGTGCCTTTGTTCATGGCGAGTACCGCGATGCGGTATCGGGTGCCACATTCGAATGCATCAGCCCGGTTGATGGCCGTTTGCTTGGTTTGGTGGCCAGTTGTGATCTGGTCGATGCTGAGTTGGCGGTAGCGGATGCCCGTGCCACCTTCGAGTCTGGCGTGTGGTCGCGTATGGCCCCGGCGCAGCGTAAGCGCATCATGATTCGCTTTGCCGACCTGCTGGATCAGCACACTGAAGAACTGGCGCTGCTGGAAACCCTCGACATGGGCAAACCAATCAGCGATGCCCTGAGTGTCGACGTTCCGGCAGCCTCGCGTGCCATTCGTTGGAGCGGTGAAGCGGTCGACAAGATCTACGACGAAGTGGCACCGACGCCGCATGACGAGTTGGGCCTGGTGACCCGTGAGCCAATCGGCGTGGTGACGGCTATCGTGCCGTGGAACTTCCCGATGATCATGACCTGCTGGAAGCTCGGCCCGGCACTGGCCACCGGCAACTCAGTGATCGTCAAACCCTCCGAGAAGTCCCCGCTGACCGCTCTGCGTATGGCGCAACTGGCGCTGGATGCCGGTATACCGGCGGGTGTGCTCAACGTACTGCCGGGCTTCGGCCATACCGTGGGCAAGGCGCTGGCGTTGCATATGGATGTCGACACGCTGGTGTTCACCGGCTCGACCAAGATCGCCAAGCAACTGATGATCTACGCCGGCGAATCGAACATGAAGCGCGTCTGGCTGGAAGCGGGCGGCAAGAGCGCCAACATCGTTTTTGCCGACGCGCCGGATCTCAAAGCCGCCGCCGAGGCCGCCGCCGCGGCGATCTGCTTCAACCAGGGCGAGATGTGCACCGCCGGTTCGCGCCTGCTGGTGGAGCGTTCCATCAAAGACCAGTTTATGCCCATGGTGCTGGAAGCCATGCAGGACTGGAAAGCCGGTCACGCGCTGGACCCGAACAGCAAGGTCGGGGCGTTGGTCGATGCCGGCCACCTGAATGCCGTGCTCGGCTATATCGACGCCGGTCACAAGGATCAGGCCAAGCTGCTGTGCGGTGGCAAGCGCACTCTGGAAGAAACGGGCGGCCAGTATGTCGAACCGACCATCTTCGATGACGCGAACAACAGCATGCGCATCGCCCAGGAAGAAATCTTCGGCCCGGTGCTGACGGTGATTCCGTTCGACACCACCGAAGAAGCCATCCAGATCGCTAACGACAGCATTTATGGCTTGGCGGCTGCCATCTGGACCAGCAACCTGTCCAAGGCGCACCTGGCGGCCAAGGCGCTGCGTGTCGGCAGCATGTGGGTCAACCAGTACGACGGCGGCGACATGACCGCGCCGTTTGGCGGCTTCAAACAGTCCGGTAACGGTCGCGACAAGTCGCTGCATGCGTTCGACAAGTACACCGAGATCAAGGCCACCTGGATCAAGCTATAGCGCTTCCGGGCGATCTCCGGGCCGTCGGCCATGCTGCGTTGTGTCCTCGCTTTTAATGCTCACGTACTGCAGTACGCTCCGCTTAAAAGCTCCGGGGCGCCTGATTCGCTAGCGCTCACCCTTCGGGCCAGCCTGCGGCTGTTACTCCCGCTGGTCGTTGGTCCTGGCCTTGGTCTCGTAGTGCTCGGTTGATGGCAGCGCTAAGCCCACCTGCGGCCGGGTTCCTATGGAGCCCGGCCGTTTTGCATCTGCGTGGTGGGCGTTGAGTCGGTCAGGCTGTCGAGTGAGAAGAATGAACTGGATGACCTATTTCGCCGTCATTGCGGCGGTGGTGATTGTCGGCTTGGCATTGGGGGTGACGCTGCCGCTGGTGTCGTTTCGTCTTGAGTCCTGGGGCTACGGTTCGTTTGCCATCGGCGTGATGGCGGCCATGCCGGCCATCGGGGTGTTGCTCGGGGCGCGCATCACTGGCCATCTGGCCGGCTGGTTCGGCACGCCGCAGACCTTACGCCTGTGCTTATTGGCCAGCGCCGCCTCGGTGGCGCTGCTCAGTGTTATGCCCAGCTATCCACTCTGGCTGTTACTGCGTCTGCTGATCGGCATCTCCCTGACCGTGGTGTTTGTGCTCGGCGAAAGCTGGATCAACCAGTTGGTTGAGGACCGTCTGCGCGGCCGTCTGGTGGCCTTATACGGCACCGGGTTTGCGCTCAGTCAGTTAAGCGGGCCGTTGCTGTTGACCGTGCTGGGCACGGAGAGTGATCGCGGGTTTTGGTTGTCGGCGGCGTTGCTGGTCGTTGGCAGCCTGTTGCTGCTGGGGCGTGGCGGCGCACCCAAGGTGGATGCACACAGCGCTTCGGGGCGTGGCATTGTCGAGTTTTGTCGCACGTCACCGGCAATTGCCTGGGCGGTGGTGCTGTTTGCTGCCTTTGAGGCCATGGTGCTGACCTTGCTGCCGGTGTACTTGGTGCGCGAGGGCTTTGCCCAGCAGATGGCGCTGATCATGGTCAGCGTGGTGGTGATTGGTGATGCGGCGCTGCAATTGCCGATTGGTTGGCTGGCCGACCGTGTGCCGCGACAGACGCTGTTCCGCTGTTGCGGGGTGGTGCTGTTGCTGTCGAGCCTGAGCATGCCGTGGTTGCTGCATACGCCGCTGATCTGGGGCGTGCTGGTGCTGTTTGGCGCGAGCGCGGGCGGCTTGTACACCTTGTCGCTGATTCTGGTCGGCCAGCGCTATCGTGACGATGCGCTGGTGCGCGCCAACTCGCATATCGCCCTGCTCTGGGGCGCGGGTTGCTTGCTCGGGCCGTTGTCGACGGGGGCTGCCAGTCAGTGGGTCAGCGGCCACGCACTGCCAATGTTGATGGCGGTGGGCGCGGCCGGTTTTGTCTGGCTGGCGTACCGTCGCGGTGCTTTCGCCGAGCCGCCAGCGCCGGCTGCGATGCAGCCCTGACGGGCAGAGACGCGGCGGGTTAGATCAGCTCTTTCATCCGGTGCCAGAGCATGCCCAGCGCCAGCAGTGGCGAGCGCAGGTGCTTGCCGCCAGGGAAGGTCATGTGCGGCACTTTGGCGAACAGATCGAAGCCGCTGCTGGCCTGACCGGCGATGGCTTCGCCGAGCAACTTGCCGGCCAGGTGCGTGGCATTCACGCCGTGGCCGGAATAGGCCTGGGCGTAATAGACGTTAGCCTGGTCTTTCAGGCGACCGATTTGCGGCAGGCGGTTGGCACCGATGCCGATCATGCCGCCCCATTGGTAGTCGATGCGCACGTCGTTCAGGTGCGGGAACACCGCGAGCATCTTCGGTCGCATGTACGCGGCGATGTCAGCGGGGTCGCGTCCGGAATAGTGGCAGGCACCGCCGAACAGCAAGCGGCGATCGGCCGATAGGCGGTAATAGTCCAGCGCCACACGCTGGTCACACAGGGCCATGTTCTGCGGGATGATGGCTTTGGCTTCAGCCTCGGACAACGGTTCGGTGGCGATCACATAGCTGCCCGCGGGCAGCACCTTGCCGCCCAGATTGCTGTTCAGGCCGTTGAGGTAAGCGTTGCAGCCGAGCACCAGGGTGGCAGCGCGCACCACGCCCTGAGCGGTGTGCACCTTGACCTCTGGGCCATAGTCGATGCGTGTCACCGCCGAGTTCTCGAATAACTGCACGCCCAGACCCTGTGCCGCCGCGGCTTCGCCAAGGGCCAGGTTGAGTGGGTGCAGGTGGCCGGAGCCCATATCGATCATGCCGCCCACGTAGCGGTCGGAGCCGACCACTTCGCGCATCTGCTCCGGTTGCAACAAGCGCATCTCGTGGCGGTAGCCCAGCTGTTTCAGCTCGGCCATGTCTTCGGCAAAGCCTTCGAGGTGGCTGGGCTTGTTGGCCAGGTCGCAATAGCCCCAGGTCAGGTCGCAGTCGATAGCGAAGTGCTGGATGCGCGCACGGACGATTTCCACCGCTTCCAGGCCCATCAATTTCAGCTCGCGCACGCCTTGTGCGCCGATCACCGGCTCAAACTGCTCAACGCCATGGCCGACGCCGCGAATCAGTTGCCCGCCGTTGCGCCCGCTGGCCCCCCAGCCAATTTTGTGTGCCTCCAGCAACGCGACCGAAAAGCCTTTTTGCGCCAATTCGATGGCTGTATTCAGGCCGGAAAAACCACCACCGACGATGCACACATCCACTCGCACTTCGCCGCGCAGGGCGGGGTAGTCGAGTTGACGGTTGGTGCTGGCGGCGTAGTAGGAGCGGGCGTGCTGGTCGCTGTGAACCGGCTGGTGAACGCGGGCGTTCATGTGTGGAATCCTGATTTTTGTGTTTGGAAAATTTTACGAAGCATAAGCGTGGGATTTGCCAAACGCCAAGAGCTAATCGTGAAATAAGCGGATTTTCGTCGGTTAATAGCGCAATTGCCGCGATTAGGCACCATGTCCCGTTACTATGCGCGCCGGTATGTCAGGGTGATGTTTATGAGTTGCACCAGTCGCACGATCGACACGCTGTGGGATGAAAATAAAGTGTCATCCGTATAAATAAAGTTTCATCCTTTCGCCGATTGAGCAGCCATCTGCATGTAAAAAGCTGGAATCTGCAAAACGGGGCGCTTAGGATGAAACTTTATTTTCATCCAACACACGCTGCGTTTGCAGATTCCCAGTTTTGCCTGTGTGCCGGGCTGCCATGACTGCTGCGGACCAGTCACCGCCTCATCCGAAGAAATGTCGCGGCTGCCGGTGAAAAGCGATGCCGAGCATGATGCCGCGTTGGCGGAATACAATTGCGTGCACCTCGGCCCGCAGGGGTGCACGGTGTATGACCAGCGCCCGCTGATCTGCCGCTTGTTTGGCACCACGCCCAGCCTGCCGTGTCCGCGCGGCCAAGGGCCGGAGCAGATGACTGAACCTGCGGTAGAAAAGCAGGTGCACCGGCTGATCGCCACAACCCGCCAGGTGCTGGTGTAGGTTGGGCTTGGATAATCTGATTCTATCGCCGCTAAAGCCCCTCCCACGGGGAGTGCTGCCTGTGGCGGCCACGTGCGCGGCAATCTGTGGGAGGGGCTTTAGCGGCGCTTGGCGCAGCCGCGTTCTCACCAATCGGGCGGCGTTCTAGCGGGCGCAGTATGGGCGTCAGTCGGCAATCGGCAGGCTCAGGCTTTCTTTCACTTCTTCCATGACGATGTAGCTCTTCGACTCGCGCACATGTGGCAGCTTGAGCAGGATGTCGCCGAGCAGCTTGCGGTAGCTGGCCATCTCGTTGATGCGCGCCTTCACCAGGTAGTCGAAGTCGCCGGAAACCAGGTGGCATTCGAGTACGTGCGGCAGCTTGAGCACCGCGCGGCGGAACTCCTCGAAGGTGTCGCCGGATTTGTAGTCCAGGCTGATCTCGACAAACACCAACAGGCTGGCCTTGAGCTGCTGCGGATTGAGCCGGGCGTGATAGCCCATGATGATGCCTTCGCGCTCCAGGCGGCGCACGCGCTCGGTGCAGGGCGTGGTCGACAGGCCAACCCGCTCACCCAGTTCGGTAAAGCTGATACGCCCGTCTTCCTGCAGGATGCGCAGGATATTGCGGTCGATTTTGTCCAGTTCGCGGCGGCTTTGGTGCTGGGTGCGCATGGTGGATACCCCTCTGCGGAAGGCGATATTGCCAAGAATTGTCGCCAAATATAGCTATTTATATAGTGAAAAGCACTGCTGATCTCTTCCTATACTGCGCTCAATTGTGATCTCAAGAATATCCGTCGCGCGTTGTCGCGGCGAGGAGAGCGGTATGCGGGTTCTGATTCTCGGCAGCGGTGTGATTGGTACAGCCAGTGCGTATTACCTGGCGCGTCAGGGCTTTGAAGTGGTGGTGGTCGACCGGCAGGCGGCCCCGGCCATGGAAACCAGCTTCGCTAACGCCGGTCAGGTGTCTCCGGGCTACGCCTCGCCGTGGGCCGCGCCGGGCGTGCCGCTGAAAGCCATCAAATGGTTGCTGCAAAAGCACGCTCCGCTGGCGATCAAGGCCACCGCCGATATCGATCAATACCTGTGGATGGCGCAGATGCTGCGCAACTGCACTGCCAGCCGTTACGCGGTGAACAAAGAGCGCATGGTGCGCCTGTCCGAATACAGCCGTGACTGCCTTGACGAACTGCGCGCCGAGACCGGTATCGCCTACGAAGGCCGTACGTTGGGGACTACTCAGCTGTTCCGTACTCAAGCGCAATTGGACAACGCCGCCAAAGACATCGCGGTGCTGAAGCAGTCGGGCGTGCCTTACGAGTTGCTCGACCGCGCCGGTATTGCCCGCGTTGAACCAGCGCTGGCGGCAGTGACCGACAAACTGGCCGGCGCGCTGCGTTTGCCGAATGACCAGACCGGCGATTGCCAGCTGTTCACCACCAAGCTGGCGGAAATGGCCAAAGCGCTGGGTGTGGAATTCCGCTTCGGTCAGAACATCCAGCGCATCGACGCGGTGGGTGACCGGGTCAATGGCGTGTGGATCGATGGCAAGCTGGAAACCGCCGACCGCTACGTGCTGGCGCTTGGCAGTTTCAGCCCGCAATTGCTTAAGCCGCTGGGTATCAAAGCGCCGGTGTACCCACTCAAGGGTTACTCGCTGACTGTGCCCATCACCAATGTGGCGATGGCGCCCACCTCGACCATCCTCGATGAAACCTACAAGGTGGCGATTACCCGTTTCGACAACCGCATCCGCGTCGGTGGCATGGCTGAGATTGCCGGTTTTGACCTGAGCCTCAACCCGCGTCGCCGCGAAACCCTGGAAATGATCACCGCCGATCTTTACCCGCAGGGCGGCGACCTGCGCCAGGCCGAATTTTGGACCGGGCTGCGGCCGGCCACCCCGGACGGCACACCAATTGTCGGTGCCACCGGCTTACGCAATTTGTTCCTCAACACCGGTCACGGCACACTGGGCTGGACCATGGCCTGCGGCTCCGGTCGCCTGCTTGCCGATCTGATGGCAAAAAAGCGTCCGCAGATCAGCGCCGAAGGCCTGGATATTTCTCGTTACAGTCGTTCCCAGGAGAATCACAAGCATGTCAGTACAGCGCCTGCACACTGAAAGTCGCTACAGCGAAATCGTCATCCATAACGGTACGGTCTACCTGGCCGGGCAACTGGCGGACGATCTGAGTGGTGATATCGTGCAGCAAACCCGCGAGACCCTGGCCAGTACGGATCGCCTGCTGGCCGAGGCCGGCAGCGACAAGTCGAAGATCCTCTCCGTGACCATCTACCTCAAGGACATGGACCGCGATTACGCCGGCCTCAATGAGGTCTGGGATGCCTGGGTTGCCCCCGGTGCCGCGCCCGCTCGCGCTTGCGTCGAGGCAAAGATGTACAAGCCTGAAGTGCTGGTGGAAATGATGATCGTGGCCGCGCTATAACGCCGCCCGTCCCGTTTGCGATAAGTGTTTGCCCGGCCATCACACCGGGCTTTTTTATAGTCTGAAAACTGCTGATAGCCGAGAACGTCATGCGTCCTTCCCGCGCCCTGATCGACCTGCAAGCTTTGCGTCACAACTACCAATTGGCCCGCGAGGTCAGCGGCGCACGCGCTTTGGCGGTGATCAAGGCGGATGCCTACGGCCATGGCGCGGTGCGTTGTGCGCAGGCGTTGCAGGAGCAGGCCGACGGTTTTGCCGTGGCCTGCATCGAGGAAGCGCTGCAACTGCGCGAGGCCGGTATTCGTGGGCCGATCCTGTTGCTGGAAGGTTTTTTTGAGGCCGACGAATTGCCGCTGATCGAGCAGTATGATCTTTGGTGTGTGGTGCATTCGTCGTGGCAGTTAGAGGCGATTGAGCGCAGCGCTATCCGCACGCCGCTGACGGTCTGGTTAAAGATGGACAGCGGCATGCACCGCGTGGGGCTGCACCCTGCGGATTATCAGGCGGCCTATCAACGTTTGCTGGCCAGCGGCAAGGTGGCGAAGGTGGTGCTGATGAGCCATTTCGCTCGCGCCGATGAGCTGGACTGCCCGCGCAGTGAGGAACAGCTGGCGGTATTTCAGCAGGCGCGCCAGGGCATAGTCGCCGAGGTCAGCCTGCGTAATTCGCCAGCCGTATTGGGTTGGCCCAATGTGCCGAGCGACTGGGTGCGTCCCGGCATCATGCTCTACGGCGCCACCCCGTTCGAGCAGGCGCAGGCCGTGGCCGCGCGGTTGCAGCCGGTGATGACTCTGGAGTCGAAGATCATCAGCGTGCGCGAACTGCCGGCCGGCGAGCCGGTGGGCTATGGTGCGCGCTTTGTCAGCGAGCGGCCGACTCGCGTCGGTGTGGTCGCCATGGGCTATGCCGACGGTTACCCGCGCCATGCACCGACCGGCACGCCGGTGGCGGTCGACGGTCAACTCACCCGCTTGATTGGTCGTGTGTCGATGGACATGCTCACCGTTGATTTGACCGATCTGCCCCACGCGGGCCTGGGCAGCCGCGTCGAACTGTGGGGCAAACAGGTGTTGGCCAGCGAGGTGGCCCAGCAGGCGCAGAGCATCCCTTATCAGTTGTTTTGCAACCTGCGCCGGGTGCCGCTGCTCTATCTCGGGGATTAAAAGCCCCGGCTGCGATGAGTTTGAACACAGGTGTTGTAAATTCTGAACGCTATGCGATGATACGGCCACTTTTCCGTATCTCTCCCAAGGGGGCTCCAGCATTGGACGTCGGTGTTCGACTGCAATCCATTCGTAAACTCAAAGGCCTTTCCCAGCGTGAACTCGCCAAACGGGCGGGCGTCACCAACAGCACCATTTCGATGATCGAGAAGAACAGCGTAAGCCCTTCGATCAGTTCGTTGAAAAAGGTGCTGGCCGGTATTCCCATGTCGCTGGTGGAATTCTTTTCTCTGGATGTAGAGCCGGACAATCAGGCCCAAGTGGTCTACCGTGCGGAGGAACTGACCGACATCTGCAGCGGAGCCATCACCATGAAACTGGTGGGCAAGGCGCACCCGACGCGGGCCATCTCCTTCCTTGATGAAACCTACCCCAGCGGCACCGACACAGGCGACGAAATGTACGCCCATGAAGGCGAAGAGGCCGGCATGTTGGTGGAGGGCAAGTTGGAACTGACCGTGGGCGAGGAGGTGTTTATCCTGGAGCCTGGCGACAGTTACTACTTTGAGAGCAGCAAGCCGCATCGCTTTCGCAACCCGTTTGAGCAACCCGCTCGGTTGATTAGCGCCACCACGCCGGCTAATTTCTAAATAACCCTGCGACAATCTGGGTTGTTTCAGCGCAACCGGCTTACCGTTATACTGACGTGGCTCGCGAAACCGTGGCCGCGAGCGTGACTAGCCACGAAGAGGGTGTACCGTGAACCTGATTAAAAAGCTGTTGGTAGCACCGGCTACCGTATTGGCCCTGTGGGCAGTGACTGCTCAGGCCACGACCGACGACGCCATTGCCGAGCGACTGAAGCCGGTGGGTGAAGTCTGTGTGATGGGTGAAGAGTGCAAAGGTGTGGGTGCTGTTGCGGTTGTCGCCGGCGGCGCTGCGCGCACAGCTGACGACATCATTGCCAAGCACTGCGCCGCCTGCCATACCCCAGGTATTTTGGGCGCGCCGAAAATCGGCGATACCCCAGCTTGGAAAGCGCGTGCGGATAAAGAAGGTGGCGTAGACGCTATCCTGAAAACAGCAATCGCCGGTATCAATGCCATGCCGCCAAAAGGCACCTGTGCCGATTGCACCGATGATGAGCTGCGTGAAGCCATCGTCAAAATGTCTGGCCTGTAAGCGCTTGGCATTAACCAAAAAACCGCCTTCGGGCGGTTTTTTATTGCCTGATACTTAAACGGGCGCCAAGCATCCTGGCGCTCGCGGGTGTATCACTCGATAAAGCTGACCTGGCCATCTTTGAGTGAGCCGATGCGCGCCAGTGACTCGACCCGATAGCCTTGCGCGTCCAGTTCGGCGCGGCCGCGCTGGAAGGACTTTTCGATCACCACACCAATGCCGGCAATGCTCGCGCCCGCTTGGCCAATCAGGTCGATCAGCGCGCGTGCCGCGTGGCCGTTAGCCAGGAAATCATCGATCAACAGCACGTGATCATGGGCGTTCAGGTGTTTGGCCGAAATAGCCAGGGTGCTTTCGGTTTGCTTGGTGAACGAAAACACCTTGGAGATGTACAGGTTGTCGGTGAGCGTCAGCGACTGGTACTTGCGCGCAAAAATCACCGGCACGCCCAATTCCAGGCCGGCCATTACCGCCGGGGCAATGCCCGAGGCTTCGATGGTGACGATCTTGGTGATGCCAAGGCCAGCGAAGCGCTGGGCAAACTCATGGCCAATTTGCTGCATCAGCGCCGGATCAATCTGGTGATTGAGAAAGGCATCGACCTTGAGCACCTGCTCCGAGAGTACGGTGCCTTCATCGCGAATTTTCTGTTTCAGCGCTTCCACGCGGCGTCCCTCGTTGTTCTAGTGTTTTGCGTAGGATGGGTTGCGATGTAGGTTGGGTTGAGGCGCGCAGCGGCGAAGCCCAACATTGGGTGCCGCATGGCATGTCACTCGCCTTGTTGGGCTTCGTTCCTCAACCCAACCTACCTCGTGATTAATCAATTATTCCTGGCGGCCACATTACTGGCAGCGTCGCTGCGTGACTATTTTTTCAGCATCGCCCGCATGTTGGCCAGTGCCGAGTTGCCGGTGGCGGCTTTGACCTCCGGGGCGGCGTCCTCCAGGCCTTCCCATACCAGATCCTCCGGCGGCAATTCATCAAGGAAGCGGCTCGGTGAACAGTCGATGATCTCGCCATATTGTTTGCGCTTAGCGGCGAAGGTCATGGTCAGGTTGCGTTTGGCGCGCGTGATGCCCACGTAAGCCAGGCGGCGCTCTTCCTCAACCGTATCGGCCTCGATACTGGAGCGGTGCGGGAGGATTTCTTCCTCCACGCCGAGGATGTACACCGACGGGTATTCCAGCCCTTTGGACGCATGCAGGGTCATCATCTGCACGCCCTCGGCACCTTCTTCCTCTTCCTGCTGACGTTCGAGCATGTCGCGCAGCACCAGTTTGCCGATGGCGTCCTCGATGGTCATCTCGCCATCTTCGTCGCGCTCCAAGGTGTTTTTCAGCGCTTCGACGAGGAACCAGACGTTGCCCATGCGCGCGTCGGCAACTTTGTCGTTGGAGGCGTTCTGGCGTAGCCAGTTCTCGTAGTCGATATCCATGACCATGCTGCGAATGGCGGCAATCGGGTCGTTCTGCGCGCATTCCTGGCGCACCCGGTCCATCCATTTGGTAAAGCGCGCGAGGCGTTCGGTGTAGCGTGCATCCAACTGTTCGCCCAGGCCGATTTCGCCAGCGGCGGCGTACATGCTGATTTTGCGGCTGGTGGCGTAGTTGCCGAGTTTTTCTAGGGTGGTTGAGCCGATTTCACGGCGCGGCACGTTGATCACGCGCAGAAAGGCGTTGTCGTCATCCGGGTTGACCAGCAGGCGGAAGTAACTCATCAAATCCTTCACCTCTTGCCGGGCGAAGAAGCTGGTGCCGCCGGACAGACGATAAGGAATCTGGTGGTGCTGCAGCTTCAACTCCATCAGCTTGGCCTGGTAGTTACCCCGGTAAAGGATGGCGTAGTCACTGTAAGGCCGCTGCGTGCGCAGGTGCTCGGTGAGGATTTCCAATGCCACGCGTTCACACTCGGCATCTTCGTTACGGCAGCGGATCACGCGAATCTCGTCGCCCATGCCCATCTCGCTCCACAGTTGCTTCTCGAAGGCATGCGGGTTGTTGGCAATGAGGATGTTGGCGCATTTGAGGATACGGCTGGTGGAGCGGTAGTTCTGCTCCAGCATCACCACCTTCAGCGACGGGTAGTCCTCTTTCAGCAGCATCAGGTTTTCCGGCCGCGCGCCGCGCCAGGCGTAGATCGACTGGTCGTCGTCGCCCACCACAGTGAACTGGTTGCGCATGCCCACCAGCAATTTCACCAGCAGGTATTGGCTAGCGTTGGTGTCCTGGTATTCGTCGACTAGCAGGTAGCGAATGCGGTTTTGCCACTTTTCCAGGATGTCTGGGTTGTCCTGAAACAGCTTGACCGGCATCAGGATCAGATCATCGAAGTCCACCGCGTTGTAGGCTTTGAGTGTGCGCTGGTAGTGCAGGTAGACGATAGCGGCGGTCTGCTCCTTGGGGTTGCGCGCCATGGCCACGGCGTCTTCGGGCAGGACTAAATCATTCTTCCAACTACCGATGTAATTCTTGATCTCGTCGATGCCATCGTCGCCGGCATATTCCTTTTGCATGATGTCCGAGAGCAGCGCCTTGATATCGCCCTCGTCGAAGATCGAGAAACCCGGCTTGTAGCCCAGCGCCGCATATTCCTTGCGGATGATGTTCATGCCCAGGTTGTGGAAGGTCGACACCGTCAGGCCGCGGGCTTCCGGGCCTTTGAGCAGGCTGCCGACGCGTTCTTTCATCTCGCGCGCGGCTTTATTGGTAAAGGTCATGGCAACGATGTGCCGGGCCTGGATGCCGCAGTTCTGCACCAGATGGGCGATTTTGCGCGTGATCACGCTGGTTTTGCCGGAACCTGCGCCGGCGAGCACCAAAAGTGGGCCGCCGACATAGTTCACGGCTTCTTGCTGCCGGGGGTTCAGTCGGGACATGAAATCGATCGTCTGGGGAGTGGGCGCGCATTTTAACAGGCCTGAGGCGTTCTGCCGTGCCGATCTGAAACTGTGCCGCAGCGCACATACTGGCAAACGGCCACGCTTGGCTAATTCGCGTATTGCAGTAATCTGAGGGCACTTTCGGCTACCTGCTCAGCAGGCAAAGCGCCACAGACACAAGGATGTGCGTGATTAGACGTCGATGACGACGCATCCGAGCGGCAACAACGCTCTTTATTGTGTAGTAGGGGAAGTTCTTGTCCGCTTTTGTTGAACCTATAAGGCTGCTGGTACTGGCTGAAACGCCCTACTGGGTGCAGCTGTTGCGCCAGCGTCTGGCTGATTTGGGCAGCGGCTACGCATTGATCACGGCGCCCTCCTGGGAGGCTGCCAGCGCGCTGTTTGATAAACCCAGCAATGCCCTGTTGCTGGCTACGCCTAACCACCTGCCTGCTGGCGGCCACTGCGCTCTGCCGACCATTCTTTTGCTCGAAGTCGAACCTGAAACCGAGCCTGAAGGCGTGTGTGACTGGCTGGTGGCCGAGCGCTTGAGCAGTGATGTACTCCGCCGTTGCCTGCGCTATGCCTGTGAGCGCGGCAAATTGCACGACACTGTGCAGCGGCTGGCTGAGCAGGATGCCTTGACCGGGATCGCCAACCGCCAAGGCTTTCACACCCTGCTCGCTGCACGACTGGTGGAGTCTGCCGGGCTTGGGCTGAGCCTGGGGCATCTGGATCTGGATAACTTCCGCCATGCCAACGATGCCCTCGGTTATCAGGGCGGCGATCAGCTGATTCGTCAGGTGGTGGCGCGGATCAAGGCGCAGTTGCAGGCGGGCGACCAACTGGCGCGATTGGGCAGTGACGAATTTGCCTTGCTACTGGATAACCGCCGCGACCCGCAACGTGCCGAGCGGCTGGCGGCGCAGATCGTTGAAGCGCTCAGCGAACCCTACTGGGTTGACGGTGAGAGCCTGTTGATTGGCTGCAGCCTGGGCCTTGTCCATGCCCGCGCCGAGAGCAGCGCCGACCCGCTGATGTGGTATGCGCACATCGCCATGCAACAGGCCAAGAGTCAGCAGGGTTGTACCTTCCATGTCTATGACGAGCGCATCAACCGCAGCGCGCGCAATCAGGCAGATCTGGAAAGTGAGTTGCGCCGCGCCTTGCGCCGTGACGAGTTGGAGCTGCATTACCAACCGCGTCTGTGTGTGCAAACCGGACAAATTCTTGGCCTGGAAGCCTTGGTGCGCTGGCAGCACCGTGAATATGGGTTACTCGGGCCGAATGAGTTTGTGCCGCTGGCCGAGGAAAGTGGGCTGATTGTGCCGCTCGGCTACTGGGTGATCAGCCGTGCCCTGCGCGACATGCAGTGGTTGCTGGGGCGTGGGTTGCCGCCGCTGCACATGGCGGTCAATTTGTCGTTCCGTCAGTTTCAGGACAGCCAATTGCTGCCGACGCTCAGTCGCCTGATTGAAGAGCGCGGGGTGGATGCGCAGTGGCTGGAGTTTGAGTTGACCGAAACGGCCGTGATGCGCCGCAGTGATCAGGTGCAAAAAACCATGCAAGCGTTGGCGCAACTGGGCGTCAGCTTTTCATTGGATGATTTCGGCACCGGATTTTCATCGTTTGTGCACCTCAACAACCTGCCGATCACCTTGCTGAAAATCGACAAGAGTTTTGTTGCCGGCATGTGTGAACGCAGCGAGAGCCGGCAGATGGTGCGGGCAATGATCAACCTGGCGCACAACCTCAACCTGCAGGTGGTGGGCGAGGGTGTGGAAAATGCCGAGCAACTGGCCTTGTTGCGTCAGTTCGGCTGCGATCAGGTACAGGGCTTTCTGATCAGCAAAGCGCTACCGCTCAATGAGCTGGCGCGCTTTCTGGTGTACGGCGCACGCCAGCCGCTGACTGTGCCCAGTCACGGCTGACGCTACGTAGTTACTGCGTAGCCTGCGCCTGACGCTGCGCCAGCTTCTGCTCGCGGTAGCTGATAGCCGCAGGGGCCACGGCGGTGATTTTGCCAGTTTCCAGCCAGCGTTTGAGGCGCGTGGCGTCGGCCATGTGGGTGTACTTGCCGAAGGCATCGAGCACTACAAAGGCCACCTGACGGTTATTCATCACGGTATTCATCACCAGGCAGCGTCCGGCTTCGCTGGTGTAGCCGGTTTTGCTCAGTTGCACGCTCCAGTCGGGTTTGCGCACCAGGTTGTTGGTGTTGCGAAAGCCTTGGGTGTAGTTGGGCTTGCGGAACGCCTGGGTCTTTTCCGACGTGGTGCTGAACTGGCCTATCAGTGGGTACTGGCGCGCCGCCTTGAGCATCAGCACCAAGTCGCGGGCGCTGGACAGGTTGTGTTCCGATAGCCCGGTGGGTTCGACAAAGCGCGAGCTGTTCATGCCCAGCGCGCGGGCCTTGGCATTCATCGCGGCGACAAAGGCGCTGTGGCCACCCGGGTAGTGATGCGCCAGGCTGGAGGCGGCGCGGTTTTCCGAGGCCATCAAGGACAGCAGCAGCATGTCGCGGCGGCTGAGTTCGCTGCCCACGCGCACGCGGGAGAACACACCGCGCATTTCCTGGGTGTCGCGAATCATGATCGGCAGCATTTCATCCAGCGGCAACTTGGCGTCGAGGGTGACAATGGCGGTCATCAGTTTGGTGACCGAGGCAATCGGCACCACGCTGTCGGCGTTGCGCTCGTAGAGCACCTGATTGGTTTGCAGGTCCACCAGCAGGGCACTGCCGGAGGCCAGTTCCTGTTGTTTGGCGGCAGCCTGGATGTTCGAGGCAACTACAACGCAGCTGCAGATCAGCAGCAGGTTTACGATCGAATGACGGATATTCACGGCGTCTTCACGGGCAAGGGGTGGGGGATGGCGAAACGTTGCGCAGTATACGGAAATCCACGCGCGGCTTAAGCCATGCCGGCTTAAATCGTCATGCGGGCAGGCTATAGTGCGCGGGTTTCCAGAGGATGAGCCTGCCCATGTCCGATACACCCGCACCTGACGCGCCGCGTTCTGTGAGTTTGGCTGAAGCCTTCTGGTTCTGGCTCAAGCTGGGCTTGATCAGCTTTGGCGGGCCGGCGGGACAGATTGCGATCATGCATGAGGAGTTGGTCGAGAAGCGCCGTTGGCTCTCGGAGCGGCGCTTTTTGCATGCCCTGAACTACTGCATGTTGCTGCCGGGGCCGGAGGCGCAGCAGTTGGCCACCTACATCGGTTGGTTGCTGCACCGCACCTGGGGCGGGGTGATCGCCGGGGTGCTGTTCGTGTTGCCGTCGCTGTTTATCCTGATCGGGCTGTCCTGGCTGTATATCGCCTATGGCGATGTGCCGTGGGTGGCGGGACTGTTCTACGGCATCAAACCGGCGGTGACGGCGATTGTTGCGCAGGCGGCCTGGCGTATTGGCGGGCGCGTGTTGCGTAACCGCTGGCTGTGGGGCATTGCCGGGGCATCTTTTGTGGCGATCTTTGTGTTTAACCTGCCATTTCCGCTGATCGTGCTGGGGGCTGCGCTGTGTGGCTACCTCGGCGGTCGTCTGTTGCCGCAGTCGTTCAGCGTCGCGGGTGGGCATGCGGCGGCTCAAGCGTCTTACGGCCCGGCGCTGATTGATGATGACAGTCCGGTGCTGCCTCACACACGTTTTAAGCCGTCGCGCTTGGCGTTGTTGCTCGCGGTGGGTGCGCTGCTCTGGCTGTTGCCGATGGCGCTGCTCACGGCCCTGTATGGTTGGGACGGTACGTTGACGCAAATGGCCTGGTTCTTCACCAAGGCGGCCCTGCTGACCTTTGGTGGTGCCTACGCGGTGTTGCCCTACGTGTATCAGGGCGCGATCGATCACTACGGCTGGCTGACGCCGACGCAGATGATCGACGGCCTGGCGCTGGGCGAAAGCACGCCGGGGCCGCTGATCATGGTGGTGGCGTTTGTGGCCTTTGTCGGGGCGTACCTGCAGCCGGTGTTCGGCGGCGATTCGGGCTTTGCCAGTGGTGCCGCGGCGGCGGCGCTGGTCACCTGGTTCACTTTTCTGCCGTCATTTCTGTTTATTTTGGCCGGCGGGCCGCTGGTGGAATCCACCCACGGCGAGCTGAAATTCACCGCGCCGCTGACCGGTATTACCGCAGCGGTGGTGGGGGTAATCCTCAACCTAGCACTGTTCTTCGCCTATCACGTGCTTTGGCCGCAGGGCTTTAGCGGCACCTTCGAGTGGCCGTCGGCCCTGCTGGCCGTGGCGGCGGCGCTGGCGCTGCTGCACTTTAAACGCGGGGTGATGGAGGTGCTGCTGGTGTCGGCACTGGCTGGGTTGGCGGTGCACCTATTGCGTTGACGCTCTACGGTTCTCAGAAGCCACCCGTAGCCCGGATTGCGCCAAGGCTTATCCGGGCTACGAGGGCGTGGAGCGGTTAGAGAAACCAGCGGTATTCCCGCGCACTCACTTCCTGCATAAAGGCCAGATGGTCCTGGCGCTTGTTCTCGCAGTAGACCATCACAAACTCTTCGCCCAGGCCTTGGTTGACCACCGCATGGCCGCGCATGGCGCTGACCGCGCCGAGCATGTCCTGCGGGAAGTCGATGCCGCTCTGGCGGTTTTCGTTAAGCGGCGCAATCGGTTCAATACCGACATCCAGACCGTGTTCCATTCCGGTGAGGATCGCGGCCAGCACCAGATAGGGGTTGGCGTCGGCACCGGCCAGGCGGTGTTCGATGCGCAGGTTCTTGCCGTCTGACTCGGGGATGCGAATGCACGCATCACGGTCTTCAAAGCCCCAACTGGCGCGGCTGGCGGCGTTGACCATGGCACCGTAGCGGCGGAAGGCGTTGTGGTTGGCCGCGAAGATCGGCATGCAGTGCGGCAGCAACTCCAGGCAGCCGGCCACGGCATGGCGCAGCGGGCGTTGTTCATCGGCGGCGAGCAGGTTTTTGCCGGCAGCGTCATACAGGCTGACGTGCACATGCATGCCGCTGCCCGGCGCGTGCAGGTAGGGCTTGCTCATAAAGCTGGCGCGCTGGCCGTGCTTGAGCGCCACGCCACGGGTGCTGCGGCAGAACAATGCGGCCCAGTCGGCGGCACGCAGGCCGTCGTCGCAATGGCCGAAGTTGATCTCGAACTGGCCGGGGCCAAGCTCAGCAGTGATCACATTGGCGTCAATGCCCTGTTCATTGGCGGCGTCGACGATGGCGTGCAGCACATCGCTAAAGCGCGACAGACGTTCGATGTGCATGTTCGGTTGGTCATCCGCATCGTCGCAAAGCGGGTCGCGGGGGAACTGCGGCAGGCCGTCTTTCAGCGTGCGATCAAACAGGTAGAACTCCAGCTCGAAGGCCACCACCGGACGGATACCCCTTGCTTCTAGGCGCTTGAGTACGCGGGCGAGCACTTCACGCGGCTCAAATTCGATGGGCGCTTCGGTGCCATCGGAGCTGATCAGCATCTGCCCCAGCGGCTGGCTTTCCCAGCGCACCGGCTTGAGCGTGCCGGGAATCAACCTGCGCGGCGCGTCCGGGTCGCCGTCGTTAAAGCAGTAATCACCAATCGGGTGCAGGCCGCCCTGTACGCCCAGCAGCACGCAGTTCTGCGGGATTTTCAGCGGGCTGCCGGCGGCAACCTTCTCCAGCATGTCGATGGGGTAACGCTTGCCGTAGAAATGCCCGGGGATATCCAGGCTGATCAGGTCGACATAGCGCACCTCGGGGTTGGCGCTGCGGAAGGCGCGGACTTCGCTGAGCAGGTCGGGGAATGATGAGTTCATGTTTTGCTCTTGTTCTCATAGGTGCCAAGAAAATTCGGATCAAAACCGTCACGAGCGAAGGTCAGGCAAGGCGAAAGCAGGCGAGGACGCGGAGTTTACAAGTCGTAAATGAGCAGTCCGAGCCTGCTTTCAACGCAGCATGGCCGAGCGCAGTCGGTTTTGGCCGAATTTCAGGTGAAGACCCAAAGCACTCGTGTGGGTAAGTCGGTGAGGTTGGCGTAGCGAAATTGTGCGTGCGGCGGCAATTGGAAGCTGTCATTCGGGCCGAGGGTGACCGGCTCGGCGGCGTCGCCGTACCAGATGGTCAGCTCGCCTTCGAGGACAAAGCCGCCTTGTTCGGAGCTGTCGTTCAGGTGGCCTTCGCCGCTGGTGGCGCCGGGGTCTAGGCGGCTTTCGAGCATGGAGAAACCGCCCGACATGGTCGGTGAGGCCAGCACATCGGTGATGCCACCGGCGTAGTACAGCGTGCGGCGTTCGCCGGGGCGGGTGACCCAAGGCACGGCGCGCGGTTTGCTCAGGCTGTAGAAGTAGGTGGTCGGCACGCCGAGGCTTTCGCTGATGGCGGTTAGGTCGGCCACGGTTGGGCGCGACAGGCCGCGTTCGACTTGCGAGAGAAAGCCCACCGACCGATCAATGCGCGCCGCCAGCTCACCGAGGGTGAGGTTTTTGTGCTTGCGCAGATCGCGGATCAGGATCGCCAGGCCTTCGACTTCGTCTTGCATGTCCATGTTGTTTCCTTTTTACGTAGCCCGGATGCAATCCGGGGAGGGTGGTCCCGGATTGCATCCGGGCTACGGGTTTAAATCACGTCACGCAGGCGATACCAGGCCTTGCCCACCGCCTCGATCGGCGCGGCCAGCAGATCGCCGCCGGGGAAGCGCGGGTTGCTCAGGCCTTGGTACAGCTCAAGCAGGTCGCTGTCACCGAGGATCGCATCGCTCACTGCACGGGCAGCGGCCAGGGTTGGCAAAATGCCGTGGCCGGAGAAGCCCTGCAGCCAGTACTTCTGCCCGTTGCGGCCGACATCCGGGGTGCGCTGCATCGTGCAGTCGATATGCCCGCCCCAGCCGTAGTCGATCTGCACGCCGCGCAGTTGCGGGAACACCCGCTCCAGATACGGCCGGGTGGCCGCTGGCACGTCTTTGGGGATGCCGCCCAGGTAGGTGCAGCCGCCGCCGAACAGCAGGCGGTTGTCCGGGGTGACGCGGAAGTAGTCGGGTACAAACTGGTTGTCGATGGCGCAGGTGCCACGCGGGAACAGCGATCGCGCCAGCTCCGGGTCCAGCGGCGCGGTGGCGACCTGGTAGGAGCCGACCGGCAGCAGGCGTTTTGACAATTGCGGGTCGAGCTTGTCGATATAAGCGTTGCAGGCCAACACCAAGGTGTCGCTGCGTACTTCGCCTTGTTCCGTGCGGGCCACAAAACCGTCTGCGGTTTCGTGGTAGCTCAGTGCTTGGGTTTGCTCGAAGAGCCGTCCGCCGGCTTTCTCGATCGCATCGGCTAGGCCTTGGGCCAACTTCAGCGGGTTGAGGTGGGCGGCGCCGCTGTCGTGCACGGCGGCCAGGTAGCGCGGGCTGGCAATCCACTGCGGCAATTGGTTTTTCGGGATAAAACTGAGCTTGTTGTAGCCGTATTTGTGTTCGGCTTCTTCGATGCTGTCCTGCAATTGGCGCACGCGGCGCGGCAGCACGGCGGTGTAGATGGCGCCGGTGCGGTAATCAATATCGAACTGATGCCGCTCGGGCAGCTCGCGCATTTCTTCGGCCGCCCAGACCATGCTGTCCCACAGACGACGGGCGCGCTCCAGGCCTAATGCCTTCTCGAACGGAGGCATATCGCAAGACCAACCCGGCAGCGCCTGACCGCCGTTACGCCCCGAGGCGGCCCAGGCCAGGCGGCTGGCTTCCAGCAGCACGACTTTTTTGCCAGCCAGCGCTAGACGCAAGCCCGTGTGCAAACCACTGAAGCCGCCACCGATGATCAGCACATCGCACTGCAAGGCCTCCTGCAAACGCGGGCGCAGCGGAATCGGCCCCGGGTAGGTGGCGGCGTAGTAGGTGCCAATATGCTGGGCGGATTGTTTGAACATGATGCGCCTCATGAAATTAGGCTTTGATAATTTCATGAAAATCTACGCTATAAATTTCACAAAGCCAAGCGGCGAGGATTTTCTGCGGGCCGTTCATGAAAAAGGCCGACCCCTTGCGGGTGTCGGCCTTGGTCCGGCGAGTGAGGGGTTACTTGGGCATGACCACGCTGTCGATGGCGTGGATAACGCCATTGCTGGTTTCAATATCGGCGGTGCTGACGGTGGCGCCGTCGACGCTGACACCGTTGGATGTGTCGAGCGTCAGTTCACCGCCTTGTACAGTTTTCAGGCTGGTTTTGCCGGCCAGATCGGCGGCCATCAACTTGCCTGGAACAACGTGGTAGGTGAGTACGGCAGTCAGCTTTTCCTTGTCTGCCAGCAGGGCGTCGAGGTCCGCTTTGGGCACTTTGGCGAAGGCCGCATCAGTGGGGGCGAAGACGGTGAATGGCCCCTTGCCTTTGAGGGTTTCGGCCAAGCCGGCAGCGGTCACGGCGGTCACCAGGGTGGTGAACTGACCCGCACCGACGGCGGTGTCGACGATGTCTTTCTTGTTGCCATGACCGTCGGCAAATGCGGGCGCGGCCACCAGGGCGAGTGCGGCGGTGGTGATCATCGCAGCGCGTTTGAAGCCTTGGACGGTTGTATTGAACTGAGCAAACATAAAAATCTCCTGGTACAGGGTTGTTTGTTTTGCACAGTGTTTGTACAGCTATGGCGTGCTGAGTTCCCGGCTCGACATGATTTGTAAAGGTTGCCTGTTAACACGCGGGCAGACAGCGGCGGAACTCGCTGTTGCCCACGCAGGCAGGAAAGGCAGTTGAGGCGTGGCTGGCGCGGCGCTTGTGAAGCCGCCGCAGCGGTTAACAAACCTGATTGCGCCCGCCATGTTTGGCCGCATACAGCGCCCGATCGGCTCTTTCGAGCAGGTCGTTGGCTTGCGCCGAATCATCGCGGGTGCTGGCGATGCCGGCACTCAAGGTGACCGAGAACTGCTGTTCACCGGCAATAAAGTGCAATTCGGCAAAGCGCTGGCGTATCTCATCAAGAATGCGCCGGGCCTGTTCGGCCGGGCAGTCTGGCAGCACCACTAGAAACTCTTCACCGCCATAACGGCCCAAGCTGTCGACGCGGCGCAGGCGCTGGCGCAGCAGATTGGCCAGGGCGCGGATGACGTTGTCACCGGCGGCGTGGCCGTAACTGTCGTTGACCTTCTTGAAGAAGTCGATATCAAGCATGGCCACGCTGGCGGGCTTGCCGCTGCGCTGGGCGCGCTCCAGTTCGATGCCGACTTGTTCCTTGATGTCACCGTGCTTGAGCAGGCCGGTCAGGCTGTCGCGGGACAGCGCATTGCTCAGCAGGCGCGCGCGTTGTGCGCGGGAGAACACGGCGGCAATCAGGGCATTGTCCGAGATGGGCTTAGTGAGGAAGTCGTCGCCCGCCTTGATCAGGGCATTCATCTGTCGGTTGTTATCGGTTTCGGCCGACAGGTAAACAATCGGTACCCGTAGCCAGTCGTCGTTCATGCGGATGATTTGTGCCAGCTCCGGGCCGGTGCAGCACGGCATGCAGACGTCCAGCAGCACCACTTCAGGGTTGAAGCTGCGCATGCGGGCGAAAATTTCTGAGGGTTCGTGGAGCATTTCCACGAGCATGTTGGCGTCGCGCAGAATCAGGCTGAAACGGCTGGCCAGTTCGCGGTCATCATCAATGATCATCACTCGATACGGCTCGCCCTGCTGCTGGGCAAAGCAGCGCTCCAGGCGGTTTTCCAGCTGGGTAATGTCCACCGGTTTGGTGAAGAAACCCAGCGCACCGACGCGCACCGCTTCCAGGTGGGTGGCGAAGTCATCTTGGGTGGTGATCACCAACAGCGGCAGCGGTTCGTCCAGGCGTTGTTGCAGTTGGGCGGCATATTGCAGGCCGGTGAGGGCTTCATCAGGCAAGTTGACGTCGACAATCAGCGCGCCGGGCAGTTGCCTGTCCAAGGCCTGCTCAAGGTCGGCGATGCGCATAAAATGCTCGGCCTGATAGCCGAAGTTGTTCAGCGTCAGGCGCATGCTTTCGCCAATCGCCGGTTGGTCTTCGAGGATATAAATGCGCCGTGAGCTGGGGTTACTCCGCGCCGGGCGCGTGCGTTTAACGGCGGGCTCTTCGATGACCGGTGCCTGAAATTGCTCGCTCGCGAGTTGCAGCAGGCTGCGGCTGAAATCCTGCAGGCTTTGCTGCTCCTTCTGCAGGGTGTCCAGCCATTTATCAGCCTCCTGCTCCAGCTCGCGCGCGCGCTGGCCGAGGCTGCTAAAGCCGAAGGTGCCAGCTGCGCCGGCCAGTTTGTGCAGTTGATCGCGCAGCGCCTGCAAGTGTTGCAGTTGCTCGTGGGGTTCGCTGCTGTGCAGCAGTCGCTCAGCGTTGAGTTTCAGCAGCGGCATTTCTTCTTGCAGGCGCAGGGCAAAGGCGCTGCTCAGTTGCTGCAGGTGTTGCTGAAACTCTGCTTCGGGCGAGATGCCGTTAACCATGGGACTGACTCCAGATCTTGCGTACTTGCGCTGCCAGTTGCATCGGGTCGAAGGGTTTGATGATCACATCGCGTGCGCCCAGGCTGCGGTAGTGGGCTATTTCCGCGGGTTGCACCTTGGCGGTCATAAAGGCCACCGGCACTTGCTCAATGTCGATCAATTGGGCGATGTGCGCCAGGGTTTGTGGGCCGTCCATGTCCGGCATCATCACATCAAGCAGAATAAAGTCTGGCGCGAACGCGACGAGTTGATCCAGTGCAGCCTGGCCGCTGGAGCAGCTCAGCACCTGAAAACCGCCGACTGCTTCCAGTGCGACTCTGGCCACTGCCTGGATCGACGGGTCGTCCTCTACGTGCAGAATACGTTGCAACTCAGGCATGTTGGTTCTCCTCAGGACTGGCGGGTGACTCAGGCTTCACCTCTGCGGCTAGGGTAGCCAGTTCGAACCAGAAAGTCGCGCCGTGGCCGGGACTGGAATCGAAACCGATCTGCCCGCCCATGCGTTCGATGATTTCTTTGCTAATGGCCAGGCCCAGCCCGGTTCCGCCTTTCTGGCGGGTGTCGGTGGCGTCGGCCTGGGAAAACTTGCTGAAGATGCGCGCCTGGAAGTTCTCCGGCACGCCCGGGCCGTGGTCACGCACACTGATGCGCACGCGGCCGGCCTCTTCATTAATGACTACATCCACTTGCTGGCCACTGGGCGAAAACTTCGCCGCGTTGGACAGCAGGTTGGCCAGCACCTGGGCCAGGCGCAAGCGGTCAACGCGCACGCGGGCGTGGGTGCCACTGCCCTGCAGTTTTAGCTGCACCTGATGCTGCTCGGCATAGGGCTGGTTTTCGTCGATGGCTTGCATGATGAGCGGCTGCAGGGGTTGTTCCTGCAAGTCAAAGAGCATTTTGCCAGCCACCAGTTTGTCCATATCGAGCAGGTCGTTGATCAGCAGATTCAAACGTTGGCTGTTGTCTTGGGCGATTTGCAGCATCTGTTGCATGCTCGCGGGCACTGCGCCGAGGGCGCCGCCGTTGACCAAACCGAGGGAGCCAGCAATGGCGGTCAGCGGGGTGCGCAGTTCGTGGCTGACGGTCGAGACGAACTCGTTTTTCATCCGCTCGATGCGTTTGCGCTCCTCGATGTCGCGGATCACCGCAATAAAGCGCCGTTGGCCTTGGTGACTGATTTGCGAAATGGCCAGTTCGATGGTGAAGGCTTCGCCATTGCTGCGCATGGCGGTCAGTTCGATTTCCTTGCCGAGCATTTGTTGCATACCGGTTTTCAGGAAATGACTGAGGTAGCGTGCGCGCATCGAGCGTTGTGGCTCGGGCATCAGCAGGGTGATGCGATGGCCGGAGGCTTCCAGGTGGCTGTAGCCGAAGATACGCTCGGCCGCGTGGTTGAAGGTTTCGATATAGCCCTGTTGATCGACGGTGATGATCGCGTCGAGCACGTTATCGAGCAGGGTGCGCAGGTAGTCTTCACGCTCACGGATGGCCATTTCGGCGGCAATCCGTTCGTTGAAGTCCTGGATCTGCACCACGAAGTGCACGGGTTGTTCGTCGCTGTCACGTACCAGCGAGACGCTCAGCAACACCCAGATAATGCAGCCCTGACTGTCGAGGTAGCGCTTTTCAATTTGGAAATTGCTCACTTCGCCAGCCAGCAGTTCCTCGATATTCAGTTGATCGATAAGGCGGTCGTCGGGATGGGTGACCTGCGCAAAGTTGCTGCGTAATAACGCTTCGCGGCTGTAGCCCAGCATGCTGCACAGCACCTGATTGACCTCCAGCCACTCGCCGTCCAGCGAGACCAGCGCCATGCCTTGGGGCGCGGTGTTGAAGGCGCTGCTGAAACGTTGCTGGCTTAGCCTGAGCTGGTCTTCCACGGTTTTACGGTCACTGATGTCCCAGATAAAACCGGAGATCCACAGCAGTTTTCCGTCGGCGGCGTACTCCCCCCTGCCTTTTTCGCGCACCCAGACACTGTGGCCGTCGGCATGCTGAAGGCGGTAGGTCAGCTCGAACGATTCATAACGCTCAATCGCATCCACCGCGCGGAGGGTGATCGGTAAATCATCCGGATGGATCACGCTGGCGAAACTGCGCACCCGGTTGTTGATAAATTCGTGCGCTGGATAGCCACTGAGCACCTGGATTTCATCGCTCAGGTAGCTCATCGCCCAGTCGGCGTCGTTGCGACAGCGGTACACCGCGCCCGGCAAGCTGACCACCAGGGCGCGGAAGCGGTTCTCACTCTTTTGCAGGGCCTGGGTGGTCAAGTGCAGGTCGTTGATGTCACTGGCAATGCCCAGGTAGCTGGTGATCTCGCCGTTGCCGTCGCGCATGGCGCTGACGGTCAGGTTGACCATTCGCGGTTCACCGTTTTTACGCACATAGGTCCATTTGCGGGTTTCCGGTTCGCCTTTGCTAGGGTTGTGCATAAACACGGCAAAGCCACTGATGGCATGGCCTTCCTGCTGACTCAACAGCCGACCGCGCGCCTCGATTTCATCGGCGCGGTGGAACAGGGCTGGGGTGTACTGGCCGATGACTTCTGCGCTGCGATAGCCCAGCAAGCGCTCGGCGCCGGTGTTGAACAGGGTAATCAGGCCGTCGCGGTCGGTGGTGATCATGCTCACCCCGGTGGCGGAGTCGAGCACCGCCTGCAGGAAGCGTCTGGCTTCGCGGATTTGCTCCTCGTGCTGTTGGCGCTCTAGGGTGGCGCCGACCCAGCGGGCAAACAGGCGCAAAAACTCTTCGTCAGCCTCATCAAAGGCGTCACGACGTTGTGCGCTGGAAGCAAAGCAGAGGGTGCCAAAGCGTTGGCCCGCCACCCACACAGCAATGCCGATATAACTCTCCAGGGCAAACAGCGGGTAGCAAGGGTGCGATTGGTAGGCGCTGTCGCCCATGTGGGCAATGGCCAGCACGTCCTGACTGCGCAGGGCAATGCTGCAATAGGTGTCACCCAGCGTGAAGGTTTGGCCATCCTGCAGGGTGTCGGGTGGCGAAACCTGCACCAGTACCTGGTAGGTGTCGGCCTCGATCTGGCTGATGATGCCCAGCGGCATGGCATAGAACTGCGCGCCTAGTTGCAGGGCCTGACGCAGTTGCTCCTGAGTACTGAGTTTGGGCAATGCGGCAATTTCATTCAGGGCATGCAACGCCGCTTGCTGGCGTTGGATACGCTGCTGGGCCTGTTCGCGCTGTTGGTCGCGGCGCAAGGCTTTGAGCAACTGGCCGAGGGTGGTGAGCATGGGCTGCAGGTGCTCAACAAAGTCGGCGCTAAAACCGCCCTCGCGGTTAGCCAGGCCGAGCATGCCGATCATCTCGCCGTCGGCTTTTATCGGCAGACCGGCAAAGGCATCCAGCGGCGGATGCCCGGGCGGCAAGCCAGCACTGGCAGGGTGAGCCGCCGGGTTGTTGCTAACCAATGCCTCACCTGAGCGGATCACCCGCCCAAACAGCGTATCGAGATTGCGGAAATCGAGGCCCTGTGTGGCGCGCGCTTCGTAGTAGGCCAGGCTGGCTGCATCCCAGCTGATGTTGCTGATGGCGAAGGTGCGCAGAAATGGCGCGCCGTGTTCGTCGTGCAGTATTTCGCCGACGAAGCCGAACCGGCATTCGCTGAGTTCCAGAATACGTTGCAGCAGCGCGTCGAAAGCTTGTCGTTGGTTGTCGGCGTTGATGTAGGCCGCCTGCACCTCGGCAATCAGCGCGAGCAGCTTGCGTGACGCTTCGCTTTGCTCGTGTTTGGCTTGCAGTTCGCGATGGTGGCGTTGCATCAGCCGTTGACTGCTCAGGCGCGTGGCTTGCAGCAATAGCAGCAATAAGGCTTCGGCCGCGAACCAGGCCAGCAACCATTTGCCCACGAGCCAATGTTGCTTATGGCGATGCAGGGCAAAGGCCTCGCTGACATCGCTCCAGGTCAGGGCAACGGCCGCCGGGGCACTTTTGCCACCGATGGCTGCATAGCCTGAAAGGACGAGTTGGTTGAGCAGGTAGGTAGTGCCACCGTCGCGCAGCAGTTTGACGCTGTCGCCGGCCTCGGGGTCGGGCAACAGTTGTTTGGCCTGCCAGTCCTGCACCTCTGGTCTGGAAAAGCCCTCGAAATACCAACTGGAGGCGCTCGGCGCGGTGTCGTCGCGGTCGCCCGCCGGACGCGTGCGGCGTTCCAGCAGCAGGGCAATGCCTGCGTCCAGTTCGCGGTCTAGCTGTTGCAGGTTTTGCGTTAGGTTGAGGCTGACTTCCAACCCTCCGATCGGTACTGAGTTTGCCTCGCCCGGTATGCGCAATGGGCTGATGGCGCGTACCACCAGCCCATTGTCGCCTGGACCCAGGCCTGCGCGGCTGCTGCCAATGGTTTCGACATCCTGCAGCATGCGCCCGGCGGATTCAGGGCGGTCGCCGAAAAAATCCGGCTGGTGCACGCGCAGCAGGACATCGTGGTTGCTCAGGTGCACGGTCAAGTCAAATGGGTAGCTGCGTTGTAGGCTTTGCCAGCGCGGGCTGAGGTGGGCCAGCAGTTGTTCGCGGATCGGTTGCAGGGCCGGATCGAGGGCTGTGCCGGTGCGCATCAGCAAACGGGCCTGGTTGACCTGCTCAAGCAATGGGATATCGGCTGCCAGGGTTTGCGCCAGCAGTTCGGCTTGGTCTTCCAGGTTCAGTTGCGCGCTGTGCAAGGCCTGGCGTTGCAAGGCGTGCTGGCGGCTGACGGTTGATTGCCAGAGTGCTTCGCGCTCATTCAGCGCCGCGCCTGCCAGCAGGGCGAACAGAAGGGCCAGGGCAAGGCTACCGAGGCCTACGATCCAGAGCGTCGTCGACTGTTTTAACAATGAATGCATCGGGCGAGCCTGGGCATGTTCATCGGGGGAGTTCGAGCGCGTGTAGCGTTAGTGTAGACATTGATCGCGCGCGGGCTTGGGGGCCGTGAGCGATTCAAGGCAAGCGTCACACGTCATATCGGGCTGTCTGCTAGTCATACACTGCGTCGCGTTGTTGTGCCAGCAACTCTGCCAGTTGCTCGGCCGGTTGTGGCCGGCCGAAGTGATAGCCCTGGCCATGGTCGCAGCCCAATTCGTCGAGCAAGGCCAGTTGCTCGGGCTGCTCAATGCCTTCCGCCAGCACTTTAAGGCCCAGGCTGTGGCCGAGGGCAATCACGGCGCGGGTGATGGCGACATCATCCTGGTCATGGGGCAGGCCACTGACAAAACTTTGGTCGAGTTTGAGTTTGTGCACCGGCAGGCGCTTGAGGCGCGCCAGCGAGCTGTATCCCGTGCCGAAATCATCAATCGCCAGGCGCACGCCCAAGGCGCGCAGGCGCTCCATCAGCGCCAGGGCAGCATCGGCATCTTCCATCACCGCGCTCTCGGTCACTTCCAGTTCCAGGCACGCCGGGTTCAGGCCGGTGTCACGCAGCACGTCGGCGACCCGCTGATCCAGCTCGCCCCGGCTGAACAGGCGACTGGAGACGTTTACCGCGACAAATTGCAGGGGTAAGCCCGCCGTGTGCCAGGCCACCATCTGCCGACAACTTTGCTGCAGCACCCAGGTGTCGAGGGCACCAATTAAACCGGTTTCTTCGGCGATGGGGATGAACTCGCCGGGCGAAACCAGGCCGCGCAGAGGGTGTTGCCAACGGATCAGCGCCTCGGCACCGATCATCCGCCGGCTTTTCAGGCAGATCAGCGGCTGGTAATGCACGCGCAATTCCTGGTTATCCAAGGCATGGCGCAGGGCGCTGGTCAGCTCCACACGCTGGTGGGCGTGCTGGGTCAGTTCCTGGCTATAAAAGGCATAACTTTCGCGCCCGCCGTTTTTTGCTTTGAACAGCGCCGAGTCGGCGTTGCGCAGCACTTGATCGACATCCTGGGCATCATCGGGATACAGGCTGATGCCGATGCTGGCGGTGATGAATAGCTCGTTATCCATCACTCTGAAGGCTCGGTTCAGGCAGTTTTGCAGGCGCTGGGCCATCACCGCCGCTTGTTCGGCGTTGGCGCAGTGTTCGTAGAGCAGGCCGAACTCGTCGCCGCCTAAACGGGCCAGGGTCATGCGCTTGCCCAGTTGTTCGCTGAGGCGCTGGCCAATGTCTTTGAGCAGCAAATCGCCTATGTTGTGGCCCAGGCTTTCATTGATGTGCTTAAAGTGGTCCAGGTCGATCAGCAGCACAGCGCCGCGCTGCGGCTCAATATGGTCGTGATCGAGCGCACGTTCGACGCGCTCGGTAAACAGCAGGCGGTTGGGCAGGTTGCTCAACGGGTCATGGTGGGCGAGGTAGTCCAGTTCATGCTGCGAGCGTTTTAGCACGCTGATGTCGGAAAACACCGCGACGTAGTGACTGATGTCGCCTTGTTCATCGTGGATTACGCGGATGCACTGCCACTGCGGATAGATTTCGCCATTTTTGCGCCGGTTCCACACCTCGCCGCTCCACGAGCCACGATTTTCCAGCGCGTTCCAGAGGCTGTCGTAAAAGCTTTTGTCATGCCGGCCGGACTTCAGCATGCCTGGGGATTTACCGAGGATCTCCGCCTGGGTGTAGCCGGTAATGCGGGTAAAGGCCGGGTTGCAGTGCACGATATGTTGCTGCGCATCGGTTACCAGTACACCTTCCTGGGTGGCATCAAAGACGGCGGCAGCCTGGCGTAGGCTGTCTTCATCCATACGCCGCTGGGTTACATCACTGGCCGTGCCGATCAAGCGTTCAGCATGCCCTTGTTCGGTCAGCAGCAGGCGGCCGCGCAGTTGAATCCAGCGGTAGCTGCCGTCGTCATGCAGCAGCCGGTAGGTGTCTTCGAACGTTGCGGGGTTAAGGCTGTTCAGGCGTTTTTGCAGGTTACGCTGCAAGGCTTCGCGGTCATGTTTATGCAGCCGGTCCAGCCAATTGCTGGCTTGGTTGCCCAAGGCTTCGCCACTGATCCCCAACAAAGCGGCAAAACCTGGGGAGAAGTCCATTTGCTGGGTTTGTAGGTTCCAGTCCCACATGCCGTTTTGTGAGGCCTCCAGCGCTTGGTACAGGCGCTTCTCGCTGCGCTGCAAGGCGTATTGGGCGCGCAGATGCTGACGATGGTGGATGGCCAGAATGGCAAATAGGCAGGCGCCGGTCAGCACAACAAAGGCCAGGCCTTTGACCAGTTGCGCACGCTCCAGCTGTTCGACTGACAGCCCAAGGGCAATCAGTTGGCCGTCGCTAAACAGCACCCAGAGTCCGGCGACCAATATGTAGCTGAGGCTCCAGCGCCAGGCACTAAAAGAGGTTGTCATGGGTTGCTGCTCAGTCCTTTGAAAAGGGCTAGATGATATAGAGGTTGTAAGGGTGCGGCATTCTTATGCAAAAGACCAACTGGTTTTCTGATCCGTGTCAGGGATAATGTGTACAGATGTGCGCTAAAAAGTAGCCACGTCTTTCCTTATCCATGAGGCACGCGATCCATGTGGTACAACGGTTTACTCGATCTGTCGGTGTGGCAACTGATTGCCGTCACCTTGCTGATGACCCACGTTACGATCGTCAGCGTGACGGTTTATCTGCATCGCTACTCGGCGCATCGAGCGCTGGAGCTGCACCCGGCGCTGAAGCACTTCTTTCGTTTCTGGCTGTGGCTGACCACGGCGCAGAACACTCGCGAGTGGACCGCGATCCACCGTAAACACCACGCCAAATGCGAAACCGTTGATGACCCGCACAGCCCCGTGATCAAAGGCCTGAGCACGGTATTGCGCAAAGGTGCCGAGCTCTACCGCGAAGAAGCGCAGAACCCGGAAACCCTGCGCATTTACGGTAAAAACTGCCCGGAAGACTGGATTGAGCGCAATGTCTATTCGCGCTTCCCGGTGGGCGGGATCGCCATTATGGCGGTGATTGATCTGGCCCTGTTTGGTGCAGCGGGTATCACCATCTGGGCTGTGCAGATGATGTGGATTCCGGTGTGGGCAGCGGGTGTGATCAACGGTCTCGGTCATGCCGTGGGCTACCGCAACTTTGAATGCCGCGATGCCGCGACCAATCTGGTGCCTTGGGGCATCCTGATTGGTGGCGAAGAACTGCACAACAATCACCACACCTACCCCAATTCGGCCAAGCTGTCGGTCAAGCCTTGGGAGTTCGACATGGGCTGGTTCTGGATCAAGCTGTTCAGCTTCTTCGGTTTGGCTCAGGTGCAGCGTGTCGCGCCGATTGCGCACCGTGTTGTAGGTAAGCGCAACCTGGACATGGACACCGCCATGGCCATCCTCAACAACCGTTTCCAGATCATGGCGCAGTACCGCAAGCTGGTGATCGCGCCGCTGGTGCAGCAGGAATTGGCCAAAGCTGATGCATCGGTGCGTCATCATTTCCACCGCGCCAAGCGCCTGCTCTCGCGTGAACCCAGCCTGCTGGATGAAGGCCACCAGGCGCGTATCCAGCGCATGTTGGAACAGAGCCAGGCGCTGAAAGTGATTTATGAAAAACGCCTGGCTCTGCAGCAAATCTGGGTAAAAACCAGCGCCAACGGCCACGACATGCTGGAAGCCATCAGGCAGTGGGTTGCCGATGCCGAGGCCAGCGGTATCCAGTCCCTGCGAGAATTCGCTGAGCAACTGAAGACCTATTCGTTGCGTCCTGCCAGCGCGCTGTAAACCTACTTTCGCTCATCAAACCCGCCGCCTGGCGGGTTTTTTGATGCTGCGTGCTCTCGCTGAATAGCACGTTGTGGGTGTGGCGATAACTCGCCTTTGCCGTTGGGTTTATCGGCAAAAATCCGCTTATTCTCGCTCGGCCCGACTCAGCCCTGCCGCCGCAAGTTAAGCGTCGAGGCCAGACGGTTCGTGCTTTTACGACGTTTTCCAGCTGCTGGCACATTATCTGCGTAGTGTCCTTTTCATAACGGTTGCCTAGTCGACCGATAATAAAAATGAAGAGAACTGCGCCATGCCATTGACCTGCCCAATCCCCCCAGTTCGCGCCCGCTGCCTTCGTTCGCTCACCTGATTGTGATTGCCCGGCTAATACGTTGCGGCAGGCCTGTGTCCGCCCATCACCAAGCCCGGCATCGCCCCTGATTCGGTGCGCGCCTGCCACTTCACTGGCTGAAGACAGTACCCGTGCCGATGTGTAAACCACACACAACTGGAGAACCATAATGAGAAAGACCTCCCTCGCCCTAGCCGTTGCGGCCAGCACCTTGGGCGTGAGCCTGAGCCAAGCGGCTTACGCTGATTTGCTGGGCGACAGCAAAGTCACCCTCGAAGCGCGTAACTTTTACTTCAACCGTGATTTCCGTCAGGGCAACAGCGATGTACCGGCCAAGACGCAGTCCAAGCGCGAAGAATGGGCGCAAGGTTTTATTCTGCGGGCTAACTCCGGCTTCACCGACGGCACCGTAGGTTTTGGTGCGGACGCCATTGGCATGTTCGGCTTCAAATTGGATTCGGGTGGCGGCACATCCAACACTGAATTGCTGGTGCCAGATCGTTCCGGTGGCTCGCAGGACAACTATTCCGATTTGGCCGTTGCGGCCAAGGCGAAAATCTCCAACAGCACGCTGCGTGTTGGTCAGATGCAGTTCAAAAACGCCGCCATCACCTCAAGCGACGGCCGTTTGCTGCCACAGGTGTTCGAAGCGGGTCACCTGGTTTCCCAAGAAATCGACGGCCTGATGCTGGAAGCGGCGCACGTGCGCGAGGTGAACAACCGTAACTCCAGCGATTACGAAGATATTTCGATTACCAATAGCTTCAATAGCAACCGCGGCACTGTAGGTACCCGTGGTATTCGCCTGAGCGGCGGTTCCACCACTGATGCGTTCGACTTCATCGGCGGCACCTACAAGGTCACCAAAGACCTGACCGCCGGTTACTACTATTCCAACCTTGATGAGCTGTACAAGCAGCATTCCTTCAACGCCGTGCATGTGCTGCCGCTGGGCGACAAGCAAAGCCTGAAGACCGATCTGCGTTACGCCCGTTCCACTGATGACGGCAACCGTAGCAACGTCGATAACAAAGCGCTGGGTGCCATGGTCACCTACGGTCTGGATGGCCACGCTTTTGGTCTGGGTTACCAGAAAATGAGCGGCGACACCGGCTTCGCCTACATCAACGGCACTGACCCGTTCCTGGTTAACTACGTGCAGATCGGCGACTTCGCCAACAAGGACGAGAAGTCCTACCAGGCACGCTATGACTTCAACTTCGGCAGCATCGGGATTCCGGGTCTGACCTTTATGACCCGTTACCTGACCGGCGATAACGTCGACCGTGGTCGCGGTGTATCGGAAGGCAAAGAGTGGGAGCGCAACACGGAACTGATGTACGTGTTCCAGGACGGCGCGCTGAAGAATCTGGGCGTGCGCTGGCGCAATGCGTCTGTGCGCTCGAACTTCGCCAACGACCTCGACGAAAACCGTCTGATCGTCAGCTACACCTTGCCGCTGATGTAAGCCCGGCGCTCTCAGGCTGAGCTGTTGCATCCAGTTCAGCCTGTGAAAGGGCGATAGCCCACAGCCGTGATCAATGCCGCTCCCCTGGTTTAGGTGAGCGGCATTTTTCTGGGTGGTTCATTGATGTTCTCTGTCCTCCGTCGGGCGGTGTTGAGCGCCGAGACGCTCAATACAACCTGCTGCGCAAAAACCTAAAGGCATCGCGCTCCAATCATGGTGGGAGGCGCTTTAGCGGCGACGCCTGTTCGCTCAGGCCCGGACTCTTGCTCAGTAATCGGCTTGCCAATCAATATATAAAGTAATAGATTGTATTTGTCTTAACTGAGTGTTGATCATGACCCCAGATGCCGCCCCCTTAGATATCCAGCAACTGCGCGCCAATGCCGATGCTGCCGGGCAATTGCTCAAGGCGTTGAGCAATCCCGACCGCCTGCTGCTGCTGTGCCAGCTCTCGCAAGGCGAGCGCAATGTCAGCGAGTTGGAAGCGTTGCTAGGGATTCAGCAGCCAACCCTGTCCCAGCAACTCGCCGTGTTGCGCCGAGAGGGCTTGGTGGCGACGCGACGTGAGGGCAAACAGATTTTCTACTGCATCAGCAGCCCTGCGGCGCTGGCGGTGATCAACACCCTGTATCAACTGTTCTGCGCAGGTGCCGAGTGATGACGATAGATTGGTACAACTTTACCCCGTGGAGCGCCTTGGTCGGCGGTGCGCTGATTGGCCTGTCGGCCAGCCTATTTGTGCTCATGAACGGTCGGATTGCCGGTATTAGTGGCCTACTGGGTAGCCTGCTGGAGCGCGGCGAAGGGTTCGGCGAAAAGGCGCTGTTTGTGCTGGGTATTTTGCTTGCGCCGCTGGTCTGGCAATTGTTTAGCCGTCTGCCGGATATACAGATTGATTCCGGTTGGCTGACGTTGACCGTCGCCGGTTTGCTGGTCGGCATTGGCAGTCGCTATGGCGCGGGCTGCACCAGTGGTCACGGCGTGTGCGGGCTGTCGCGCTTATCGCCGCGCTCGTTGGCGGCAACTCTGACCTTTATGGCGGCGGGTTTCGCCACTGTGTTTGTCCTGCGTCATCTGTTGGGGGGCTGAACATGCGCAAACTGATGGCCTTTCTCGCCGGTTTGATTTTTGGCATCGGCTTACTGTTGGCCGGTATGGCCAACCCAGCCAAGGTGCTGGCGTTTCTCGATCTGGGTGGTGCTTGGGACCCGTCGCTGGCGTTCGTGATGGCGGCGGCGATTGGCGTGGCATTTTTGCCCTTCAGTTGGGCGCGCGCGCAGCGCAGTAGCTTGCTGGGCGCGCCGATGCAGTTGCCGGTTAAGCGCGAGCTTGATCGCCGTTTGCTCGGCGGCAGCCTGCTGTTTGGCATCGGTTGGGGCATTGCCGGTATTTGTCCGGGGCCTGCGCTGGTCACTTTGCTAACCGGCCAATGGCAGATTGTGCTGTTCAGCGCCGCGATGCTGGCGGGCATGTTGGGTTTTACCGTGCTGGAGCGCCGGCACGGGTAATTGATGATCGGGAGATCACTATGAACGCAAATGTTGGCACCCTCGACCGTGGCCTGCGCATTGCCGCCGGGCTGATTTTGCTGGGCTTGAGCTTCACGGGCGTGATTGGCCTGTGGGGGCTGATCGGCGTTGTGCCGCTGGCCACTGGCGTGTTCCGTTTCTGCCCGGCGTATCCGCTGCTGGGCATCAATACCTGTAAAAGCAAAGGCTAAAACGCTGTTGGTGGGCCTGCTGCGGTGCTCTGTGCTGCAGCGGGCTGATGCCGCTTCATGAGTAATGCGCAACCTGTGGGTCTGCGCATTGATTCTCGCCATTCTGCGCCGAGCAGAGTGGTGTGACGGCATGCTCCAACCGCTGTGCAATACAGCGCTGCAACGTCCGCCTTTTCTCCGATTTCAATGTATTGGCCTGTCATTTGACCGGCCTTTTGTCGTGGCTGGGCGTTGGCGTCTAACGGCCAGTCCGAAGATGGGCTAAAACTAGATAAAGGCAAGCCGATGCACTTCAAAGAATAAATAGAACATTTCCTCACCCAGGCTACTGGGTGCTTAGTGAGGCTCTCTCTATGTTCGGTTCAACGCTTCGCAGTGAGTTACAGCAGTGCCAGTTGGAACTGGCGTCGTATAAGCAGCTCATGGGCGCAATAAGCCAGGCTTTTGCGTTGATCGAGTTCACTGCAGAGGGTGAAATTATTGATGCCAGTCAGTCCTTTCTTGCCGTGATGGGCTATGGTCTGGACGAGTTGCGTGGCCAGCATCACCGAATCTTTTGCAATCATGAGCAAACATCAAGCCCGGCCTATGCGCAATTCTGGCGGCGCTTGGGCAGTGGCGAGACGTTCTGTGATCGCTACAAGCGTGTTGCCAAGGGCGGTCGTGAAGTATGGCTGGAGGCTTGCTACATGCCGGTGCGCAATGCCGATGGCAAAGTCGTGCGGGTGGTGAAGATCGCCACCGATATCACCGCGCGCATGCATGCCGAGTTGCAGCACGAGAGCTATTTAAATGCGATCAATCGCTCTATGGCGATGATTGAGTTCAACTTAGCTGGCGAGGTGTTAACGGCGAATGAGAACTTCCTGAGTACGACTGGTTACCGGCTCGAAGAGATTCGCGGCGAGCATCATCGTATGTTTTGCACGCATGAAGAGGCGGGCAGTGAGGCTTACCGCAACCTCTGGCAGCGCCTAGCTCGCGGCGAGGTCTTCGCCGGTCGCTACAAACGGGTCAGCAAAAGTGGCAAAACCATCTGGCTACGCTCCACCTACAACCCATTGTTTGATGCAAGCGGGCGACAGTACGGGGTGGTCAAATTTGCCAGCGACATTACTGAGCAAGTCGAACAGCGCGAAGCAGAGTCCGCTGCCGCGCAGTTGGCCTATGACATTGCGCGGTAGACCGACAGCAGTGCCGATGCCGGCAGCGAAACGGTCAAGGAGGCTGTGCATGTTGTGCGCGGCGTCGCTCAGGAGCTGGTCGAGGTGGCGCAACGGATTGAGGCTCTGGGGGCGCAGTCCGAGCGCATCAGCAGCATCGTCCAGGTGATTCGTGGGATTGCCGAGCAAACCAACCTGTTGGCCTTAAACGCGGCCATTGAAGCTGCTCGTGCCGGTGAGCAGGGCCGTGGCTTTGCCGTGGTAGCCGATGAGGTGCGTAACCTAGCCGCGCGCACCAGTCAGGCCACTGTAGAAATCAATGACGTGGTGCGCCTTAACCACGAGTTAGCGACTCAGGCTGTGAGTGGCATGACCGGCAGCAAGCAGCAGGCGGAGAAGGGCGTGCTGCTGGTTAATCAAGCCGGCGAGATGATCTTGAAAATACGCGATGAAGCACAGCGTGTGGTCGATGCGATCGGCCAGTTCAGCAACGTGATTGAGGACGAATAGCGCCCGCCTTAGCCGCGGGCGCTTTCCCTCAGCGCCCTCGCGGTGCTGGTTGCTGTTGGGTGATGCAGTGAATGTTGCCGCCGCCCAGAAGGATTTCCCGCCCTGGCACCATCACCACCCGATGCTCGGGGAACAAACGCCGCAGAATGGCTTCGGCCTCGTCATCCTTGGGGTCGTCGAAGCTGGGCGCGATGATGCCGCCATTGACGATTAGGAAGTTGACGTAGGAGCCGGCCAAACGGATCGATGGGTCGCGCTCCTGAGTGCCGGCCACCAGATCGACACCGGCGCATTCCTCGTCATTTGCATACAGCGGGCCGGGAATCGGCATTTTGTGCACGATCAATTGACGACCCTTGGCATCGCGGGCGTTTGCCAGCACGCGCATGGCGGCTTGGCAGCGCGGGTAGTTGGGGTCATTGGCGTCATCGGTCCAAGCCAACAGCACTTCACCGGGGCGCACGTAGCAGCAGAAATTGTCGACGTGGCCGTCGGTTTCGTCATTGAACAGGCCGTCCGGCAGCCAGATCACGGTGTCGATGGCCAAGTGATCCGCCAGGTACTGCTCAATCTGCTCGCGCGTCAGGTGCGGGTTGCGGTTGGGGTTGAGCAGGCACTCTTCGGTGGTGATCAGGGTGCCTTCGCCGTCTACGTGGATCGAGCCACCTTCCAGCACCAACTCATCAGTACGGTATCTAGCGCAGCCTTCGATTTGCAGGATTTTGCGCGCCACCTGATCGTCACGCATCCAGCTGGCATACAACCCGCCGTTATGGCCGCCCCAGGCATTGAAAGCCCAGTCCACGCCGCGCACCTCGCCGCTGCTGTTGGTCACAAAGGTTGGGCCCGTGTCGCGCACCCACGCGTCGTCGGTAGTGATCTCCACCACGCGGATATTGGCTTGGGCCAGGCGTTCGCAGGCGTTTTCGTATTGGCCGGCGGATACCGCCATCGTCACCGGCTCAAATTCGGCAATCGCCCTGGCCACGGCGCTAAACGCGGCCTGCGCGGGCTTACCACCCAAACGCCAGTTGTCCGGCCGCTCTGGCCAGACCATCCAGGTTTGGCTGTGCGCTTCCCACTCGGCAGGCATGCGGAAACCATCGGCGCGTGGGGTGGTGTTCAGGGCTGTCATAGGTTCACCAAAAATGAGGCGGCTAAGTGGGTGGCGTTCGATGCCTGGCGTGGGCTGCTACCTTACAGAGGCGTTAAGCGACGGTCATCTGACGCTAACAGCGTAGGGTTACGGTAGCTTTGCCTGCGTGCTCGGTGCAGTGAATGGACTATTTATAGCCGATAAAAATCGACTTTTAAAGCATAAATATCTTTCTTAACGTGTTTTTAATCGTCTAATATCCAATAAAAATCCGTTTAAATGTTGGGCGCATACCAGAATCGGGTTTGCACAGTCCGCTTAAACGAGGTGGGCAACACGATTTAAGGTGAACGAGCGGCGTTATGCCATGTAACTGACGACGCTAACCCAGCATCATTTCCCACTGCAGTGTGAGCACTGCATAACCCCGCATCAGCCAGTGGTGACAACATGATTGAAGTAACCGAGCTTTCCATTGCCGAGCTGCGTTCGGCACTTGAGGCAGGCCAAACCAGTGCTGTTGAACTGGTACAAGCCTACTTGGCGCGTATCGACGCCTACGATGGCCCCGGCACGCCGACCCGCCTCAATGCCGTGGTGGTGCGTAACCCGGACGCCCTTAAGGAAGCTCAGGCCTCCGATGCGCGTCGCGCCCGTGGTGAAACCCTCGGCCCGCTGGATGGCATTCCGTATACCGCCAAGGACAGTTACCTGGTCAAAGGGCTGACGGCCGCTTCCGGCAGCCCAGCCTTCAAAGACCTGATCGCCTACCGCGATGCCTTTACCGTGGAGCGTCTGCGCGCCGGTGGGGCTATTTGCCTGGGCAAAACCAATATGCCGCCCATGGCCAACGGCGGCATGCAGCGCGGCGTCTATGGCCGTGCGGAAAGCCCGTACAACGCCGCCTACCTGACTGCACCTTTTGCCTCTGGCTCGTCTAACGGAGCCGGTACGGCCACCGCCGCCAGCTTTGCCGCGTTTGGCCTGGCTGAAGAAACCTGGTCAAGCGGGCGCGGCCCGGCCTCGAATAACGGCTTGTGTGCGTATACGCCGTCGCGCGGGGTGATTTCCGTGCGGGGTAATTGGCCGCTGACGCCGACCATGGACGTGGTAGTGCCGTTTGCGCGCACCATGAGCGATCTGCTTGAGGTGCTTGATGTGGTGGTCGCCGATGACGCCGACAATCGCGGCGATCTCTGGCGTTTGCAGCCTTGGGTGCCGATCCCGAAAGCCTCGGACGTGCGCCCGGCCGCTTACGCCGAGCTGGCCGTCAAGGCGGAAACCCTGGCCGGAAAACGCCTGGGTGTGCCGCGCATGTTTATCAACAAGGATGAAGCCGCTGGTACCAGCGAGAACCCTGGTATCGGCGGGCCGACCGGCCAACGCATTCACACCCGCGCCTCGGTGATCGCGCTCTGGGAACAGGCGCGCCACGCATTGGAGGCTGCAGGTGCTGAAGTCATCGAAGTGGACTTCCCGTTGGTCTCCAACTGTGAAGGCGACCGCCCCGGTGCGCCGACCGTGTACAACCGCGGCATCGTCACGCCTGAGTTTTTGCATGACGAGTTGTGGGAACTGAGCGGCTGGGCCTTCGATGACTTTTTGCGTGCCAACGGCGATCCGAAGTTGAATCGCCTGGCTGATGTCGACGGCCCGCAAATTTTCCCCCATGACCCCGGCACCTTGCCCAACCGCGAAGGCGACTTGGCCGCCGGCATGGATGAATACGTCAACATGGCCAAACGCGGCCTGAAGAATTGGGACGAAATCGAAACGCTGCCCGACGGCCTGCGTGGCCTGGAACACACGCGCAAGATCGATCTGGAAGACTGGATGGACAGCCTCGGCCTCGACGCCGTGCTGTTCCCCACGGTGGCTGACGTTGGCCCGGCGGATGCCGATATCAATCCGGTTTCGGCCGACATCGCCTGGAGCAACGGGGTGTGGGTAGCCAATGGCAACCTGGCCATTCGGCACCTGGGCGTGCCCACCGTGACCGTGCCGATGGGCGTGATGGCGGATATCGGTATGCCGGTCGGGTTGACCTTTGCCGGTCGTGCTTACGACGACTCGGCGCTGCTGAGCTTGGCGGCCGCGTTTGAGTCCACTGGCTCAAAACGCCAGATCCCGCCGCGCACACCGCCCCTGAGCTAAGCACAACGGCAAACGGGGCTGGCGCGTGATGCGTCAACCCCGTGAGTCATTTAACGGTACTGTGTGAAGTGTCAGGCGCTGTGGCGTTTATGCAGTTCGAATTGCTCGTTGCCGTCGTCCCAGCCCGCCTCCCAGGCGGCCATCAATACATCGGCGGCCAGGGTGCGTGGGGTGCTGTTTTGCCCTGTCAGACCCGCCATATAGCCTTGTTGGTAAGCCTTGTTGAGGCTTTCCAGGCTCCAGTGCTGGTCATCTTCCTTGTTGATATCGGCGCAGGCCATGGTTGCAGCTCGCAGTGGTTTGACCTCTGCAATGCTAGCCGTATGCCTGCACGCAGACTGCGCCGCTGATCCTACTTTTGCCACCGCTGACTGTTTATGTGATGGGGTTGGCGAAATGCCGACTCCGTGCGAGTCGGCACGTCGGCTATTCAGTTTGCTACGGCCAGGATGCTGGCTTGATAAGCCGCCGCAAAGCTGTCGAAGTCGCCCTCTTCATGTGCTTCCAGCTCAGCCTGCTGATGCAGCGACTGCGCGACGCTGGCTTCAAACGCGGCTTGCGCGTCAGCACTGAGCGGCTGGCTGCGGAAGAACGCCGCATGCAAATGACTCTGGTGCAGGGCAAAAGCCGTAAAGCTTTGACCTTGTTGCAGTTGCGCGAGTACCTGTGCCGACGGCGTCAGGCTGGGATCGTCGACCTTGGCCTGCTGCGCCTGCAACGCCTGCAGGTGCGCCTCGCTGCCGTGGCACTGGTCGAGCAATTCGGCCAGCGGACGGATCTGCTCCAGCAGCTCACTGGCCCAGGCGTGCAATGGCACGGGTTGGCCCTGACGCTGCAAGTGCAGGTCCGGGCGGCGGCCTTCTTTGACCACTGCGGTGAAGTTGTCGGTGCAAGCATGGCACTCGCCGCTTTCCAGCAGTGGGCTGTCGGCCAGCGCGCAGAACAGCAGGAAGGCATCCAGAAAACGCGATTCGGTCAGATCAATGCCCAGCGGTAGGAACGGGTTGATATCCAGGCAGCGCACTTCCACATACTGCACGCCACGGGCCATCAGCGCCTGAATCGGCCGTTCGCCGCTGTGGGTTACGCGCTTGGGGCGGATATTCGAGTAGTACTCGTTTTCGATCTGCAAAATATTGGTGTTCAGTTGCAGCCACTCGCCATCGCGCTTCGCGCCTATTTCCACATACGGCGGGTAGGGCGTGCCGACGGCTTTGCGCAGGCTGTCGGTGTAGCTTATGAGGTCGTTATAGCAGGGCGTAAGACCCGACTGGGCAGTGCTCTGGTAGCCCAGGTCGCTCATGCGCAGGCTGGTGGCGTAGGGCAGGTAGAGGGTTTCCTCATCCAGTTCTTGCAACTGGTGCGGGCGGCCGCGCATAAAGCCTTTGTGCAGCGCCGGTGACGCGCCGAACAGGTACATCAGCAGCCAGCTGTAACGGCGGAAGTTACGGATCAGTGAGATGTAACGCGCCGACTGATAATCCTGCGCGCTGCGCGTGTCGCCTTCGGCCTGCTGCTGCAATTGCCACAGGGCATCCGGCAGAGAGAAGTTGTAGTGAATGCCGGCAATGCACTGCATGGTTTTGCCATAACGCATGGCCAAACCCTTGCGGTACACATACTTGAGTTCGCCAATGTGCGAGCTGCCGTAGCGGGCAATCGGGATCGTCTCCTCATCCGGCAGGGCGCAGGGCATGGACGGGCTCCACAACAACTCGTCGCCGAGCTTGCTGTAGGCAAACCGATGGATCTGCTCAAGATCAGCCAACGTCGCCGCCGGATCCGCCTCAGCTGGGGTGATAAATTCCAGCAGCGATTCAGAATAATCGGTGGTGATTTGCGCATGCGTCAGCGCCGAGCCCAGGGCTTGCGGATGCGGGGTCAGGGCCAGTTGACCGCGACTGTCCACGCGCAGGCATTCGCGCTCGATGCCATGTAGGCACTGGGACAGCAGGGAAAGGTTGGCGTGCTCGCCAAGCTGGGCCAGGCGGCGGGTTAACAGGTCGCTCAAGATCGCATTCCTTCACGCATCGGTTGCCCCTTTATGGGGGCGGCTGGCGTGCTCTACAAGGGGGCAAGAAAACCGGTTGTGCCGGTCGATAGGGCTTTATAACCCGAGGCGGGTAACGAGGGTTAGAGCTGGGCGCTGTGCTGCTGTCTTAATGCGACGGAATTTTGCCCCGCGCGAAGGATGAGTCGGGCCGAAATAAAGTTGAGCACCAATACCCGCCAACGTCGTGATGGGTAATGGTGCCGCGCATTTCGACGTGCGCGGCACGACCCATCCTACGGGCTTTGCGGCGCCTTACTTCTTCAACTGCTTGGCATTGGCAAATAGCGAGGCCATGCCGCCGCTGGCTGGGGCGGGTTTGTCTTGACTGGAGTGGCGTTCGCTGCGCGGGGCGTTGCCGGCCGGTTTGCCACCACGGGATTGCCCGCCACGCGGCCCTTCGATTTTCTCGCCGGGGGTGTCGCCCATGCGCATGGAGAGGGCGATGCGGTTACGCGGGATGTCGACTTCCATGACTTTGACCTTGACCACGTCGCCGGCCTTGACCGCTTCGTGTGGGTCTTTGATGAACTTCTCCGACAGCGCCGAAATGTGCACCAGACCGTCCTGGTGCACGCCGATGTCGACGAAAGCACCGAAGTTGGTCACGTTGGTTACCACGCCTTCGAGCATCATGCCCAGTTTGAGGTCGTTGAGGGTTTCTACGCCCTCCTGAAACTCTGCGGTCTTGAACTCTGGGCGCGGGTCGCGGCCGGGTTTTTCCAGCTCGCTCAAGATATCGCCGACGGTCACCAGGCCGAATTTTTCATCGGTGAATTGTTTCGGGTCGAGGCGCTTGAGGAAGGTCGAGTCGCCGATCAGTGAGCGGATATCACGGCCGGTATCCAAGGCGATGCGCTGCACCAGCGGGTAGGTTTCCGGGTGCACAGCGGAGGCGTCGAGCGGGTTGCTGCCGTTCATCACGCGCAGAAAGCCTGCGGCTTGTTCGAAGGTTTTATCGCCCAAGCGCGGCACCTTGAGCAGTTCGGCGCGGGATTTGAACGCGCCGTTGGCGTCACGGAAGGCGACGATGTTCTGCGCCAGGGTGGCGTTGAGGCCTGAGATGCGCGCGAGCAGGGCGGCGGAGGCGGTGTTCACATCCACGCCCACGGCGTTTACGCAGTCTTCCACCACGGCATCCAGCGAGCGCGCCAATTTGAGCTGCGACACGTCGTGCTGGTATTGGCCGACGCCAATGGATTTCGGGTCGATTTTCACCAACTCGGCCAGCGGATCTTGCAGGCGACGGGCGATGGATACCGCGCCGCGCAGCGACACGTCCATGTCCGGGAATTCTTTGGCGGCCAACTCGGAGGCCGAATACACCGAAGCGCCAGCCTCGGAGACCATGACCTTGGTCAGCTTCAGGCCCGGCAGCTTCTTGATCAGGTCAGCGGCCAGCCTGTCGGTTTCGCGGCTGGCGGTGCCGTTGCCGATGGAGATCAGGTCCACCGCATGTTTGGCGCACAGTTTGGCGAGGATCGCCAAGGTGCCGTCCCAGTCATTGCGTGGTGCGTGCGGGTAAACCGTAGAGGTTTCCAGCACTTTGCCGGTGGCATCGACTACGGCCACTTTGCAGCCGGTGCGCAGGCCGGGGTCGAGCGCTAGGGTGGCGCGCGGGCCCGCCGGGGCGGCCAGCAGCAAGTCGTGCAGGTTGCGCGCGAAGACGTTGATGGCTTCGTCTTCTGCGCCTTCACGCAGTTCGCCGAACAGGTCGGTTTCCAGGTGGGTGTAGAGCTTGACCTTCCAGGTCCAGCGCACCACTTCACTCAGCCATTTGTCAGCAGCGCGGCCACGGGCGCTGATGCCGAAGCGTTCGCCGATCATGCCTTCGCACGGGTGCATGCTGCCGGGCAGCTCATCACCGACCTTCAGGCTGGCGCTCAAGATGCCTTCGTTACGGCCACGGAAGATCGCCAGGGCGCGGTGCGAGGGCGCGCCTTTGAGCTTCTCGTCGTGCTCGAAATAATCGCGGAACTTGGCCCCTTCGTTTTCTTTGCCGGTGACGACGCGGGCGCTGAGGATGGCGTTGTCTTTGAGGTAGCTGCGCAGGCTGGCCAGCAGGTTGGCGTCCTCGGCGAAGCGCTCCATAAGGATGTATTTGGCCCCTTCGAGCACGGCCTTGACGTCGGCAAAGCCTTTTTCGACGTCGATAAAACGTTCGGCTTCGCTTTCCGGCGTCAACGTTGGGTCGTTGAACAGTGCGTCGGCCAGTTCGCCGAGGCCGGCTTCCAGGGCAATCTGGCCCTTGGTGCGGCGTTTCTGTTTAAACGGCAGGTACAAATCTTCGAGGCGGGTTTTGGTCTCCGCCAAGTTGATTTCGCGGGTCAGTTCGGGCGTCAGCTTGCCCTGTTCTTCAATGCTGGCGAGGATGCTGGCGCGGCGCTCGTCGAGTTCGCGCAGGTAGCGCAGGCGCTCTTCCAGGTTACGCAGTTGGGTGTCGTCGAGGCTGCCGGTGACCTCTTTGCGGTAGCGCGCAATAAACGGCACGGTGGAGCCTTCATCGAGCAGCGCCACGGCGGCGGCGACCTGTTGCGGGCGCACGCCCAATTCATTGGCGATGCGGTTGTTGATGCTATCCATATAAATGCTACCCACACTGAAACGACAGGGCGGCCACGCAGACCACGGGCCAGTCACGAAAGGCGCGCATTATAACCATGTGCGGCAAGGCGGGTGGCCGCCCCCTCAACGCGGCACGCGCGAGCAGCGAAGGTTGCACATCTGTCTGAGCGCGCCAGGCTGGGGCTGGCCCGACAAATCTGCTAACAATGGCCATCACGTTGCCAGCGGCGGCTGAGCCATAATGCCGGCCATCGCATACTGCCCGCGCATCCGCATACGGCGGATGCCTGTTCAAGGAGCCCTGAATGAGCAGCACTGCACTTCCTGTTGAAGGCGAAAAAATCCTTATCGTCGATGACGATGCCCGTCTGCGTCGTTTGCTGGAGCGTTTTTTCGACGAGCAGGGCTACCGCGTGCGCGCCGTAGAGAACGTTGAGCAGATGGACCGTTTGTTGGCCCGTGAACTGTTCAACTTGGTGGTGCTCGATCTGATGCTGCCGGGTGAAGACGGTCTTTCGGCCTGCCGTCGCCTGCGTGAGGCGAACAATCAGGTGCCGATCATCATGCTCACTGCCAAGGGCGACGAAGCCAGCCGCATCCAAGGCCTGGAACTGGGCGCGGATGATTACCTGGCCAAGCCGTTTAACCCGCGTGAGTTGCTGGCGCGGATCAAGGCTGTACTGCGCCGTCAGGCCCCTGTGGTACCGGGTGCGCCGGGCACCGAGGATGAAAGCGTGAGCTTCGGGGAATATGAATTGTCCCTGGCCACCCGTGAGCTGAAGAAGGGCGATGAAGTCCACATGCTCACCACCGGCGAATTCGCCGTGCTCAAGGCGCTGGTGCAGCATGCGCGTGAACCGCTGACCCGCGACAAGCTGATGAACCTGGCCCGTGGCCGTGAGTGGGATGCGCTGGAGCGCTCCATCGACGTGCAGATTTCCCGCCTGCGTCGGTTGATCGAACCGGACCCGTCCAAGCCCCGCTACATCCAGACCGTATGGGGTGTGGGTTATGTGTTCGTGCCGGACGGCAATAAGTAACCCGCCGTAGGGTGGATGACACGTTATTCATCCGCCCCTCATTTCCGCTCGGTGGATCGATGAGGCGCGATCCACCCCATAACCACATCGAGTCACCATGAAAACCCCTCTCTGGTTCCCGCAAAGCTTCTTTGCCCGCACGCTTTGGCTGGTGCTGATCGTGGTGCTGTTTTCCAAGGCGCTGACCCTGGTTTATCTGATGATGAACGAGGACGTGCTGGTCGATCGGCAGTACAGCCATGGTGCCGCGCTGACCCTGCGTGCCTATTGGGCAGCGGACCCGGAAGACCGCGCCACCATTGCCGAGGCCGCCGGGCTAAAGCCGGTGCTTCATGGAGAGGTGCCAGCCACCGAGCAGCATTGGCCCTACAGCGAGATCTTCGAACGGCAGATGCGCACCGAATTGGGCCCGGACACCGAGGTGCGCGTGCGCGCCAAAAGTCCGCCCGCGCTCTGGGTGCGTGCCCCGGCTCTTGGTGATGAGTGGCTGCGGGTGCCGCTGTATCCGCATCCGCTGCGTGGTCAGCGCATCTGGAGTGTATTGGGCTGGTTCCTCGCCATCGGTTTGTTGTCGACGGCGGCCGCCTGGATCTTTGTCCGCCAACTCAATGCCCCGCTAAAAGGCTTGGTGTTCGCCGCGCGGCAAGTCGGTAAGGGGCGCAGCGTGCGCCTGACCGTGAGTGACACACCGAGCGAAATGACCGAGGTGTACCGCGCCTTTAACCAGATGGCCGAAGACGTTGAGCAGGTGGCGCGTGAGCGCGAACTGATGCTGGCCGGCGTGTCTCATGATCTGCGGACACCGCTGACGCGTCTGCGCCTGTCGATGGAGTTTTTAAACACCGATTCGGAGCTGACCGAAGACATGGTGCGCGACATTGAGGACATGGATGCCATCCTCGATCAGTTCCTCGCCTTTATCCGCGATGGTCGCGACGAGCCGCTGGAGCAACTCGACCTGCTTGAATTGATTCGTGAAGTGGTCGCCCCGTACAACCAGAAGCAGGAAATGGTGCGTCTGTGTCTGGAGTCCGTGCCAGCGTTCCCGCTGCGTCGCGTTTCGCTCAAGCGCCTGTTGGTCAACCTGATCGAGAATGCCCTGCGCTATGGCGGCAACGCGGTGGAGGTGGCGGTGTCATTGGGTGGCGATAACAACGCGCCATACGTAGTGCTGAGCGTACTTGACCGGGGTGCGGGGATTGATCCGGCGGAGTTGGGCCGCGTGTTTAATCCGTTTATTCGCGGTGACCTGGCGCGCGGCGGACAAGGCACCGGTTTGGGCCTGGCCATCGTCAAACGCATCGCCGCCCTGCACGGTGGCAGCGTGGAGTTGCGCAATCGCTCCGGTGGCGGCCTGGAAGCACGTGTTTGTTTGCCTCTGGGCTTGCTGTTACCGCGCGACGCAGTTTGATCAGGCCTGACATACTGTCATCACAGCGCTGAACTAGGCTCAATCAGCGCCCTGATACGAGGTCAGCATGCCTGCAACTCCCCACCGCCTTGCATTTTGGACCTGGCTACTGCCGCTGCCATTTCTCCATCTGGCCACTTGGCTGTCGCTGGCCACCCAGTTTAGCGATGGCGCTGCGCTCTGGTACGTGCCGTTTGCCCTCGGCCTGGTGCTGGTGCTGTGGTGGGGGCCACGGGTGCTGGTGGCTGTCTACCTTAATGCATTGGTGTCGATTCCCTTGTGGGGCCTGGCTTGGCAGTGGTCACCCCTGTATGCCATCCCTGAAACCCTGGGTGTTGCGCTGGCGTGGTTCCTGTTAAAGCAGCGGCCTTTTGACCCCGCCCTGCCGGATGTCAGCCACCTGCTGCGGTTGATGTTGCTCGGTGTGCTGCTACCCGCAGTGCCAATGGCCTTCGGGGTGCAGGCGAATCTATGGCTGACAGGGCATTTGCCCCTTTCAGCGCTGGCGTCGGGCAGTTTGACCCTGTGGCTGGCTGACAGCCTCACCGCGCTGGCGCTGTCCATTCCGGTGCTGGTTTACCTGACGCCCTGGATGCGTCGCCGAGGTTGGCTGCAGGGTGCGGCACTGCAGGGCCCTCATGAGGTGGCCGAGGTGCTGCGTCACCTACCGCCGTGGCCACTCTTGCTGCTGTTGTTGGGCGGCATGCCCTGGCTGCTGAATTTATTGCCGCTGACACTGAACCTGCCACTGTTGGGCGTTATGACACTCGGGCTGGCGCTGGTGTGGGGTTTTGCCGGTGGGATCTGCGGTGCCCTGCTGAGTGTATTGGCGGTATTGATTATGCCGCTGCTGCGTGGCGTGTCGAATGCCGAGGCTTGGCTTGACCCGCAGCGCCTAGAGCTGCAACTCAGTGTGTTGCTGTTTATGCTTGCCACGCTGTTGGTAGGCCGTAGCCTGAGCGATTTGCGCCAGTCGCTGGCCCGCGCCGCGCAGATGCAGCAGCAATTGGCGCTGGCCAATCTGGCGCTGGAGGCGAGCCCGCTCGGGGTGATCATTGCCGATGCCCGGCAGCCCAATCTACCGCTGATCTACAGTAACCCCGCCTTCAGCCAAATGACCGGCTACAGCCAGGCTGAAATCCTCGGGCAAAACTGGAACTTTTTGCTCAGTGAAGACCAGCAGCAACGTGCCCGTGGCCAACTGCAGCAAGCCTTAAGTGGCGGTATCGCGCGTGAAGTGGTGCTGCGCAATTACCGTAAGGACGGCCAGCCGTTCTTTAACGAGCTGACCCTCGCCCCCATGCGAGATGAAAACGGCATCAGCCATTTTGTCGCCCTGCAAAGTGACGTCTCCGCGCGTGAACACCTGGCCAGTCAAGTGCGCAAGCAGAGCGATGAACTGCTCAAACAGAGTTACCTGTTCGGCCAGACCGAACACATCGCCAACCTGGGCGGCTGGGTGTTGAACCTGCCTCAGCAAACCATGGACTGGAGCGCCGGCTGTTTTCGCATCTATGAATTGGACCCGAAAAACGGCACGCCCAATCTGACTCAGGCCCTGAGTTATCTGGATGCCAGTGGGCGAGTGTTGTCTGAGCGGATACTGCAGCACCTGATCGACGGTCAGGAGCATTTCGACATTGAGGTGCGCCTGCTCACTGCCAAGGGCAAAACCCGCTGGTTGCGCATTCGCGGTGCTGCCGAGCGTGATGGGCGCGAGCTGTTGCGGGTGTATGGCGCGTTACAGGACGTCAGCGCGCGCAAATACGCCGAACAACAACTGCGCGAACGCGACGAACGCCTGCGCCTGTTCTTTGAAGCGCCGCTGATTGGCATGGCCCTGACCAGCCCCAGCTTTGCCTGGGAGGAGGTCAATCAGAAGTTTTGCAGCATCCTCGACTGCACCCGCGAGCAATTGCTGAGCAGCACCTGGGAAAGCCTGTCCTTTGCCGATGACTTGCAACTTGAACAGCCGCTGCTGGATCAGGTGCATCGCGGTGAGCGCGAAGGTTTTGAGTTGGAAAAGCGCTTTCGCCGGCCGGACCAAAGCCTGGTGCATACCCGCGTCAGTTTGCGCGCCGTGCGCCACAGCACCGGCCGTGTTCGTATGTTTATGCTGCTGGTGGAAGACGTCAGCGAGCGTCTGCAGGCCGAAGCGCGTTACCGCACCATGGTTGAGCATGCGCCCGAGGCCATTCTGTTGTTTGACCTCAGTGGTGCGATGGTCGAGTGCAATGAAAATGCCTTACGTCTGCTGCGTTACAGCCGTGAAGAGTTGTTCAGCAAGCAGGTTTTCGACCTGAGCCCCTACAAACAGGCTGACGGTCGGTTGTCCTCGGAGGCTGGCGCTATTTACGTGCGCCGCGCGCTGGATGGTGAGGCGCCAGTGTTCGAGTGGTTGCACCGCGACAGTGTGGGCCGTCGGCTGCCGTGCGAAGTGCGTCTGGTGCGCATGCCCGGTGAGCCGGCGCTGATTCGCGTGAGCGTCACGGACATCTCCGAGCGTCAGCGCTACCAGCGTGAGATCGAGCGCTTGGCCTTTAGCGATGAACTCACCGGCTTGCCCAATCGCCGTTTGCTGATCGACCGCCTGCAACACGCCATGGATCGTGAATTGCGCGATAACACCTTGGGCGCGTTGCTGTTTATCGACTTGGATCACTTTAAAACCGTCAACGACAGCCTTGGCCATCTGGTCGGCGACAGCTTGCTGCGCGAGGTCACGACGCGTCTGGCCAGCACCCTGCGCGCCGAAGACACCCTGGCCCGCATGGGCGGTGATGAGTTTGTCGTGTTGTTGGAAGGGCTTGATAACCAGCCGGAGGTGGCAGCCGAAGCGGCGGCTGCTGCGGCTGAAAAGCTGCTGAAAAGCTTGACGGGTACCTGCCTGATTGATGGTCATGAATTGTCCATCAGCGCCAGCATCGGCATCGCCCTGCACCCCTTTGGCAGTCAAGTGGCCGCCGATGTGCTGAAGCAGGCGGACACCGCCATGTACCGCGCCAAGCAGGGCGGTCGTAACGCGCTGCACTTTTTTGCCCCGCAAATGCAGGCCGCCATCGACCAGCGTCTGCAACTGCAAAGCGAGTTGCGTCAGGCCATACAGCGCAACCAATTGCACTTGGTCTTCCAACCGCAATTGGCTTTGGCCAATGGCCGTGTAACCGGTGCGGAAGTCCTGCTGCGTTGGGTGCATCCCGAGCGTGGAGCGGTGATGCCCGAGCAGTTTATTGCGCTGGCTGAAGAGACCGGGCTGATCGAGGAGCTGGGCGACTGGGTGCTGGAAAACGCCTGCAAGGCCTTAGCCGGTTGGCTGCCGCAGTGGCCGCAGCTGGTGCTGGCCGTCAACCTCAGCCCGCGCGAACTGCGCCAACGCCATTGCGTTACGCGCATCAGCGAATGTTTGGCGCGGCATCAGGTGCCGGCCAGCGCGCTGGAGCTGGAAATTACCGAGGGCGTGCTGCTTGAAGAGGTCGAGCAATGCATCAGCAATATGCAGGCTCTCAAGGCCATGGGCGTGCGCTTTGCCATCGACGATTTCGGCACCGGCTATTCCTCGCTCACCTACCTCAAGCGTCTTCCCCTTGATCGCCTGAAAATCGATCGCAGCTTTACCTGGGACATGGACGGCGAAGACGGCAGCGGCCTGGTGCTGGTGCAAACCATTCTGATGATTGCCCGCAACCTGGGGCTCGAGTGTGTGGCTGAAGGCATCGAGAGCGAATGGCAGTTGGATTGCCTGCGCAACAACGGCTGCTCATTGGGCCAGGGCTATTACTTCAGTCGGCCGCTGCCAGCCGCGGATTTCCTCGCCTGGATGGAGCAGCATCAGCCGTCAGGTTGAGGCCAGTGCCGAGTAGCGGGTGGATGAAAAGAGCCTCATCCACTCCACGGCTGTTTAGCCCTTGCCCTTGGTGCGGGTCAGGTGTGGGCCGCCGTTCTTCTCGATGTATTGAATGATCATGCCGGCGACGTCGTTGCCGGTGGTGGTTTCGATGCCCTCCAGGCCTGGCGAGGAGTTGACCTCCATCACCAGCGGGCCGTGGTTGGAGCGCAGGATGTCCACCCCGGCTACCGACAGCCCCATGACCTTGGCCGCACGAATGGCGGTCATGCGTTCTTCCGGGGTGATTTTGATCAGGCTGGCTGAGCCACCGCGATGCAGATTGGAGCGGAACTCACCGGGTTTAGCCTGGCGCTTCATCGACGCGATCACTTTGTCGCCGACCACAAAGCAGCGGATATCCGCACCGCCAGCTTCCTTGATGTACTCCTGCACCATGATGTCCTGCTTGAGGCCCATAAAGGCTTCAATCACCGACTCGGCAGCGGTGGCCGTTTCACACAGCACCACGCCAATGCCTTGGGTGCCTTCCAGCACTTTGATCACCAAGGGTGCGCCGTTGACCATCTCGATCAGGTCGGCAATGTCGTCCGGGGAATGGGCAAAACCGGTCACCGGCAGGCCAACACCACGGCGTGACAGCAGTTGCAGCGAACGCAGTTTGTCGCGCGAACGGGCAATGGCCACCGATTCGTTGAGCGGGAACACGCCCATCATCTCGAACTGGCGCAGCACGGCGCAGCCATAGAAGGTTACCGATGCGCCGATGCGTGGAATCACTGCATCAAAGCCTTCCAACGCTTTGCCGCGGTAGTGGATTTGCGGCTTGTGGCTGGCGATGTTCATGTAGGCACGCAGGGTATCGATCACCACCATTTCGTGGCCGCGTAACTGTCCGGCTTCAACCAGGCGGCGGGTGGAATACAGGCGCGGGTTGCGCGACAGCACGGCGATCTTCATTGGGCACCAGAAGGGTCAGCAAGAGAGGGTTTGTTTTGCACATAGGTCAGCGCCGGGTTGACCAGCAGTTGGCCGTCAACCAGCGCCTTGGAACCGAGCAGCACGCGGTAGCGCATGGTTTTGCGGCACGTCAGGGTGAACTCCACGGGCCACTCGCGCTCACCCAAGGTCACCGGGGTGCGGATCACGTAACGTGACTGCGCCTGACCGTTGGAACTTTTGATGGTTTTCAGCGAGACCAGCGGCGCTTCACAGCGATGACGGCGTTGCACCAGCGTGCCGAGGTGAGCGGTAAAGCGCACCCACGGCTCACCGGCGCGGTCGAATGGCTGAATATCGCTGGCATGCAGGCAAGAGGTGCTCGCGCCGGTATCGATCTTGGCGCGCAGGCCGACCATGCCCAGTTCCGGCAGGTTGATCCACTCACGCAGGCCGATCACGCCAAGTTGGTCAAACGTCTTCACAGGGCAGTTCCAGGTTATGTGCGGGCATTCTAGTTGGCCCTTATGACAACTGCATCAGGCAAAATGTCCGCATTGCGCCGTGCAATCAGCGAGGACTGAATGAGCGAGAAAAATGACGACAAGGTGCGTCTGGACAAATGGCTCTGGGCTGCACGCTTTTATAAAACCCGCGCCCTGGCCAAGGCCGCTATAGAAGGTGGCAAGGTGCATCACCGGGGTGAGCGCTGCAAACCGGGCAAGGAGCCGAAAGTCGGTGATGTGTATGTGATCCGCAGCGGTTTTGATGAGCGCAGCGTGGTGGTGCAGGCATTGTCCGCCGTGCGTCGCGGTGCGCCCGAGGCGCAAGCCTTGTATGCCGAGACAGGCGAGAGCATCGCCCGTCGTGAGCAGGCCGCCTTGCAGCGCAAGGCCGGCGGGCTGGGTATGCAGACCGATGGCCGGCCAAGCAAAAAACAGCGTCGCCAGCTGCATGATTTCAATGAGCGACAGGACGGCGGCGTGCGTCATCCCTGGGCGGACGAGGACTGATCCAGCAGTGCTGCGCGCTCGGCCAATTCCGGCTGGGCGGGCGTGCGCAGCACGCAGAGGTTCCATGTGGTGTGGCGGGCGGCGAGTACAGAATCAGGCAGTTTGCCCCGGTAAGGCTGGCGTTCACTTGCCTGATAGCTTCTGCCCGCAAGGCCGATAGATAAGAGGCGCTTGGTTGGATGGGCATTTGCGCCTAAAATCGCCGGCCGTACCAGATTCAGTGAAAGTGGCATGCCTGATTTTTCCCAGCGTTTCTTGTTCGACGACAGCGATATTCGCGGTGAGCTGGTTGGTTTAACTGACAGCTACGGCCATGTCCTTGCCAAACACGACTATCCGCCAGCCGTGGCACAGTTGCTCGGTGAGCTGCTGGCGGCGGCTTCGTTGCTGATCGGCACACTTAAGTTTGAAGGCCTGCTGATTCTCCAGGCGCGCTCCTCCGGTGCCGTGCCGTTGCTGATGGTCGAATGCTCCAGTGAAGGCGAGTTGCGTGGCATTGCCCGCTACGATGACGAGCAGATAGGCACCGATGTCAGCCTGCGTGCTCTGATGCCCGATGGCGTGTTGGCCATGACCGTCGACCCCAAGTCTGGGCAGCGTTATCAAAGCATCGTCGATCTGGAAGGTGACACTCTGGCCGACTGCCTGACCCAGTATTTCGCCACCTCCGAGCAGTTGCCAACGCGTTTCTGGCTCTGTGCCGATGGTCAGCGCGCCCGTGGCCTGCTGTTGCAACAGTTGCCTGCAGACCGCCTGAAAGAGGCCGATGAGCGCGAAGCCAGCTGGCAGCACGCCATGGCCTTGGCGGACACTCTGAAAGCAGAAGAGCTGCTAGGCCTGGACAACGAAACCCTGTTGCTTCGCCTTTATCACCAGGAGCCGCTGCGCCTGTTTGACCCGCGCGCACTGCTGTTTCGTTGCAGCTGCTCGCGTGAGCGTTCCAGCCGCGCATTGATCAGCCTCGGCCAAACCGACGCCCAAGCGCTGGTGCTCGAGCATGCTGGCCGCGTGGAAATCGATTGCCAGTTCTGCAACGAGCGTTACCTGTTTGATGCTGCCGATGTGCTGCAACTGTTTATGGCTGGCGGTACAGACTCACCGTCAGACACGCGTCATTAAGGCGCACCGCTCTAGATCGCGGTACGGAGAGCTGATCAGAGGCTGCACCCGCAGTCGGCTTTTTCTGGCATAATCCGCCGCACTTTTTTCGCTGTAGTAGTGCTCAGGTTTCTACTACAAATCGTTCGGAAGACTCGGCCACGTGGCCGACGGGGAACCACATGACGCAAGCCAACAACGCCGTGTACACCGACATCAGCGCTGCCCAACTGGTCGAAGAAGCTCTTCGTCGCGGTGAAGGCGAGCTGGCCGCCAACGGCTCGCTGGTCGTACGCACAGGCCATCGCACTGGTCGTTCGCCGGCTGATCGCTTCATCGTGCAAGAGCCGAGCACCGAGGCGAAAATCGCCTGGGGCGCAATCAACCGTCCGTTCCCGGCTGACAAGTTCGATGCCCTGTGGGACCGCGTACAAGCGTTCTCCGACGCGCAGGACAGCTTCGTGTCCTACGTTCATGTAGGTTCTGCCGACGCGCACTACCTGCCGGTCAAGATGACCACCGCCACCGCCTGGCAGAACCTGTTCGGCCGTTGCCTGTTCATCAATCCGGAGCAGTACAACCCGGCTGGCAAAGACGAGTGGCAAGTGCTCAACGTCGCCAACTTCGAATGCGTACCGGAGCGTGATGGCACCAATTCCGATGGCTGCGTGATCCTCAACTTCGCCGCCAAGAAAGTCCTGATCGCTGGCATGCGTTACGCCGGTGAAATGAAGAAAGCCATGTTCAGCGTGCAGAACTTCCTGCTGCCGGACGCCGACGTGCTGCCAATGCACTGCGCGGCCAACATCGGTGAAGAAGGCGACGTAACTCTGTTCTTCGGTCTGTCCGGCACCGGCAAGACCACCCTCTCGGCTGACGAAAGCCGCTACCTGATCGGCGACGACGAGCACGGTTGGGGCGTGGGCGTGGTGTTCAACATCGAAGGCGGTTGCTATGCCAAGTGCATCGACCTGTCCGAGAAGAACGAGCCAGTGATTTGGAAAGCCATCCAGTTCGGCGCCGTGCTGGAAAACGTGGTGCTCGATGAGAACCGCGTACCGAACTACGCCGACGACAGCCTGACCCAGAACAGCCGCGCGGCTTACCCGCTGGAGCTGGTCGAGAAGCGCAGCGAGAAGAACCTCGGCGGTGAGCCGAACGCCGTGATCTTCCTCACTTGCGACCTGACTGGCGTACTGCCGCCGGTGTCGATCCTCAACGAAGAGCAAGCGGCTTACCACTTCCTCTCCGGTTACACCGCGCTGGTCGGTTCCACCGAAATGGGTTCGGGCGGCGGCATCAAGTCGACCTTCTCCACCTGCTTCGGCGCGCCATTCTTCCCGCGTCCGGCTGGCGAATACGCTGAGCTGCTGATCAAGCGTATCCGCGGCTTCGGCTCCAAGGTTTACCTGGTCAACACTGGCTGGACCGGCGGTGGCTATGGTGTTGGCAAGCGCTTCAACATCCCGACTACCCGTGGCGTGATTGCAGCGATTCAGAGCGGTGCGCTGATTGGTACCGAGACCGAGCTGCTGCCGATCATCAACCTGAGCGTGCCGAAGTCCGTACCGGGCGTTGAAACCAATCTGCTCAACCCACGCAACACCTGGGCTGATCAAGCTGCTTACGACACCGCCGCCAAAGGCTTGGCCAAGTTGTTCGTCGACAACTTCCAGAAGTTTGATGTGAGCGATGCCATTAAGAATGCCGGCCCGCAACTGTAAGTTGTAACGGTTTCATTAAAAACCGCCGAAATCGGCGGTTTTTTTATGCCTGGGAAATCGCGCCTTAATATGTAGGAGGCGCTTTAGCGGCGAGCTTTAAGAGGCTGTCGCGGCTAAAGCCCCTCCCACGATGCTTTAAGCGTGCGATAACAAACGGAAAAGCCGCCCGGAGGCGGCTTTTGATGCCTATCGAGTTGATCAGGCATGGTGGGGTGCTGCGGTGTTGCGTCAGGTGGCCGCTCTACACGGCCTGGTTACGGCTATGGATAACTCTGGCCATAGGCCTGCGGGTGTGGCAACTCAGGCTTTCGGTGCTATCACCTGCAAGGGGGCAGGTGGTGTCGATAGAACCAAAACGACAGCCGAGGCAACTGCGTTGCCACACCAACAGACCCATGGTTTGCAGCGCATGCAGCAAGCGTGCAATCAGGTGGCCATCCACACGCTGCTGTTGAAGCCAGATAACTGCATACTGATCTCCTTTGCGGCTTGTTTGAATTCAATGTAGGCCAGGGCTGACAGTGGCGTTAGTTAGATTGGAAATAGCGCAGGCGCTTGTCAGGCTTAACCGTTTTTACCGCTGCGGCGGCCGATGGAGTGACCGCCATGAGTACCCTTGAACGTGTGTTTGGCTTCAAGCAGTTGCGCCCCGGCCAGGAGTCTGTGGTCTCGGCTGTGTTGGCGGGACGATCGGCGGCGGCGATCTTCCCCACTGGTTCGGGCAAATCGTTGTGTTATCAGTTACCCGCCCTGCACCTGCCGCATTTGACCTTGGTGATCTCGCCGTTGCTGGCCCTGATGCAGGATCAACTGGCGTTTCTGCATGGGCGTGGCATCAGTGCCGCCAGCATCGATTCGGCGCAAAGCCGCGAGCAGGCATCCGAAGTGATGACGCGGGCGAAAGCCGGTGAGCTGAAGATTCTGATGATTTCGGTTGAGCGTCTGAAAAATGAGCGCTTCCGCAACTTTATCGCGCAGGTGCCGATCTCCCTGTTGGTGGTCGATGAGGCGCACTGCATTTCCGAGTGGGGCCATAACTTTCGTCCGGACTACCTCAAGCTGCCGGACTACCAACGCCAGTTCGGCATCCCGCAGGTGCTGCTGCTCACCGCCACGGCAACACCCAAGGTGGTGGCCGACATGCAGCAGAAGTTCGCCATCGCTGAAGCTGATGTGGTCACCACTGGCTTTTACCGGCCAAACCTCAACCTGCTGGTCGAGCCGGTCAGCGGGGCCGATAAACTGCTCCGGTTGCAGCAATGGCTGTCAGCCAAGGCCGGGCAACCCAGCATTGTCTATGTAACCCAGCAGCGCACCGCCGAGCAGGTGGCTGAGCGCCTGAGTGAGCGTGGCGTTGCTGCCAGCGCCTATCACGCGGGTATGCCACACGAGGCGCGCGAGGCGATCCAGCGCCAGTTTATGGCCGGGCACATCAACTGCATCGTCGCCACCATCGCCTTTGGCATGGGCATCGACAAGAGTGACATCCGCAACGTGGTGCACTTTGATTTGCCCAAATCCATCGAGAACTACAGCCAGGAAATCGGTCGTGCGGGGCGTGATGGCCAGCCCTCGGACTGCCTGGTACTGGCCAACCGCGACAGCCTCAACGTGCTGGAGAACTTTGTCTATGGCGACACGCCCGAGCGCGAGGGCATTCGCTGTGTGCTTGATCAGCTGTTGGCCGGCGGCCAGGGCGGCGAATGGGAGCTGATGCTCAACCAACTCTCCGAGCAAAGCAATATTCGCCAATTGCCGCTGAAAACCCTGCTGGTGCAGCTGGAGCTACGCGGCATCATCGCCCCGCGCTACGCCTATTTCGCCGAATATCGCTTCAAATACCTGCTCGAACCCGAGGCGCTGCTGGCTCATTTCAGCGGTGAGCGGCGGCAGTTTGTCGAGGCGCTGATCACCACCTCGCAGCGCGCCCGCACTTGGTGCACGGTCGATTTCGAACAGTTGTATCAGCAGCATCAGGCCGAGCGCAGCCGGGTGATCATCGCGTTGGATTACTTTCAGGAAAAAGGCTGGATCGAGGTGGAAAGCAAGCAGATGACCGAGGTCTATGCCTTGCTGCAGCCGGGGTTTGATGCCGAGGCGCTGAGCGCTGAATTGCATGGCTATTTCAGCCAGCAGGAAGCCAGCGAGATTCGCCGGATACACGCCATGCTCGCGCTGTTTGCCAGCGAACACTGCTTGAGCCAGCGACTGGCGGCTTATTTTGGCGACAGCCATGCGCCGCAGCAGTGCGGGCATTGTTCGGTGTGTCAGGGGCAGATCGCCCAGCTACCGGCCCCGCCCGCGTTACCGGCTTTGGCGGAGTTGGACTTACAGGCATTGTGTGCCGGCTTTGTGCGAAAGCATCAGGAGCACAAAGGCGTAGCGCCGAGCGTCGAATGCCTGACGCGCTACCTGTGCGGCGTCAGCGTGCCGCTGTTCACCGCGCTCAAGGCCCGTCAATTAGGCGGCTTTGCGGCGTTGGAGGCGTACCCCTACGCCGAGGTGCGCGCGTGGCTAGCGGCGCAGCGCGTGTAGGCGCTACTCGCCGATATCCTCATTCCACAGCGTCGGCTGGGCGGCGATAAAGCCTTGCATCAGGTGCAGGCATTCGTCGTTTTGCAGCACCTGCAGGTTTACCCCGCGTTCGCGCAGCAACGCTTCTTCGCCGAGAAAGGTCTGGTTCTCGCCGATCACCACCGTGGGGATGCCGTACAGCAGAATCGCGCCGCTGCACATCGCGCAGGGCGAGAGGGTGGTGTAGAGCACCGACTCGCGGTAGGTCTGCGCGGTTTGCCGACCGGCGTTTTCCAGGGCGTCCATTTCGCCATGGCGGATGGCGCTGCCCTGTTGCACACGGCGGTTGTGACCACGGCCGATGATCTGGCCTTTGTGCACCAGCACCGAACCAATTGGGATGCCGCCTTCGGCCAGTCCTTGGCGCGCCTCGTCGATGGCCGCTTGCATAAACTTATCCATGGCTCGTCCCTCTCTTAAACAACTGAGTTTATTTTTGCTGCGCCGCCTGACCTTGCTGCACCGTCCATTCCAGCACCTCACGTGCCAGTTGGTCGCCAGCCTGCCCGAAGGCATTGATCACGGCAGGCACCGTGGTGTCGCTGGCGGGTTGGCTGACCTCGAAGCGACGGCTGGCGAGGATGCGCAAGCTGCCACTTTCCACCAGCCTCGCTTCGAGCAGGATGCGCGCGGCCGGGCGACCGTTCTGGTATTCACTTTGGAAGGCGCGCAGGTCGCCGTCCAGTTCCAGATCGGCTTGCAGGCGGCTGTCATCGCTGCTCACCGCCTTGAGGCGACCGTCGTCGAGAAAGGCATCCACCAAGCGGTCGCGCAACAGCAGCGGTGCCCGGTCGCTCCAGCGCACGCCTTGGTAAGCGCTGATTTGATCGCCCGGCGGCAAGACGGCAATTCGTGTGCTGTCGAGCAATTGGCTGCTGTAGGGCTTGTTCACCCGCAGCGCCCAGTCGGCGCTGGCGTCATGGCTGGGCAGGCTGCTGGCAGGCAGGCGGTAAATGCTCAGCACCTGGCTTTTCGGCAGCACCGTGCAGGCGCTCAGGCAGGCGATCAACAGGCCGGCGACGGCAAGGCGAAGGCGCTTCATGGTTGGAACTCCTTGATGGTGTCGCTGCGCAGCAGGTAGCCGGCCGGGTCTTCCTCCAGGCGGCGGGCGAAGGAACGCAGGGCGCTGAGGGTTTCGCGCAGTTCAATGATGGTCGGGCCCAGTTCGCCGATGCCTTGCATGCCGCCATTGAGGGCGCTGCGATTGTCGCTGAGCAGGCGTTCGATCTCGCTGCTGCTGCGCTCCAATGAGGTGATCATGCGCCCGGCACTGTGCAGTGCGTCATGGCCGGGGCCACTGAGCAGTTGATTGGCGTTGCGCATCAGGCTGGCCGCTTCCTGGCTGGCGCTGCTCATCTGTTGCAGGGCCAGGCGCAGTTCATCGCGCTGCTCGGCCACGCTGGCGCTGGTTTGTTCGACGTTCTCCAGGGTGCGCGAGACGCGCTCGATATTTTCATCGGAGAACAGTTGGTTAGCGCGGTTGAGCAACTGGGTGACGCTGAGCACTAAGTCTTCGCCGTTGGCCATCAGGCGGGTGAGAGGTGAAGGGTCGGCGACGATCTCTGCACGTTTGCCCTCTTTGCCTACCAGCACTGGACTTTTCGGCGTGCCGCTGTGCAGTTGGATCAATGCCGCACCGGTGATGCCGGTAATCGACAGGCGTGCGCGGGTGTCTTGTTTGATCGGCGTGCTGGCGCTGACGCGGATGTGCGCGCGGACCTTGCGCGGGTCTTTGGGATCGAGGCGCAGGCTGATCACATCGCCCACTTTGATGCCGCTGTATTGCACGGCGCTGCCAGCGGAGAGCCCGCTGACCGCTTCGTTAAAGATGACATCATAGTCGTGCAGTTCCTGGTCCGAGCTGGCTTTGCTCAGCCACAGGGCAAAGCCCAGCGCACCGGCCACCATCAGCACGGTAAACAGGCCAATCAACACGTGGTGTGCACGCGGTTCCATCAGGGGCTCCCTGGCGCGCCGTTGGCGGCCTGTTCGGCTGCGCGTCCGCGCGGGCCGTGAAAATAATCGTGAATCCATGGGTTGTCGGTGGCGGCCACCACGTCCAGACGGTCGGCCACCAGCACACGTTTTTCCGCCAGCACGGCCACCCGGTCGCAGATGGTGTAGAGCGTGTCGAGGTCATGGGTGACCAGAAATACGCTCAGGCCCAGGGCGTCGCGCAGGGTCAGAATCAGTTGGTCGAAGGCGGCCGCGCCAATCGGGTCAAGCCCGGCGGTGGGTTCGTCGAGAAACAGAATGTCCGGCTCCAAGGCCAGCGCCCGCCCCAGTGCCGCGCGCTTGATCATGCCGCCCGACAGCTCCGTGGGGTACTTATCGCCCGCTGTGCGCGGCAGCCCGACCAGCGCCAGTTTGACCTGGGCCAAGCGTTCGGCCGAGGCGCGGCTGAGGCCCGCGTGCTCGATCAGCGGCAGGGCGATGTTTTCCGTTACCGTCAGCGAGGAAAACAGCGCGCCACGTTGATAGAGCACACCAAAGCGTCGTTCCAGCCGCGAGCGCCGCTCGGGTGACAGGCTCAGCAGTTCTTCGCCGAACACTCGCACGGTGCCGGCGTTGGCCTGGCGCAGGCCGAGAATGCTGCGCAGCAGCACCGATTTACCGGTGCCCGAACCGCCGACCACCCCGAGCACTTCGCCACGGTACAGGTCCAGCGCCAGGTCCTGGTGCACGGTCTGCGTGCCAAAGCGGTTGACCAAGTGGCGCACTTCGATAATCGCTTCGCCCATCACCAGCCCATCTCCATGAGGAACAGCGCGGCGAGGGCGTCGAGCACGATCACCACAAAAATCGACTGCACCACGCTGGAGGTGGTGCGTTCACCCACCGACTGTGCGCTGCCGGTGACTTTGAAGCCTTCCAGGCAGCCGATCACGGCGATCAGAAAGGCAAAAATCGGTGCTTTGGCCATGCCCACCAGAAAGTGCTTGAGGGCGATGTTTTCCTGCAGCATGGCCAAATACATGGCCGGTGAAATATCCAGGCTCAGGGCGCACACCACCGCGCCGCCGAGGATGCCGCTGAGCATGGCAATAAAGGTCAGAATCGGCAGGGCGATCAGCAGGGCGAACACCCGTGGCAGCACCAGCAGTTCCAGCGGGTTGAGGCCCAGGGTGCGAATGGCGTCGATTTCTTCATTGGCCTTCATCGAGCCAATTTGCGCGGTAAAGGCGCTGGCCGTGCGCCCGGCCATGAGAATGGCGGTGAGCAGCACGCCGAATTCGCGCAAAAAAGAGAACGCCACCAAGTCGACCGTATAGATGCTCGCGCCAAAGTCGGCGAGCACTGTGGCGCCGAGAAAGGCCACCACCGCACCGACCAGAAAAGTCAGCAGGGCCACAATCGGTACCGCGTTCAGCCCGCTCTGCTGCAAATGCGCGACCAGCGAGGTGATGCGCCAGCGGCCAGGGCGCAGCAGGATGGCGAACATGGCGGCCAGGGTCATGCCGATAAAACCGAGCAGGGTCACAGCCTGTTGCCAAAACTCTTCCACGGCCTGGCCAATTTGCCCGAAAAACTCGCGCCAGGCCGGTATGCGTTTGGCGGGTACAACATCGCCCGCTTCGGCAATCGCGCTGCCCACGGCTTGCAGCAAAGCGCGGCGTTCAGTGCTCAGGTGCGGCGCTTGTTGCGTCAGTTGTGCCAAGCGCTGGCTGCCGAGCAATTCCACCAGCAGGGCCGCACCGGCCGTATCGAGGGCGTTGAGTGCATCCAGGTCGATGGGTGCATCCGTCGGCAGACGGCCGCGCAGGCTCTGCACCTGCGCTTCGAGTGCGGCGTAGTGGGCCAACGTCCAGTCGCCACCGATACGCAACCCAGAAGGCGCATCCGTGCGGCTGGACTCAAACGGTGTGATAAACGGGGCTGTACTCATGGCGCACAGCTTAACCTTGTCGCGGCGCAAACGCCCAGTGCAAGGCGCAGGCTTGAACCGCGTGGGCGGTGTTCAACCTTTGCATGGCCCGATTCAACATGCATGACCCAGCCGTATGGGCGTGTGAACTGCCCGCGCTTCCAGGCAGTTGCAGGTCGACCTCAGGACAGTCAGGGACGGGCGTTGGTTCTAGGCTGACGCTTGTTCTTCTACTGACCTCAGGAGCCACCTATGTCCCCGATTACCGTTTTGCGTGATACCCAGCCGATTCCACTGCTGGATGCCTGCAAGTGGACGCGCATTGCCGGCGAGCCGCACACCGTCAACCTGAATGCCTACACCTCGGCAGATGGCAGCAAGATCATGGGCACCTGGATCTGCACGCCCGGTAAATGGCAGGTGGCCTATGAGAAATGGGAGTACTGCCACTTTCAGGAGGGGTACTGCATCATCACCCCGGAAGGGCAGGCACCGATTCATCTGCGCGCTGGCGATATCTTTATCGTCGAGCCGGGGATGAAGGGCACCTGGGAGGTGGTGGAAACCGTGCGCAAATACTTCGTGTTTGCCTGATTCGCTCAGCGCCTACGGGAGCGACCGTCAATGGCCTCCCGTGCGACTGGCACCATTTCATGCTTTAGGCCCGTGTGCGTTGATTAACCCTGCTGAAAGACCAGTGCTTTGAGTGCGCTGTCTGGCTGGCTGTCGGGGAATTCCGGCGGGTTGCTCAGGCGTTCGACAAAGCGCAGGCCCGGCGCTTCAGCGGTCATGGCCTGAATCAGGTAATCCGGGCCGATTTCCGGCTCGTTGCTACAGGCCAGCACCAGCCCGTTCGCGCTCAACAGTTCCGGCAGGCGACGCAGCACCTTGGGGTAATCCTTGCTCAGCACAAAGCTGCCGCGCTGGAAGGAGGGCGGGTCGATGATGATCAGGTCGTACGGCCCGTACTTGGCCACCTTGCCCCAGGACTTGAACAGGTCGTGGCCGAGAAACACCACCTGGCTCAGGTCGTGTTGATTCAGCCGATGGTTATCACGGCCCCGACTGAGGGCCGCTTTGGCCATGTCCAGATTGACCACCTGCTGCGCGCCGCCCGCCAAGGCCGCCACGGAAAAACCACAGGTGTAGGCGAACAGGTTAAGCACGCGCTTGCCCGCCGCCTGGGCCTGAACCCACTGGCGGCCGTGGCGCATGTCGAGGAACAGGCCGGTGTTCTGCTTTTTGCCCAGATCAAGGCGGTAGTGCAGGCCGTGTTCGCGGATGTCCCAGTGTTCCACTGGTTCGCCGATCAGCCATTGCGTGGGGCTTTCGGGCAGGTAGCGTTGCTGCAGCAAGAGGCTGTGTGCGCCGCTCTGTTGCCAGGCATTGGATTGGCTAAGGTCGCGCAGCATCTGTTGCAGTGCGGCCAGTTCGGCATCGCTCACCGGCTTGAACAGTGCCACCAGCAGCACGCCTTGCAGCCAGTCCACGGTGATCTGCTCCAGCCCCGGCCAGCAGCGGCCCCGGCCGTGGAACAGGCGACGGGTTTCGGCTGGCGCGGTTGTCAGCGCATCGAGCAGATGCTGGTGCAGGGTGGCGAGGGCGCTGGGGGTCATAGGGAGTCGTTGAGTCTGAATGCGGGCGCAAATGTTATCAGGCGTCACGTTGCTATCGTCTGTCTTGATAACTGTTATCGGTAATCGTGTTTGGTTTTGCCTCGCGCGCGCGCCTAGGATTGCAGCCACTATCACCAGCATTGAGGCAAGCACCATGCACATCGACGAAGCCATCCGCAGCCGCCGCGCCGTCAAAGGTTATGACCCGGCCTTTACCCTGAGCGAAGCCGAGAAAGACGAACTGCTGCAATTGGCCCTGTTTGCGCCGTCGGCCTTTAACTTGCAGCACGTGCGCCTTGTCGAGGTCAGCGATCCGGCTCTGCGTCAGCAACTGCGTGAAGTGGCGTGGGGCCAAGCGCAAGTGACAGACGCCTCAATGCTGGTGGTGGTCTGTGCGCAGATCGACAGCTGGGAGCAGAATGTCGGCCGCGTCTGGGAAGGTGCGCCGCAAGAAGTTCAGGCGTACATGGCGGGTGCCATCGACACCTACTACCGCGACAAATCGCAGGTGCAGCGCGACGAAACCATGCGCAGCTGTGGCCTGATGGCGCAGACCCTGATGCTCGCCGCCCGTGGCAAAGGGCTGGATTCCTGCCCGATGGACGGTTTTGACTTTGATGCGGTGGCCAAGCTGATCAACCTGCCAGACAACCACGTCATCGCGTTGATGGTCGCGGTGGGCAAGAAGACCCTCGAACCCAAGCCGCGCATCGGTAAGCTGCCGTTCAACGAAGTGGTGCTGCGTAACCGTTTCTAACGGACCGCTAAGCGGTTTGGTCAATGCCGCGACGCTGTGTGTGTCATTGCGGGGGCGATGACACCACAAAGGTTGGATGACAAACGCACGCATGCGGGTGAATCTGGTGGCACGAACGGGCCGAGGTTATTCGGCTCGTTACAACCCATGCCGCCGGAGTAGCCCCCATGCCTGCCGAACATCTGGATGTGTTGATCATTGGTGCCGGGTTGTCCGGCGTCGGTGCGGCGTATCACCTGATGAAGCATTGCCCCGGCAAACGCTTCGCCATCCTCGAAGGCCGCGCGGCATTGGGCGGCACCTGGGACCTGTTCCGCTACCCGGGCATCCGTTCCGACTCGGACATGTTCACCCTCGGCTACAACTTCAAACCCTGGACCAACCCGCTGGCGATTGCCGACGGCCCGTCGATCCGCCGTTACATCGCTGAAACGGCGGAAGAAAACGGCATTCAGGACAAAATCCGCTTCCAGCACAAGGTGCTCAAGGCCGACTGGTGCAGCGAGCGCGCCACGTGGACCCTGCAGGTGCAACGCGGCGAAGACGCCGAGCCGATCCAGCTGAGCTGTCAGCACCTGCTGATGTGCACCGGCTATTACCGCTACGAGGCCGGCTACACCCCGGAATTCAAAGGCCGCGAGCAGTTCCAGGGCGACTTTATCCACCCGCAGCTGTGGCCGGAACACTTCGATTACAGCGGCAAAAACGTGGTGGTGATCGGCAGCGGCGCCACCGCCGTGACACTGGTGCCGGCCATGACTGACAAAGCCAAGCACGTGACCATGTTGCAACGCTCGCCGACCTACGTAGTAAGCCTGCCGCAGGGCGATCCGATTTCCGCCTTCTTGCGCCGTTTTCTGCCGGAAACCTGGGTCTACCGCTTGGCCCGCACGCGCAATGTGGCGATGCAACTGGGCTTTTACAAACTCTCGAAAACCCTGCCGAATCTGGTGCGCAAGGTGTTGCTGAGCCTGACCAAGCGCCAACTCGGCGCGGGTTACGACATGCGCCATTTCACCCCGCGCTACCAGCCTTGGGACGAACGCGTATGCGCCGTGCCCGATGGCGACTTGTTCAAGGTGCTGCGTGAAGGCAAGGCATCGGTGGTGACAGCTGCTATCGATGGCTTAACCGCCAAGGGCATTCGCCTGAAATCGGGTGAAGAGTTGCCGGCCGATGTCATCGTCAGCGCCACTGGGCTGGAACTGCAGCTGTTTGGCGGCATGCAGGTGGCGGTGGATGGCGTGCCTTTCGATGCGGCCAAGAGCATGGGCTATCGCGGCATCATGCTGCGCGACTTACCCAACGCCGCCGTGGTGTTGGGTTATACCAACGCCAGTTGGACGCTCAAGGCGGACCTGTCCAGCGAGTACTTCTGCCGCCTGATCAACCACATGGACGCCAGCGGTATGCGCCAGTGCACGCCACGTGATGCCTTGCGCAAGGTTAAACAAGCGCCTTTTCTGGATCTGGCCTCCGGCTATATCCAGCGTGCCGCTGACAAAATCCCCAGCCAGGGTGATCGCGCACCGTGGAAGCTCTACCAGAACTACCTGCTGGACTTGCTGCTGCTGCGTTATGGCCGGGTGGTGGACGGTTATCTGGAGTTCAGCTCACCGCAGGTCGGCTCAGCACCTGCAGCGGCCGAGGCGGTCTAAGATCAAGATGAATGTAAGCCAAACGCCATAGAAACCCGGTGCGGCAGGCCTACAAGGGTGTGGCCCTTTGCCGCTTCCTCAGTGGGCATCTGGCCACTATGCTCTGTGACAGTTATCACGGATGAATGCGTCAAACGACAAAAGCAGTTGTCGCAGAGGAGTCCTCAAGAGGATGCGCAGAATGGAAGCCCTTCAGAAAGAACAGCGTTACCTGCCCGAATTACGGGCGCACATCGACAAGCTGCTGACCAAAGGCTGGATTATTGCCGGCCGCAACCCGCTGACGTTGCAGTCGGGTCGCAAGACCTACAGAGTCATGCACGGCATGCTCATTGGTGACGCAGCGTTCTAAGTCCCGCCCCTCGTTTTCCCAAGCCGCTGCTGGTCAATGCGATCAGCGGCGGTTTTTTTGTTGCTGCGTTTTGTTGGGTGATAGCCGGGCAGCACGCAAGCCAGATCTGCATCGTCATTGGCCTACCTGTCGATTTTTCCGTCACGTGAGGCGTTTCGCGCGTTACCGTCCGTCAGCCATGCTCGGCATATTCAGCGGTTGAATGCGGCTTATCGCCGGGGCTCATTTGCCAAATAGTAGTGGCGTGTCCCGGTGATTCAGCCGGTACTGTGCCCGTAGCTGTCACATGAGGACGACGCCATGCAGCCTTTCAGCTTTGCCACCACGGCGCAGATGCTCTGCGAAATCGGTGCATCCCGGCGTCTGGCCGACTTGTGCCGCGAGCGCGGTGCGCAGCGGGTGCTGATCGTCACCGATCCGGGCATCAGTAAGCTCGGCTTGCTGGCGGATGTGTTGCCAGGCTTTACCCGCGCCGAACTGATGGTCGAGGTGTTCGATCAGGTGGTCGCCGACCCGCCCGAGGCGATTTTGCTGGCAGCGGTTGCGCAGGCTCGTGCGCTTAACGCGCAGCTGATTGTCGGTTTTGGCGGCGGCAGCTCGATGGATGTGGCCAAGCTGGTGGCATTGCTTGCCCATCCCAACTGTTGCCAGGAGCTGGCGCAGATTTACGGCGTTGGCAATGCCCGAGGCCAGCGCTTGCCGCTGATTCTGGTGCCGACCACCGCCGGCACCGGTTCGGAAGTCACGCAGATTTCCATCATCACCACCGGTGAAACCAGCAAAATGGGCGTGGTTTCGCCGCTGCTGCTGCCGGATCTGGCTCTGCTGGATGCCGAACTGACCCTTGGCCTGCCGCCCGCCGTGACCGCCGCTACCGGCATCGATGCCATGGTGCACGCCATCGAGGCCTACACCAGCGTGCTGAAAAAGAACCCGCTGTCCGACCTGCTGGCCCGCGAAGCGCTGCGCCTGCTGGCGGCCAATCTGGATGAAGTGGTGCACAACGGCTGCAACCGCGAGGCGCGTCAGGCCATGTTGCTGGGCTCATGCCTGGCCGGTCAGGCGTTTGCCAACGCACCCGTGGCAGCTGTGCATGCGCTGGCCTACCCGCTGGGCGGGCATTTTCATATTCCCCACGGCCTGAGTAATGCCTTGGTGCTGCCGCATGTGTTGGCTTTCAATGCCAGCGTGGCTGCGCCGCTGTATGCCGAACTGGCTCCGCTGGTGCTGGGCGATCAGCTGCGTGCGGGCAGCGTGTTGCAGCAGACTGAGCAGTTGATCGGCGCACTGGCCGATTTCAGCCTGCGCAGTGGCCTGCCGACGCGCTTGCGTGATGCCGGCGTACCGCAGGACATGCTGCCGACGCTGGCCCGCGACGCCATGCAGCAACAGCGCTTGCTGGTGAATAACCCGCGCGAAGTGAACGAAGCCCATGCGCTGGCCATCTACCAAGTAGCTTACTAGGCTGTTTCGCGGCTAAAGCCCCTCCCACGGGGCACCGCGCGCCTGTGGGAGTGGCTGGGCGGCACCCCGTTTTAGCCGCGACGTTTGTGTTTCCCTGCACATTACAAGGATTCCCCATGAACCAACCCCAGCACCTGCGCAGCGATTACCGACACTTCCAGCCGCTCACCACGCGCTGGCATGACAACGACGTCTACGGCCACGTCAACAATGTCACCTACTACAGCTTCTTCGACAGCGCGGTGAACACCTACCTGATTGAGGTCGGCGGCCTGGATATCCATCACGGCAATGTGGTGGGCTTTGTGGTCAGCTCCAGCTGCGATTACTTCGCTTCCATCGCCTTTCCCGAACGCATCGAAATCGGCCTGCGCGTCGGCAAGCTGGGCAACAGTTCGGTGCAGTACGAACTGGCGGTGTTCAAGGCCGATGAAGACGAAGCCTGCGCGGCCGGACGTTTTGTGCATGTCTTCGTTGACCGCAGCAGCAACCGCCCGATGAGCATTCCCGAGAACCTGCGGGCGGCGCTGACGGTGCTACTGATGGAACCGGCTGCGTAGCGGCGTTTGAGCTGTGCGCCGCCAGGCTGGCGTCGCGGCTAAGGTGCTTACCACATACACAAAAAGCCGCTGTTAGGCGGCTTTTTGTTGTCAGCACTCGGCACTTAGTGATGTTTGTGCTTTTTATGCTTTTTATGCTTCTTGTGTTTCTTGCCGTTGGAGTAGCCGCGATCACGTTCGCTGCCGCCGGCGTATTCATTAGCCAATGCGCCACCGGCTGCGCCGCCCAGGCCGGCGCCGATCGTTGAACCGGTGCTGCCGCCGACCTTGTTACCCAGTACCGAGCCACCGGCTGCGCCCAGGCCGCCGCCCAATGCGGCTTCAGTCTTGTTACCGTCGCGTGCGGTAATGACGCCACCTGCAGCGCCACCCAGGCCTGCACCAATCGCCGCGCCGGTGCTGCCACCGACTTGTTGACCGATTACGTTGCCCAGGGCGCCACCAATACCGCCGCCGATGGCGACCTTGCCGGTATCGCCCGCCAGGGCCAGGGGCGAAGCCAGGGCGCTGAATACCAGCGCTGAAAATAATGTACGCATGCGGCAGACCTTCTCGATTGAACAGGGTGCGGACCTAGGCCTTTGTTTTTAAAGGATGATTTATCCGCGCACAGCATTAGAGGGCGTTTAGCCGAAAAATTCCCTGCTGCGGTTCGCCGGTGTGATCGCCGCCACACATTCGCATCAAAGGATGCGTGTTTCGGCCTGATGCGCCTGCAGGCGAATCGCCACGTACTTCGAGGTTGGGGTAAAGCTGCCCGCGCCAAAACTCTGCAGCGGCACCAGCGGGTTGGCCTCCGGGTAGTAGGCCGCCGCTTGGCCAGCGGGAATGTCGAAGGCCAGCAGGGTAAAGCCAGCAACCTTGCGCTCGATGCCGTCATCCCAGATCGACTGGATATCGACCTGCTGTCCCGGCAGAAAGCCCAAGCGCAGGATGTCGGCTTCGTTGACGAATAGCACCTGACGCTGGCCCTTGACCCCACGGTAACGGTCATCCAGGCCATAAATGGTGGTGTTGTACTGATCGTGGGAACGCAGCGTCTGCAGGATCAGATCCGGCGTTTGCCCGCTGCTGCGCACTTGCGGCGGCAGCAGATCGGCGGGCAGCGGGTTGGCTTTGAAGTTGGCCTTGTGGCTGGCGGTCAGCCAGCGGCGCTCGGCGGCGGGGTTGCCCAGGTAGAAGCCACCGGGGTGTTGCAGGCGCTGGTTGAAGTCGTTGAAGCCAGGAATGGTGTCCGCAATCAGCTCGCGGATGCGCCGGTAATCGGCAATCAGTGCGTCCCAGTCGACCGGATGATTGCCCAGCGTGGCCTTGGCGATACCGGCAATGATCGCCGGCTCCGAACGCATCTGCGCCGACAGCGGTTCGAGCTGGCCGTAGGAGGCGTGGATCATGCTGAACGAGTCTTCCACGGTTACCGCCTGCGGGCCGCCGGCCTGCTGGTCGATATCGGTGCGCCCGAGGCACGGCAGAATCAGCGCGTCGGCTCCGATGGTCAGATGGCTGCGGTTGAGCTTGGTGCTGATCTGCACCGTCAGCGCGCAGCGACTCAGGGCGGCATGGCTGCGCGGGCTGTCCGGGGTGGCCTGGGCAAAGTTGCCGCCCAAACCGATAAACACCTTGGCCTGACCGTCGAGCATGGCGTTGATCGCCTCGACGGTGTTGTGGCCCTGCGCGCGCGGCACCTGGAAGTTAAAGCGTTGCTCCAGCGCATCGAGAAAGGCCGCCGATGGGCGCTCATTGATGCCCATGGTGCGGTCGCCCTGCACGTTGCTGTGGCCGCGCACCGGGCACAGGCCGGCGCCGGGGCGGCCGAGGTTGCCGCGCAGCAGTTGCAGGTTGACGATTTCCTGAATGGTCGCCACCGAGTTGTGGTGCTGGGTGATGCCCATGGCCCAGCAGATAATCACCCGCTCGGCACGGCGGTAGAGCAGGGCGGCATGCTTCAGTTCGTCCAGACTCAGGCCGGATTGCTCGACCAGCGAATCCCAACTGCTGGTATCCAAGAGCGCTAAGTAGTCGTCCACGCCGTGGGTGTGTTCCGCGATAAAGGCCAGGTCGAACACCGCTGGTTCGCCCTGGGCCAGCGCTTCGCGGTGCCATTGCAGGAGGAACTTGGCCATGCCGCGCAGGGCGGCTAGATCGCCGCCCAAGGCCGGGCGGAAGAACGCGGTGTTCAGTGGCTCGGAGCCGTTGCTGAGCATCTCCAGCGCATGTTGCGGATGCTGAAAACGCTCCAGGCCGCGCTCTTTTAGCGGGTTGAAGCACACCACCTGCGCGCCACGTTGGACCGCCTCGCGCAGCGGTTCAAGCATACGTGGGTGGTTGGTGCCGGGGTTCTGCCCGAGCACGAAGATCGCATCGCTGTGCTCAAAATCGGCGAAGGTCACGCTGCCTTTGCCGACGCCCACGCTCTGCCCGAGGGCCACGCCGCTGGCTTCGTGGCACATGTTTGAACAGTCGGGAAAGTTGTTGCTGCCAAAGGCGCGGACGAACAGCTGATACAGGTAGGCCGCTTCGTTGCTGGCGCGACCGGAGGTGTAGAACTCGGCCTGGTTGGGGCTTTTCAGCGCCCTCAGATGTTCGGCGATCAGGGCAAAGGCGGCGTCCCAGCTGATCGGTTGGTAATGATCGCTGGCGGGGTCATAGCGCATCGGCTCGGTCAGGCGGCCCTGGTATTCCAGCCAGTAATCGCTTTGCTCACGCAGTTGGCTGACGCTGTAACGGGCGAAGAAGGTGGCGTCCACCCGGCGTTTGGTGGCCTCCCAGTTGACCGCTTTGGCGCCGTTCTCGCAGAACTTGATATGGCCGTCTTCCGGTGAATCACCCCAGGCGCAGCCGGGGCAGTCGAAGCCGCCGTGCTGGTTGGTTTTGAGCAGGGCGCGCAGGTTTTTGAACGGCTGCTTACTGTCCAGCCAGAAGTGCGTCACGCTGCGCAGCGCGCCCCAACCGGCGGCTGCGCCGGTGTAGGGTTGATAGCGTGGCTTGATCGGTTGCAGGCTCATGGCTGGGCGACTCCGGGTGCGGCCGGGCTGTAGACCCGTGGCGCGCTGTGCTGGGGCAGGTGAATCAGGTTGAGGTTGTGCTGTCGCGCCCACTGCACGCTGAGGGTGGTCGGCGCGGACAGGCTGACCAGAGTGCCGATACCGGCGCGCAGGGCCTTGTGGATAAGCTCCAGGCTGCAACGGCTGGTGACCACGGCAAAGCCCTCGCGCGGGTTTTCCCCTTCGCGGTGCAGGGCACCGAGCAGCTTGTCGAGGGCGTTATGCCGGCCGATGTCTTCGCGGCAGAGCTGGATGGCCCCATTTGTATCCACAAACAGCGCGGCGTGTACCGCACCGCTGTGCCTGGCCATGGTTTGCACGGCCTGAATCCGCGTGCGCAAACCTTGCAGATGGGCGGCTGCAGGTAGCGGACTGGGCGTGAGGCTTTGCAATTGCGGCAGCGCTTGTTCCAGCGCCTCCACCCCGCACAGGCCGCAGCCGCTGTTGCCGGCCAAGGTGCGGCGTTGCTGCTTGAGCGCCCAGAACGCGCGGTTGCTGACCTGCACCTCGGCGCTGATGGCGCTGGCATGTGGCGTGAGGCGAATATCGTAGACCTCATCGAAGCTGTCGATCAGGCCGGCGCTCAGGCTGAAACCGTAGATAAAGTCTTCAAGGTCGCTGGGCGAAACCATCATCACGCTGTGGCTGATGCCGTTGTAGCTGATCGCCAGCGCCGTTTCGCTGGCCAGCGCGGCAGCACCATCCTGCTTTGCGTCCGCCAGTTCGATGTAACTGTAAGTGGGCGCTGGCAGCAGGATCGGCGCGGTATTTGTGGTGATGGTCGGGGAGTGACGTGGCATGAGCAGGCTTCCCGGCAGCGAGGCAATAGCGCCAGCCTAGGCCGCTCTAACGGGGGGCGTCTAATCGCTGTTGCCGATCTAGTGATCGACAGCATCTATCAAGGCTTCAAGCTTGGGCCTTTCAGCCTGTCGCGTCTGCTAAAAATTTCTGCGCTTCGGCAAAGCAGGCCTCGGCCAGGGCCGAGCGCGGCTCGCTGCGGCGCAGGATCAGGCCCAGCGGGGCGAGGGTGTGGGCATCCTCAATCGGCGTGAGCGCCAAGTGCTCGGTGAACTCGGCCAGGCCGCTGTTGAGCGGCATGATTGCGCAACACAGCCCGGCGCTGACCGCTTGCAGCAGTTGATGCACTGCATCGGTTTCCAGCCGTGGGCTGGGCGTCAGGCCACGGGAGCGAAAGCTATGGTCGATCGATTGGCGAAAATGCATACCGGCCGAGAGCAGGCCCAGCGGCAGGTCGATCAGGCTTTCCCAGCGCAGGGCCGGGTCGGTGAACTGAAAATGTCGACGGTCATGCAGCAGGCCCATGCGCGTTTCCGCCAGCTCCAGGCTGTCGAAATGATCCGGGTTGAGGCGGTCGAGATACGACAGGCCGAGGTCGAGCTGATTGCGCCCGAGGCGTTCGAGTATTTCCTCGCTGCTCAGGGCAAACAACTGAAAGCGCAGCCCGGCATGCTGCTCAGCGAAAAACTGCACCAGGCGCATGGGATCGAAACCGGCCAGTGGCACCACGCCCAAACGCAAGGTGCCGACCAGCTGGCCACGGCAGGCCGCTGCTTCGGCATACAGGCCATCGTGCGCGGCCATCAGGCTGCGCGCCCAGGCCAGAATGCGCTCACCCTCGGCACTGAACCCTTCGAAACGTTGGCCACGGCGCACCAGCTCCAGCCCCAGCTCGTCTTCCAGCTGACGCAGGCGCATCGACAGGGTGGGTTGGGTGATATGGCAACGCGCGGCGGCCTGGCCGAAGTGGCGGGTTTCATCCAGAGCGATGAGGAACTTCAGCTGTTTGATATCCATGATGCATCCTCAACGTCCTGGGGCGGCCAACGGGTGTGAGGTTAAAGCCCTTGCACCAGTGCGCGGTAGTCCTCGACGGCTGCAAATTCCTCGGTGTCTTTCGGCCCCGCTTGGCTATCCGGTTGGCGCACGGCGAGCAGGTGGCCGACGCCAAAATGTCCGGCACTGCGCAGGATTGGCAGGCTGTCATCGATAAACAAACTGCGCGCAGGTGTGAAGCTGATGTCCTGCTGCAGGGCGTGCCAGAACTGCTGGTCTTCCTTGGGGAAGCCATAGTCGTGGGAGCTGATCAGCCGGTCGAAGTAGGGCGCCAGCTCGATGCGTTCCAGCTTCAGCGACAGCGAATCGCGGTGCGCGTTGGTGATCATGACCACCTGCTTGCCGGCCTGGCGCAGCGCCTGGATAAAGGTGTCGGCGTCCGGGCGCAGGGCGATCAGGTGCGCGACTTCGCGCTTGAGGTCGCGGATCGACAGGTTCAACTCGCGGCTCCAGAAATCCGTGCAGTACCAGTTGAGCGTGCCGGCGTGCTCGCGAAACAACGGCAGCAGTTCGGCTTCGGCCAGCGCGCGGCTGACGCCGTGGTGCTCGGCGTAGCGCTGCGGCAGGTGTTGCAACCAGAAATGGTTGTCGAAGTGCAGGTCGAGCAAGGTGCCGTCCATATCCAGCAGGACGGTGTCGATGGCGTTCCAGGGCAAGGCAGGCATGCGCAGTTCTTCTGGTAGATGCGCAGGCGGTCGCGATTTGCGCCGCAGGCGTCGTGATCGCGCAATCTCCTACGCAGATAATAGGAAAAGCCGCGCTATGATAACCCGCTATGTCCTGCCCAGGAGCCGCCCCATGCGTCAGAAACCCACCGTACTCGCTCGCGAAATTGTCGCCAGCAGCCGCTTGTTCCGCGTTGAGGAGCTGCAACTGCGCTTCAGCAACGGCGTGGAGCGCACCTACGAGCGGCTGGTGGGCAAGGGTTCCGGCTATGGCGCGGTGATGGTGGTGGCGATGGTCGATGCCGAGCACGCGCTGCTGGTCGAGGAATATTGCGGCGGCACCGATGACTACCAGTTGTCCCTGCCCAAAGGGCTGATCGAACCGGGCGAGGACGTGCTGGACGCGGCTAACCGCGAGCTTAAGGAAGAAGCCGGCTTTGGCGCGCATAAGCTTGAGCTGCTGACCGAGCTGAGCCTGTCGCCGGGTTATATGAGCCAGAAGATTCAGGTGGTGCTGGCCTCGGATCTCTACGAAGAACGCCTGCCCGGCGATGAGCCGGAGCCGATGCGCGTCGACCAAACCAGCCTGCGCGAGCTGTCGAGCCTGATCCAACACCCGCAATTTACCGAAGGTCGCGCCCTGGCCGCGCTGTACCTGGCCCGCGATGTACTGACTCAGCGTGGGGTCTTTAAGCCATGAGCCATCCGCTGATCCCTGCTGTGATTGAACTGGTGCGCCAGGCTGGCGCGTCGACATTGCCGCATTGGCGCGCCGATGTGACGGTGAATGAAAAAGCCGACGCCTCGCCGGTCACGGCTGCCGATATGGCCGCGCACCATATTCTGAATGACGGCCTGCTGGCCTTAGCGGCTGATATTCCGGTGTTGTCCGAAGAAGCGGCCGATATTGCACTGAGCACTCGTGCGCAGTGGAGCCGTTGGTGGCTGGTTGACCCGCTGGATGGCACCAAGGAATTTATCGCCGGCTCCGAAGAGTTCACCGTCAACGTCGCGTTGATCGAACAGGGCCGCGTGGTGTTTGGCGTGGTCGGCATTCCGGCCACCGGTCAGTGTTATTACGGCGGTGCCGGTCTTGGTGCTTGGCGCGCGGATGCGGCGGGCAAGGCTGAGCCGATTCGTGTGCGTCTGGCCCCGCAGGAGGCCTTTACTCTGGTGGCCAGCCGCCGTCATTCCAGCCCGGCGCAGGAAGCGTTGTTGACCGGGTTGAGCGAGCGTTTTGGTGATCTGCAACTGGCCAATGTCGGCAGCTCGCTAAAGTTCTGCCAGCTGGCCGAAGGCAATGCCGATTGCTACCCGCGTCTGGCCCCCACCTCGCAGTGGGACACCGCTGCAGCGCAGGGCGTGCTGGAAGGGGCGGGCGGCGAGGTGCTGACGCTCAAGGGCGAGGCGCTGACCTATGAAGCGCGTGAGTCGTTGCTCAATCCGTATTTTCTGGCGCTGCCTGCGGCCGCTGCCTGGCGCGCCGAACTGATCCAACTGGCCCGCGCGTTGGATTGAGTGCTGAGCCTGCTGTGACCTGGCTGGCCCCGTCGCGGCTAAAGCCCCTCCCACAGACCGCCGCGCCAGCCGTTGGTAGGCGCTGTAGGTTGGTGTTGAGCGCAGCGAAGCCCAACGGTGATTGCTGCAACTGCAGTAGCCCGGATGGAGTCTGGGGATAAGGTCAAGGCAGCCCCGGATTGCATCCGGGCTACGTCGCGGCGAATTGCGGCGTCACCTCGTGGGAGGCGCTTTAGCGGCGAAGGCCGAACCGAGTTGGATGGATGTCGTTGCCTATATCCACCCGCCGCTCACTCAGTCGAGCATATCGCTGTAACGCTCATCCTTCTTGAACATCAGCGGCTGGGCGAAGCCCGGTACGCTGATCTGCTCGGCGCTGATCTCGATTTGCTGATCGTCGATCATGTCTTGGCCGAAGTTGTAGATGATCCCCAACTCACCGAGCAGCGCTTGCGCGTCATACGCCTGAGCGGCGTTGCGCGTGGCTTCGCGGCGCTGCAGGTAGGCGGCAAAGGCCGTTTCGCCATGGCGTTTGCGCAGCATGCGTTCGGCCACGTGCGGGGCGAGCAGCAGGGCGCTGGCGTTGTTGCCACCAAAGCCCTTGGAGTTGATCACGCACAGGTCCAGTCGCTCGGGCGCGCGGGTGCGATCAGTGGTGGCAAAGCTCAGGTGTTGCTGGTGCACGTCGTCGGCCACCGCGTCGATGGTCTTCAGCCCCGGAATAATCCCGTACTTGAAGCTGCCCAGGGCCGAGATCAGCTGATCACCGCTGGCGCTGGCCAATGAGTGGCCGACAAAGGCTTTCACGGCCGTCACTGGCCACTGCTCAATGGCGAAGGCTGCCGCCACGCGGTCGAGGATTTCCGATTCGGTCACCCGGTTGGCCGGGGTGCTGGAGCCGTGGGCATGGACGAAGCTGCGTTCGCGCACTGCATCAATGCCCAGCAGTTGCACGGCGCTGGCCACGGCTTTGGCCACGGTCAGGTAGTTGCCGGGGCCGGGGGCGGAAATGGATTTTTTGAAACCGTCGGCGTTGATAAATACATCCGGCACCGCGCCGTGGATGTCTGCGCCCAGCTCCAGCGCCAGTTCGTCATCCATCAGCACCACGAACTGGCAGGCCTCGGCCAGAGTGAAGCCACAGTTCTGACCAAATGGGCGGCTGGCGCGGCGCCAGTCTACCTCGCTGTCGCTCTGGGCCACGGCCTCGTTGCCTTCGATCTGGCGCAGGCCGTCTTCGGTGGCCAGCGCGCCCATGGCGCCGTAACCCTCGATGCACTCCTGCGTGATCGGCGCTTCGCTATTGCCGACTATTACTACCCGCGCTTTGCCGGCACCGATCAGCTCGATGCCTTTCTGCAGGTTATAGAGGAAGGTGGCGCACGCGCCGGTGACGCTGCCGGTGGTGCCGACGCTGCCCAACACATAGGCGTTGATAAAATCCGCCGGCATGGTGTTGAGGCCCAGGGCCAGCTGCTTGGCAGTGACGCGGCCGCCCTTGAGGCGCGACTGCATCAGACCGCCGAAGCCGTTTTCATCGAGCTGGCTCATCACGCTGCCGGCGAACACCGCCACCTCATCCGGGGCCACGTGCTGCATGATGGTTTGCCAGTCGATACCGGTGGCGCGCAGGGCATCGGTGACGCCGACGATGGTCATGGCCAGGCCGCGCGGGTGGAAGCGCGCGTTGTACAACTCGCTGGGCTCGAAACCGGTGGGCAGTTGGCCAGCGGATTTCACTGGCAGGGCGCGGTAGCTGTCGACCTTGAATTCGCAGTTGTCGTGCAGGGTCACCAGCACTTCGCTGGCGTTCAGTTCGTCCACCGTCCAGTCGCTCGGCAGCGGCTCGGGCAGGTGTTTGCGCAGGGTGATAAAGCTCAGCGGCTGACCGGCGGTGGCACTGATGTCGATGGTTTTTTGCCAGTGCGCAGCATCGACGTCGAGGTGTTGTTTTTCGATGCGGCGCACCAGGGTCGACGCGAGAATCTGCTCGGCGAAGCGGGCGTCGATCTCGGCCAGGCTCAGGCGCTGGCCGGTGTCATCCTGATAGTCGCCCTCGACTACACGCACCAGCTTCATCATCACGGCGAGGCCGGCGAGGGTCTGCTGGCGCGCCGGCGTGTCCATGGACTCGATCACCGTGCGGCGGAAACCGTGATGGAAAGAGCTGCGTCCAGCCGCGTTGTAGCCACCAAAACCAACGATCACAGGTAAACGTGAAGTCACTCGATAACTCCTTGAAAAGATAACGTCAGACAAACCGAGATAAGGCTGCGAAGGCTTGTCATTCAGGCCGGAGCGCTCTGCGGCGGTTATTACGCCGCGATCAAGCGCCCAGCATGGCTGTTCGGGTGCCTATGCTGACGTGATTACTGACTTGCAAGTCACGGTTTCGACCAAGGTAGCGCATCCTTAAAACCCTGCCGCTGCTATGGTTTCTCCAGCCCAAGGTTCTGCTGGAGAACAACAATGCACAGCGTCAATCCTTACGAGTACGGTATGCCGCGTGATGCGGCGAATTTTCAGGCACTCAGCCCGCTGAGCTTTCTTGAGCGCGCCGCCAGCGTCTATCCGCAGCGTTTGGCGCTGATCAACGGCAGCCTGCGTCAGACCTGGGGTGACACCTACACCCGCAGTATTCGTTTGGCCTCGGCGCTGGCGCAGCGTGGCATCGGTTTGGGTGACACGGTGGCGGTGATCGCGCCCAATGGCCCGGCGATGTTCGAGGCGCATTTTGGCGTGCCGATGTGCGGCGCGGTGCTGAATGCCATCAACACCCGTCTGGATGCCGAAGCCATCGCCTTTATCCTGCAGCACGGCGAAGCCAAGGTACTGCTGGTGGACAAGGAGTTCGGTGAGCTGGCCCAGCGTGTGGTCGGCCATTTACCGCAACCGCCGCTGGTGATTGGTATTGATGACCCGGAATACGCCGACGGCCTGCTGATTGGTCAGCTGGAGTACGAGGCGCTGCTGGCCGAAGGCGACCCGGACTACGCCTGGCAGTTGCCGGAGGATGAGTGGCAAGCCATTGCGCTCAACTACACCTCGGGCACCACCGGCAACCCTAAAGGCGTGGTTTACCACCACCGTGGCGCGCACCTGAATGCCCTGTCCAACGCCATGTGCTGGGACATGAGCCGCTTCCCGGTGTACCTGTGGACGCTGCCGATGTTCCACTGCAATGGCTGGTGCTTTCCATGGGCGCTGGCGGCGTATGTCGGCGTTAACGTGTGCCTGCGCCATGTGCGCGCTGAAGCGATTTATCCGGCGATTGCCGAGCATGGCGTTGACCATTTCTGCGGTGCGCCGATTGTGCTGAATATGCTGGCCAACGCCGATGACGGCCTGAAAGCGCTGAAGACGGTGCCGGTCAAGGTGTTGACCGCAGGGGCTGCGCCGCCCGCCGCCGTGATCGAAGCCATGGAGGCGCTGGCGTTCCGCGTCACTCACGTCTATGGCCTGACCGAAACTTACGGCCCCAGCGTGGCCTGCGAATGGAAAAGCGAGTGGGACAGCGAAACCCCTGAGCAGCGCGCGCGGCTCAAATCCCGTCAGGGCGTGCGTGCGCCGTTGCTCGATGGCCTGATGGTGGCCGACCCCGATACCCTGCAGCCGGTGCCGAAAGACGGCCAGACCATCGGCGAGATCATGATGCGTGGCAACGTGGTGATGAAGGGCTACCTGAAAAACCCCTCAGCCACCGCCGAAGCCTTTGCCGGCGGTTGGTTCCACTCCGGCGACTTGGCCGTGTGGCACGCCGATGGTTATGTCGAGATCAAGGACCGCAGCAAAGACATCATCATTTCCGGCGGCGAGAACATCTCCTCCATCGAAGTGGAAGACGTGCTGTACCGCCATCCGCAGATCCTCGAAGCCGCCGTGGTGGCCATGGCCCATGCCAAATGGGGCGAAACGCCATGCGCCTTTGTCACCCTGAAACCGGGTGCCGAACTGACGGCCGATGAGGTGATTGCCTTCTGTCAGCAGCGCATGGCGCGCTTCAAAGTGCCGGGCTGCGTGGTGTTCACCAACCTGCCGAAAACCAGCACCGGCAAAGTGCAGAAGTTTGTGTTGCGCGAGCAGGCTAAGCAACTGGCCGCGCAGCAAGCCGTGGCCTGACTCACCCTCGACGCGCTTGCGTTTAACACAACGCCCAGTCGGCCTTAGTGGTCGCACTGGGCGTTTTGCCGTTCCGCGCTTGCGCACGCTTATGCCGCCCGGAGCAGTAGGCGATAACCTGTAGAGGCTTGTTACAGGTTTAAATGAATAGCGAGTTGAGAAACTAAATGGCATTCACTACTATTTGGCACCTTTCACTCGTCCATACCAAGAGGCTCTATCCATGCAGGTCAGCAAAGGGTTGTTCGCTGCACTCTCTCTCACAGCGTTGGCCACTACTGTGCAAGCCGCCGATGAAGTGGTGGTTTACTCCGCGCGTATCGACGAGCTGATCAAGCCAGTATTCGATGCCTACACCGCCAAGACCGGTGTCAAAGTCAAATTCATCACCGACAAAGAAGCCCCGCTGATCGCGCGCCTGAAAGCGGAAGGTGCCAACACCCCAGCTGACCTGCTGATCACCGTCGACGCCGGCAACCTCTGGCAAGCCGAGCAGGAAGGCGTGCTGCAGCCGACTAAATCCGAGCTGATCAGCGCGAACATCCCGGCGCAATACCGCTCCAGCACCGACAGCTGGACCGGCCTGTCGCTGCGCGCACGCACCATCTTCTATTCCACCGAGCGCGTGAAACCGAGCGAACTGTCCACCTACGAAGCCTTGGCTGACAAAAACTGGGAAGGCCGCCTGTGCCTGCGCACCAGCAAGAAGGTCTACAACCAGTCGATGACGGCCACCCTGATCGAAACCCACGGCGCGGCTAAAACCGAAGAGCTGATCAAGGGTTGGGTGAACAACCTGGCCACTGACGTGTTCCCGGACGACACCGCACTGCTGCAAGCCATCGACGCCGGTCAGTGCGACGTGGGCATCACCAACACTTACTACTTCGGCCGTCTGCTAAAGCAGCAGCCTGACCTGAAAGTGAAGGCCTTCTGGCCGAACCAGAACGACCGTGGCGTTCACGTCAACCTGGCCGGTGCTGGTGTGACCAAGTACGCACCAAACCCGGAAGCGGCGAAAAAACTGCTGGAGTGGATGACCACTGCAGAAGCGCAAACCATCTTCGCCGGCGTGAACCAGGAATACCCAGCCAACCCGGCTGTGGCCGTATCGCCTGAAGTCGCGGCCTGGGGCACGTTCAAAGCTGACAACATCCCGACTGAAGTCGCGGGCAAGCGTCAGGCTGAAGCCACCATGCTGATGGACCGCGCCGGCTGGCAGTAACCGCGTAGCCGCCCCGTTGTGCAGCGCCAGAGTCTCAGGGCTGTACGCTGCACGCAGGGTGGCCACTGTTATTAAAGCTTGCAGGTATACTCGACGCCCCGGCCCAGTCCGGGGCGTTGTGTTTTCAGTCTGAGGAATTTGCGTGGCTCATCCTGCCCAGCGTCGTTGGTACCCCATCGCCTTTGCCGTTGCCTTGTTGGTGCTGCTGCCGTTGAGTGTGCTGCTGTTCAGCTGGCACGACGTCGACCGGCAAATCTGGACGCACCTGTGGCAAACCCAGCTGCCCCGGTTGCTCGGCAACACCTTGGTGCTGGTGCTCGGCGTGGGCGTGGGCGTGACGCTGCTGGGCGTCAGCCTGGCGTGGTTGACCAGCCTGTGTGAATTTCCCGGCCGGCGCTGGCTGGACTGGGCGCTGATGCTGCCGTTTGCCATTCCCGCCTATGTGTTGGCCTTTGTCTTCGTCGGCCTGCTGGACTTTGCCGGCCCGCTGCAAACCCAGTTGCGTGAGTGGTTTGGCAACGACGTGCGCTTCCGGGTGCGCTCCACCGGCGGGGTGATCATCGTCCTGGTGCTGGTGTTTTACCCTTACGTTTATTTGCTCGCGCGCAACGCCTTTCTGGCCCAGGGCAAGGGCTTGATGGAAGCGGCGCGGGTGCTCGGCCTCAGCCCGTGGCGCGCATTCTGGCGCGTAGCTCTGCCGATGGCGCGACCGGCCATTGGTGCCGGTCTGGCGTTGGCGATTATGGAAACCCTGGCAGATTTTGGTGCGGTGTCGGTGTTCAACTTCGACACCTTCACCACGGCCATCTACAAAACCTGGTACAGCTTTTACAGCCTGACCAGCGCCACGCAACTGGCCAGCCTGTTGCTGCTGGCGGTGATGCTGGTGCTCTACGGTGAGCGCCGCGCGCGTGGTGCAGTAAGGCCGGTGAACGAGCGCCCACGAAGCAAGGCGCTGTATCACCTCAAGGGCGCTCAGGCTTGGGCTGCCAGCGCCTGGTGCGGCCTGGTGTTTGCCTGCGGCTTTGTCATTCCGCTGCTGCAGTTGGTCGCCTGGTTCTGGCAACGCGGCCGGTTTGATCTGGATGAGCGCTACAGCGCGCTGATCCTGCACACCCTCTATTTGGGCGCGATGGCGGCGCTGATCACCGTCAGCGTGGCACTGCTGCTGGCCTTCGCCCGGCGTATGGCACCGACCCGCTTGATGCGCTCGACGGTCGGGCTGGCCAATCTGGGGTATGCCTTACCCGGCTCGATGCTGGCCGTGGCCATCATGCTGGCGTTTAGTTACCTGGACCGTGAACTGGTGATCCCGCTCTCCACGTTCCTCGGCGGTGCAGGTAAACCTATATTGCTCGGCAGCCTCTCGGCCTTGCTGTTGGCCTACATGATTCGCTTTTTAGCCGTGGCCTACGGGCCGTTGGAAAACAGCCTGGCGCGCATCCGGCCATCCCTGCCCGAAGCCTCGCGCAGTTTGGGCGTTGGCGGCGCAGGGCTGTTCTTCAAGGTCTACTTGCCCTTGCTGGTGCCGGGTGCGCTGTCGGCGGCGCTGTTGGTGTTTGTCGATGTGCTCAAGGAAATGCCCGCCACCCTGCTGATGCGCCCCTTTGGTTGGGACACGCTGTCGGTGCGGGTGTTTGAAATGACCAGCGAAGGTGAATGGGCGCGGGCCTCGCTGCCGGCGCTGACCTTGGTGCTGGTCGGCCTGTTGCCGGTGATTCTGCTGATTCGCCGTTCGGCCCGGCGCATCGGCTAGCGCACGCGACAGGCTGCCGCGCTGGGATGACCGCCCCCGGTGTTGCGGCTACAATGCGCGCCATTCGCAGCGGCTGATCCTCTCGATAGCCCGTGCCAGCGCCCGGACGGGTTGCCGCTGCACTGCCCAGCCCGCAAGGAGACACTAATGGGACAGCGCACACCGCTTTATGACCTGCACCTCGCTTTGGGTGCAAAAATGGTCGACTTCGGCGGTTGGGACATGCCGTTGCACTATGGTTCGCAAGTCGAGGAGCACCATCAGGTGCGCCGCGAGTGCGGGGTGTTTGATGTGTCGCACATGACCGTTGTGGATGTCAGCGGCCATCAGGCCAAGGGCTATCTGCAACACCTGCTGGCCAATGACGTCGAGCGCCTGCAAGACATCGGCAAGGCGCTGTACAGCGGCATGCTCAACGAGCAGGGCGGCGTGGTGGATGACCTGATCGTCTACCTCACCGACTTTGGTTACCGTGTGGTGGTGAATGCCGCCACCCGCGACAAGGACCTGGCCTGGATGCTCCTGCAGAGCGTTGATTTCGACGTGCACCTGCAGGAGCGCGCCGAACTGGCCATGCTGGCGATTCAGGGGCCGCAGGCACGTCACAAGACCGCCGAACTGGTGAGTCCGTCCCGCGCCAGCCTGATCCAGAGCCTCAAGCCGTTTGAAGGCCAGCCCGACGGCGACTGGTTTATCGCCCGCACCGGGTATACCGGCGAAGACGGTCTGGAAATCATGCTGCCCGCCAGCGAAGTAGTGGCCTTTCTTAATGAATTGGTGGGCGCGGGTATTTCGCCCATCGGCTTGGGCGCGCGCGACACCCTGCGTCTGGAAGCGGGCATGAACCTCTACGGCCAAGACATGGACGAAAGCGTCACCCCGCTGGCGTCCAACATGGCTTGGACGATTGCCTGGGAGCCGGGCAGCCGTGGCTTTGTTGGTCGCGCTGCGCTGCAAAAGCAGAAGGCCGAAGGTGTGGCATCCAAGTTGGTTGGCCTGGTGCTGGAAGAGCGCGGCGTGCTGCGCGCCCATCAGGTGGTGCGAGTTGAGGGTATTGGCGAAGGCGAGATCACCAGCGGCAGTTTCTCCCCGACCTTGGGCAAATCCATCGCCCTGGCCCGTGTGCCGGCGGCAACCGGTGAGCGTGCTGAGGTGGAAATTCGCGGCAAGTGGTTCCCGGTGCGCGTGGTGAAGCCCAGCTTTGTGCGTAACGGCAAAGCCCTGATCTGAATCCCGGATCTGCTGCGCGTCGGCGATACTGCGTTAAAAACAGCCTCGGAATGCTCATTTACAACCAGTAAACTCCGCTTCCTCGGCTGTTTTTGCCTTGTCTCGCTCTAGCTCGCGAGATCCTGAAACAGGTTTTGAACATCAAGCTGATGCGAATTTTTGCATCAGACTTGCAACCCAATGGATCTGGGAAGCACTGCTAGCTAATTTCTGCGAGTGCGCTCGTTACGAGTTAAAGACTTTCTTTCGGTATGGCCACGGCCTGCTAAATTTCCCTGACGGCGTGGTCGCCGTCATGTCAGATGAGGAACGACACATGAGCACTATCCCCGCCGATCTGCGTTACGCCGCCAGCCACGAGTGGGCGCGCCTGGAAGCTGATGGCAGCGTTACCGTGGGCATTTCCGATCACGCGCAGGAAGCCCTGGGTGATGTGGTCTTCATTGAACTGCCGGAAGTGGGCAAAGCCCTCAGCGCCGGTCAGGAAGCCGGTGTGGTGGAGTCGGTCAAGGCCGCCTCCGACATCTACGCGCCGATCTCCGGCGAAGTGATCGCGATCAACGATGGCCTGGCCGACAGCCCGGAAAGCGTAAACAGCGATCCGTACGGCAGCTGGTTCTTCAAGCTCAAGCCGGCCGATGCCAGCGAGTTGGACAAGCTGCTGGATGCCGCCGCCTACAAAGCGGTCGCCGACAGCGACGCGTAAGCGTCCCGCGCTGAACAAAGCCCTGCCTAGCAGGGCTTTGTTGTTTCTGGGCCCGAGTAAACGCTGGTGTAGTGGCACCGTGCCGCTCTAGCCCGGCCGTTTATCACACCAATCTGTTTGTCTGGTCAGAAAGTTCGCGCCTCCCGCGATACTGGCTAGGCTGTTGACCCATGTCATAGAAGCGTCGTGCATCTGGCGCATAGTCTGCGGAATGTTTTGTAGGAATAATTCCCATCTGACTATTCTGTGAATCTTTCAATCGGCGTATGGTTACAAAATGTAAGTCGAATTTGCGCCAAAGGACTGTGGAGGCAAAGCAATGATTGGACGCACCAATAAAACCCTGAAAATGCGCGTGCTGCTGGTCGACGATGACCTAGGCAACCCCGGCAGCATGCGTGGCCGTGTGCTGAACGAATTGGTCGAGGAGTTCGCCGAGCGCAATGCTGAGCTGATCAAGGCCATCTCTTTTGATGACGCCCTGGCGGCCGTGGTGTCCGATGCCGCCCTGCACTGCGTGTGCGTCGACTGGACCTTGGGCAAGAACGACGATGCCTCGCATGCCCAGGCGCTGGAATTGCTGCGCACCATCCGTCAGCGCAACGAGAACCTGCCCGTATTTTTGCTGGCCGATCGCAACGCGAAAAAAAGCATCACGGTCGAGGCCATGGAACTGGCCGACGAGTTTGTCTGGATGCTTGAAGACACCGCGCCTTTTGTTGTCGGCCGGGTGATTGCCGCGATCAACCGCTACCTCGAGCACCTGCTGCCACCCTTCACCGACGCGCTGCTGCGCTACACCAGCAAAGATGAGCATTCCTGGGCCGCGCCGGGGCATCAGGGCGGTATTGCCTTTACCAAATCGCCGGTTGGGCGGGTATTTTTCGACTTTTTTGGTGAAAACCTGTTTCGTGCCGACAGTGGCATTGAGCGCGGTAACCTCGGCTCAGTGTTGGACCACAGCGGCCCGGTAGCGGACTCCGAAGCCTACGTGGCGCGCATCTTCGGCGCCCATGCCTCCTACTCGGTATTGAATGGCACCTCGGGCTCGAACCGGGCGATCTTTATGGCCTGCGTCGGCGAAAATCAGTTCGCCCTGTGCGACCGCAATTGCCACAAATCCATCGAGCAAGGCCTGGTGCTGAGTGGCGGGCTGCCGCTGTACATGACCCCACGCGCAACCGTTACGGCATCATCGGGCCGTTATTGCCCGCGCAGTTTGACTCGCAGCGTATCCAAACGGCCATTGCCAATCACCCGCTGCGCGCGCAGGCCAAAGGCGACAAAGCGGTCTACGCGGTGGTCACCAACTGCACCTATGACGGCATGTGCCTGCACGCCGAGCGCGCAGAAAATCTGCTGGCGCAGAGCAGCGACCGTATCCACTTCGACGAGGCCTGGTACGGCTATGCGCGGTTTAACCCGTTGTATCAGAATCGCTTCGCCATGCGCGGTGAGCCCAGCAGCCACAAAACCGATGCGCCGACGGTGTTCGCCACCCATTCCACCCACAAGTTGCTGGCGGCGCTGTCGCAGGCTTCGTTTATCCATATTCGCAATGGCCGCAACCCGGTCGAGCACAGCCGCTTCAATGAGTCGTTTGTGATTCAGGCCAGCACCTCACCGCTGTATGCCCTGTTCGCCTCCAACGAAGTGGGCGCGGCGATGATGGACGGCAAAGGTGGCTACACCCTGACCCAGGACTCGATACGCGAGGCTGTGGATTTTCGTCAGGCGCTGGCGCGCACCCACCGCGAGTTTGCCAGCCGTGGCGACTGGTTCTTCCAGGCGTGGAACGCGCCACAGGTCCGCGACAGTAAAACCGGCAACCAAGTTGATTTCGCTGACGCCGACCCCGAGCAACTGGTCAGCGACCCGGCCTGTTGGACACTGGAACCCGGTGCCTCGTGGCACGGCTTTGACGGCCTAGAAGAAGGCTGGTGCATGCTCGACCCGATCAAGGTCGGCATTATGGTGCCGGGCATGGGTGCTGACGGGCAGCTGCTTGAACAGGGCATTCCCGCGCCGATCCTCGGTGCCTTCCTCTACCGCAACAACATCGTGCCGTCGCGCATCACCGACTTTATGGTGCTGTGCCTGTTCAGCATCGGCGTGACCAGAGGCAAGTGGGCCACGCTGATCAACGTGTTGTTGGCCTTCAAGCGCCATTACGACAACAACACGCCGCTGCAGCGCGTGCTGCCGGACCTGCTTGCGCAAAACCCAGAGCGTTATGCCGGCATGGGCCTGCGGGACCTGAGCAACGAGATGTTCGAGTACATGCGCAGCAGCCGCATGGATGCGCTACAGGCCGAGGCCTTTGGCAACCTGCCGCACATCGAGACCACCCCACGCGCGGCGTTTCAGGCCTTGCAAGCTGGCGAGGCGCAACTGCTGCCGCTGCATCAGGCAGCCGGGCGCGTCACCGCCGTTGGCATCATGCCGTATCCGCCGGGTATTCCGATTGTTATGCCCGGTGAGAACCTGGGGCCGCTGGATGGCCCTTGGATTCGCTATATCCAGGCCCTGCAGGATTGGGGCAACCACTTCCCCGGTTTTGAGAAAGAAGTGGAGGGCGCTGTGCACAAAGACGGTGACTACCACTTCTGGTGCCTTAACCCGTAATCAGGCGCGGGTAAGCGCAACAAGTCGGTTACCCGCGCAGCGGCATTCATTGAGAAGGAGTTCTGTATGAGTCACGCCAAATTGCCGTTGCCGGCCTCACTGGCCCAACGTTACCCGGTGTTGATTGTGGTCAACGCCCAGCAAAATCCTGACAGCATCGTCATACGCAGTGCCGAAGCGGTTGCTCAGGCCTTGCAGCAGCATGGTTTGGGGGTGACGCGTGTCAGCTCCCTGGAAGATGCCGAAATCGCCTTTCGCGCCAACCCGGCCTATTGCTGCGTCATCCTTGGTTGGGGCGCGTGCGAGGGTAATCTGCCGCAGGCGATGAGCCTGATCCAACTGATCCGTCAGCGCACCGCGCAGTTGCCGATCATGCTCGGCATGAGCCAGGCCCACCACAGCCAGGTGCCGCTGGAGTTTGTCGAGAATATCGATGGGTTTATCTGGCAGCCCGAAGACAGCCCGGACTTTGTCGCTGGGCGCATCGAGGCCGCCGCCCGGCGTTATTTGGACAGCATCCTGCCGCCGTTTTTTGGCGCGTTGGTGAACTTCGCCGACATCCACGAATACTCTTGGCACACACCGGGGCATACCGGTGGCACGGCCTTTATGAAAACCGCCGTGGGCCGCAGTTTTCTGGATTTTTACGGCGAACAGATGCTGCGCTCCGACCTCAGTGTGTCGGTGGGTGAGCTGGGTTCGCTGAATGACCACAGCGGGCCGATTGCCGAAGCCGAGAAATATGCGGCGCGGGTGTTCGGCGCGGATTACACCTTCTTCTCGGTCGGCGGCAGTTCAGCCAGTAACGAGATCGTCTTGCACTCGGCCGTCACCGATGGCGATGCGGTGCTGGTCGACCGCAACTGCCACAAATCCTTGAACTACGCGCTGAACATGTCCGGCGCGGTGCCGCTGTACCTGCGCCCACGGCGCAATGCGCGCGGGCTGATCGGTCCGGTGCCGCGCAGCGAACTGACGCCTGAGGCGGTGGCGCAGAAAATTGCCGAAAGCCCGTTGATGGGTGACAAACAGGCGCGTCCGGTTTTGGCCGTGCTGACCAACTCGACCTATGACGGCCTCTGCTACAACGTGCAAACCACCACCCGCGAGCTGAGCCGCAGCGTCGACCGTATCCACTACGACGAAGCCTGGTACGCCTACGCGCGCTTCAATCCCTTGTATGAAGGCCGTTACGGTATGCATCGCGGCGAACGGCATGCCGACGACGCCACGGTGACCGTCACCCACTCCACCCACAAGCTGCTGGCGGCGCTGTCGCAGGCGTCGATGATCCATATCCGCTCGGGCAAGGTGCCGGTCAAACCAGAGTTGTTCAACGAAGCCTTCATGATGCACACCTCGACCTCGCCGCAGTACAGCATCATCGCCTCCACCGATGTATCGGCGAAGATGATGGACGATGCTGGCGAGTACCTCACCGATGAGTCGATCAGTGAGGCCATCAGCTTTCGCCAGGCCATGGTTCGTTTGGGCACCGAAGTACGCAAACGCAACCCGCAGGATTGGTGGTTTGGCGTGTGGCAGCCGGATGAAGTCAACGGTGTACCTTTTGCTGAAATTGACCCACAGACCCTGCACCATGGCGATGCCTGGGTACTCAAGCCAACGGCCAACTGGCATGGTTTCGGCGATTTGGGCAGCGATTACTGCATGCTCGACCCGATCAAAGTCACCGTACTGACGCCCGGCCAGACGCTTGAAGGGCAGATGCAGGACAGCGGCATTCCGGCACCGCTGGTGTCGTCCTTCCTCGCCAGCCGCGGCATCGTGGTGGAAAAAACCGAGCCGTACTCGATTCTGCTGTTGTTCAGCCTGGGCGTGACCAAGGGCAAATGGGGTTCACTGGTGGCCGGCTTGCTGGAGTTCAAGAAGCACTACGACCACAACGCGTCGCTGGAACTGGTGATGCCCGAATTGGTCGCCAACCACCCCGAGCGTTATAGCGGCATGGGCCTCAAAGACCTGGCCGATGCCATGCATGCGGACATGCTCGCCTCCAAGCTGCTGCACAACATGGACGCCGCCTTCAGCTTGCTGCCCGATGTGGTGTCGTCGCCGCGCATCACCTTTGCCAGCCTGGTGAAAGGCCAGGTCGAGCAAATTGCCGTGCGTGATATGCAGGATCGCACCGTGGCCGTGCAGGTAGTCCCTTATCCGCCGGGCATTCCGTTGATGATGCCGGGCGAGAAGGCCGGCGCAGACAAGCAGGCGATCATTGACTACTTGCTGGCCATGGAGCTGTTCGACAGCCACTTCCCCGGTTTTGAGCACGATAATCATGGCGTCGAGATCGAGCGCGATGGTCTCGGCGGGCTGACTTACAAGGTGTATGTGGTCAAACAGTAAGCGCTTGAGCCTGCTGGCGGTTGAGGCCGCCGACAGGTTCTTTGCCACATCAGGTGGTGCTGGCTGAGTCAGTGCTGCGAAGAACAAGGAGAGGTCGATGGCTGGGTCAAGTAAGAAGATGAGCCTGGTGGGGCTCACCACCCTGGTGGCGGTCAATATGATGGGCTCGGGCATCATCATGTTGCCGTCGAGCATGGCCCAGTTGGGGGCCGTTTCGCTGTTGTCATGGATCATTACGGCCGTTGGCTCCATGGCCATTGCCTACTGTTTTGCCCAGTGCGGGATTTACTGCCATCGCTCGGGCGGCATGTCTGCTTACAGCGAGGAGGCGCACGGTAAGTCGGCGTTCTTCCTCTGTTCGTTTCTGTACTTCCTTTCGTTGGCCATCGGCAACGTGGCCATCGGTATTTCCGCGGTGGGTTACCTCACACCATTCTTCCCCTGGCTCGGCACGGGCGCGATTCCGCTGTTTGTCGGCACTGTGGGGCTGATCTGGCTGACCACGGTGGCCAACTTCGGTGGCCCCAACATCACCGGCAAAATCGGCTCCATCACCGTGTGGGGCGTGATCATTCCGGTGGCGGGGCTGAGTGTGATTGGCTGGTTCTGGTTTGACGCCCAGATCCTCAAGGAGGCTTGGAACCCACACAACATGCCGCTCAGCGATGCCATCGCACAGAGTATTCCGCTGACCTTATGGGCCTTCCTCGGTATGGAGTCAGCGGCGCAAAACTCCGACGCGGTGGAAAACCCCGAGCGCAACGTGCCACTGGCCTGCCTATTCGGCACCTTGGGCGCAGCGGTGGTCTATGTGCTGTCGACAACGGTGATTCAGGGCATTGTGCCCAACGCTGAGTTGGCCAACTCCAGCGCACCGTTTGCCTACGTCTATGCGCAGATGTTCAACCCCTTTATCGGCAACATCATCATGGGGTTGGCAGTGATGGCCTGCATTGGCTCGCTGCTGGGCTGGCAATTCACCTTGGCGCAAACCGCCAAGGTCACAGCCGATCAGGGCATGTTTTTCAAGCTGTTCGGCAGGGTGACGGCGGCCAACGCGCCAGTGATTGGCATGATCGTATGCGGTGTGCTGCAAACCCTGCTGGCCCTTTCGACCATCTCACCCAATGCCAGCGAGCAGTTCAGCAAACTGGTGAATCTGGCGGCGGTAACCAACCTGATTCCCTACATCACGGCGCTCTCCGGCTTGATGGTGATCATGTACAAGGCACGGGTCAGCGCAACGATCTACATGCGCAACGTGATGGTGCTGATGGTGGCGATGGTTTATTGCTTCTACGCCTTATATGCCTCAGGCAAGGATGCCGTGTTCGGATCCATGCTGGTGCTGGCGTTGGGCTACCTACTGTATGGCTTTATCGCCAAGCGCTTTGTCGCTGAGCAACCCGCATCAGGTAAGGCCTAATGGCCAGTAAACCCTTTGAATCTGGGGATATGGATATGAATTTTAACCTGTGTAATCCGTTCAATCTGCTATTGGCCTGCCTCCTGGCGCTGTCGCCTGTTGCCCATGCTGATACCTTGCAGCGCATCGAAAGCAGCAACACGCTTAATCTGGGCTACGTCGACGACATTGCCCCCTTCAGCAGCCTGCAAAACGGTGAAGTTAGCGGCTATGCCATCGAGCTGTGCCAGAAGGTGGTTGAGCAGGTCAAAACCGAGCTGAACCTCCCTGATCTGCAGGTGCGTTTTCAGCCGGTAGCTGAAGCGCAAGGGCTGGCAGCGGTGCGTGATGGCTCGCTCGATCTGCTCTGCTCGCCGACGCTGGGGAGCCTCACTCAGCGCAAAAACGTCAGTTTCTCGCTACCAATTTACACGGCAGGTCTGGCGGTATTGGTACGTAAGGATGCCCCCGAAGCACTGCTCAAAGTGCTTAACGGTGAGGTCGCGCACAGTGGGCCGACCTGGCGCGCCACGGTCAATCGCGGCTTGGCCAACCACACCTACGCGGTTAAACAGGGTGAGGCTACAGAAGCCTGGATTCGCAAGCAGCAACGCATGCTGGGTGTGGTCGCCACGGTGGTGACCGTCAGCAGTCAGGAGGAGGGTGTGCAATTGGTGGCCGAGGGTAAGGCCGATGCCTTCTTTTCCGAGCGAATGCTGCTGAAGAATTACCTGGCCAAGCGTGATGACGCCAGCGCCATGCAGGTGCTGGAGCGTATCTACGAATATGCCCCGGTGGCCATGGCGTTGCCGCGCGGTGACGAAGACTTCCGTTTGCTGGTCGACACCGCCCTGAGCAAGGCACAACGTTCGGGCGAGCTGGAGCAGATTTACAGCCGCTACTTCGGCGAGCCGGGGGAGATGGTCAAGGCCCTGTTCAAGGTATACGCCCTGCCTGAGTGACAGGCAGCAAACCGGCACTGGGCGTTGTCCGCTAGTGCCGGGTCATGTGTCAGGCTGATTGCTCGGCCTCAACCCGCAGCACCACGCCGTCCTGGCCCACCACGCGCACTGGCGTGCCTGCCGGTAGGTTTGGGCCGCTGACCAACCACAATGAATCTCCGGCTTTTATCTTGCCGCGCCCTTCATGGATGGCTTCATGCAGGGCAAAGGTGCGCCCCATAAATTCGCTGCCACGCTGGTTCAGCCCCGGCTGGTCGGAGGGTTTGGCGGCGCTGCGCTGGCGCTGCCACCAGAACACTGCCGTCAGCACCGACAGCAGGCCGAACAGAATAAACTGCGCCGCCCAGGGCAAGCCCGGGAAGATAAAGGTCAGCAGGCCGACGCTGGCGGCGGCCAGGCCGATCCACAGCAGATAGCCACCTGCGCCGAACACTTCAAGAATCAGCAACAGGGTGCCGATGGCCAGCCAGTTCCAGTACGACAGGTGCTGCAGCGTGTCCCACATGGTTTACCCCTTCTTCTCGGCGAAGGTCGCTTTAACGATTTCACTGATACCGCCCACCGCGCCAATCACCTGGCTGGCTTCCAGCGGCATAAGAATGACCTTGCTGTTGTTGGCACTGGCCAGTTGGCCAAGGGCTTCGATGTACTTCTGTGCGACGAAGTAGTTGACGGCCTGCACGTTACCCTGAGCAATCGCCTCGGAAACCATGCGTGTGGCTTCGGCTTCGGCCTGTGCAGCACGCTCGCGCGCTTCGGCTTCTAGGAAGGCCGCTTGGCGTTGGCCTTCGGCCTTGAGGATGTCGCCTTGCTTCTGCCCCTCAGCGGTAAGGATGGCCGCTGCACGCAGGCCTTCGGCTTCGAGAATCTGCGCGCGCTTGATGCGTTCGGCTTTCATCTGCCCGGACATAGCGGCCATCAGGTCGGCGGGCGGGCTGATGTCCTTGATTTCGATGCGGGTGATCTTGATGCCCCAAGGTGCGGTGGCTTCATCCACAGTCTTGAGCAGGCGTTCGTTGATCGCGTCACGCTGGCCGAGCATGGCGTCCAGTTCCATCGAGCCGAGTACGGTGCGGATATTGGTCATCACCAGGTTGCGGATGGCGTGTTCGAGGTTGTTCACCTCGTAGGCGGCTTGCGCCGAATTGATGATCTGGAAGAAACAGATGGCGTCAATCTGCACCGTGGCGTTGTCGGCGGTGATCACTTCCTGCGGCGGGATGTCCAGCACGTTTTCCATGACGTTGAGTTTGCGGCCGATCTTGTCCATCACCGGCACGATGATGTTCAGGCCCGGTTTGAGCGTGTTGGTGTAGCGGCCGAAGCGCTCCACCGTCCACTCGAACCCCTGTGGCACGACTTTGAATCCCATAAATACGATGGCGACGGCGAGGCCGACAAAGAGAAAAATAACGCTGCCAATTTCCATGTGCTGAAGCTCCTGTGGGGTGGGTTGTTGAGTATTTCGGCTATCTAAGCACAGTTACCGGCCACGGTGCTGTCGACCGGGTGGCAGGGTCCGTTGATCAGAAGGCGGTTGCCTGCATCATGGCGCTGATCAGGTGCTGGTCACGGTCATAGATGTCCGGGTAATAGCGCAGCGTGCCATCCGCGCTGGCCTCGGCGGTCCAGTAGGCCATCAGTAAATGCGCGGGGTGTTGCGGCCGGTAAGACTGGGTGTGACCGCTGCTGATCTGCGTTTGCACCTGTTGCAGCTCGTCCGGGCTGAGCAGCCAGGCCAACAGGGTATCGACGCCCTCAACCCGTACGCAGCCGGAACTGAACGCGCGGGGTGCCTTGCTAAACAGGTGCTGGCTGGGCGTGTCGTGCAGGTACACGGCAAAGGGGTTGTCGAAACGCAGCGCCACCTTGCCGAGCGGGTTATGGCGGCCAGCGTCCTGACGCAAGCGGATGGCTCCGGGGTTGTTCCAGTCCAGCGTGTTGGGGTCGAGGACATTGCCGTCACGGTCGAGCACACTCATCTGCTGCTGTTGCAGAAAACTCAGATCGGCGCGAATCGCCGGCAGTTTGTCTTCGCGCAGGATGGTCGGCGGTACGGTCCAGGTGGGGTTGAGGCTTAGGCGGTCGATGCGCGAAACCAGCAGCGGCGTTTGCCGTTCGCTGCGGCCCACCTGCACGCGGCTGCGCCATTGCAGTTGCCCTTGCTGATAAATCTGCAACTCGCCTGCTGCGATATTGACCAGCACGTGCATATTTCGCAGGTCATCGGCGAGCCAGCGCAGGCGCTCCAAGTTGATGCGCAACTGCGCGCGACGCACCGCTGCGCTGACATTGAGCGCGGCCAGGCTGGCGGGACCGAGTATGCCGTCTGGATTCAGGCCGTGATCGGTTTGGAACTGTTGCACTGCGCGCTGCGTCGCCGGGTCGTAGTCATCTGCCGCCTCAGGCGTCGCGTCAGCGCTCAGGTAGCCTTGGGCGATGAGCCGGGTGCGCAAGGCCGGCAGGCGAGGGTCACGGCCACCGGGCTTGAGCAATACGCCGCCGTTAAGGGGTGTCCATTCGCGCAGAGGTTGCAGGCGCTGCTGCGCATACGCCTGGCGCAGGTGAAGGTAGTGCGGGTTGTCCGGACGTGCCTCGGTAAAGGCCTGCGCCGGTGTTTGCACATGCAGCAGGGCCAGTGACAGCGCCGCCAATTGGGCATCGGCAGCCGGTAAAGCCGGCGCGCGCCACATCGGTTCCAAGCGTTGTTGTGGCAAGCGGCCCTGGCGCAGGTGCAGCAGCGCTTGCAGGTAGCTGTGGCTGGTCAGCAGGTCGGCGCAGTCGAGGCGCTCGATCGGCGTGTGGGTGAGCAGTGGCAGCGGGTAGTCACTGAGGTTCAGTCCATCGTCGGCCAACTGTTCGATCTGCTCATGCAGTTGCAACAGTTGTGCGCGGGTTTGCCAGGCGGGCAGGCCGTTGCGTTGCTCATAAAACTGCTGCAACCGCGCCTGCGCTTTCTCGTCTAGGCTTGCCGGCAGGGGCGCGCAGTCGGTACCGAGCCTTGCCAGCAAAGGGCGCAAGTCGTTGGCTGGGGCAAACAGCGGGGTGCCCGCATTCGCGACCAGTGGCAGGAAGAGCAGGCAGAGGCTCAGGTAATATGATCGTTTTTTGAACAATCGTCTGCTCCGGTCCTTGGCGTTGCGTGAATGCTGCGCGTCGATCAACCTGAACAGTATAGACAGAGCCGTTGTTGGCTCCTGTGACAGACTCGGAAGTAAGGGTGCCTATGCATCGTCCCATTGCCCGGTTTTGCCTGTTGGCGCTGTGTTTGCTCGCCACGCCGCTGTCGGCGTTCGCCAGTGCGCCCGAAGCCTTGCTGCGTGACCTGGGCCGAATCGCCCCGGCGCTCAACTCGCAGGCCTTGCGCCATGCGCTGGCGGCGATGCAGTGCGCGGTCAATCATGGCGCTGAGCCGGCGCGCCGGTTGGCGGTGATCGACTACTCGTTGCCCTCTAGCCAGCGGCGTCTGTGGATTTTTGACCTGCAACGCAAGCGCTTGTTGCTGCAGGATTACGTCGCCCATGGGCGTAAATCCGGGGAGAACTTTGCGCAGGTTTTTTCCAACCAGTTGGGCAGCCACAAAACCAGCCTGGGCCTGTTCCGCACCGCCGAAAGTTATCGGGGTAAACACGGCTATTCCCTGCGTATGGACGGTCTGGAGCCGGGCCTGAATGACCGCGCCCGCGAGCGTGCCATCGTGATTCATGGTGCGGCCTATGTAACGCCAAACTGGGTGGCAAAACATGGTCGCTTGGGCCGCAGCCTGGGTTGCCCGGCGGTGCGCCCGGAAGTAGCACGCATGGTGGTGGACCAACTCAAGGGCGGGCAATTTCTGTTTGCCTGGCATAACGACCCGCGCTGGCAGCAGCACTCGGCCTATCTGCAATGTGAACCGCAGCGTGTGGCGGATATCGTGGCCCGCCAGCAACGCTTGCCGAGAAGCTAAGCGCTTATTTCTGCTCGCTCTGCGGCGTCACCCGTAGCACTTCTTCGATGGTGGTCAGCCCTGCCGCGACCTTTTGCGCGCCGGACAGGCGCAGGCTGCGCATGCCCTCTTTGAAGGCGTGGCGGCGTAGGGCAATCAGGTCGGTATCTGCGGTGATCAAGGGCTTCATCGCATCATTGATCAGCATGATTTCATACACCCCGGCGCGGCCTTTGTAGCCTGTGTCGCGACATTCCAGGCAGCCCACGGCGCTGTGCGCCTGCGTCGGCAGCGGCGCGCTCCAGGGTTTGGTCAGGCTTTGCCAACCGTCTTCATCCAGCGTGTGCGGCGCTTTGCAGTGCGGGCATAGGGTGCGCACCAGACGCTGAGCCATGACCCCGAGCAGGGTGGCCTTGAGCAGGTAGTGCGGCACGCCGAGTTCCAGCAAGCGGGTGATGGCGCTGGGCGCGTCGTTGGTGTGCAACGTGGACAGCACCAAGTGCCCGGTCAGCGCCGCCTGGATGGCCATTTCGGCGGTTTCCAAGTCGCGAATTTCGCCGACCATGATGATGTCCGGGTCTTGGCGCATCAGTGCGCGCACGCCGCTGGCAAAGGTCAGGTCGATATTGCTCTGCACCTGCATCTGGTTGAAGGCCCCTTCGATCATCTCGATCGGGTCTTCGATGGTGCAGACGTTGACCTCTTGCGTCGCCAGTTGCTTGAGCGTGGTGTACAGCGTGGTGGTTTTACCCGAGCCGGTGGGGCCGGTGACCAGAATGATGCCGTTGGGCTGGCTGGTCATGCTCTGCCAGCGCTTTAAGTCGTCAGCGGAGAAACCCAGCTGATCGAAGCTTTTCAGCAGCACTTCCGGGTCGAAAATCCGCATCACCATCTTTTCGCCAAAGGCGGTGGGCAGCGTCGAGAGGCGCAACTCCACTTCGCCGCCGTTGGGGATTTTGGTTTTAACGCGACCGTCCTGTGGTTTGCGCTTTTCGGCGACGTTCATCCGGCCCAGGCTTTTCAGGCGGCTGACTACGGCCATGGTCACCTGCGGCGGGAATTGGTAAACGGTGTGCAGCACGCCGTCGATGCGAAAACGCACGCTGCCCTGTTCGCGGCGCGGCTCGATATGAATGTCACTGGCGCGCTGCTGGAAGGCGTACTGAAACAGCCAGTCGACGATATTGACGATGTGCGCGTCGTTGGCGTCGGGTTCCTGATCCTGTGCACCGAGGTTGAGCAGTTGCTCAAAGTTGCCGGTGCTGCTGATCTTCATGTCGCCTGCCGAGGCCCCGCTGACCGACTTGGCCAGGCGGTAAAACTCCACGGTGAAGCGCTGGATCTCGGCCGGGTTGGCCACCACGCGCTTGATCGGGCGTTTGAGCACATGCACCAGGTTTGCTTCCCAGCTGTGCACCAAGGGCTGGCTGCTGGCGATGGTGACGCTGTCATTGTCCACCGCGACGGCGAGAATCTTGTGGCGTTGGGCGAAGGCATAGGACATCAGCGGCGTGATGGCAGCGACGTCGATTTTCAGTGGATCAATGCGCAGGTAGGGTTGCCCGGCTTGTTCGGCCAGCCAGACGGTCAACTCTTCAAGCTCAAGTTTTTTGCCCGGCTGTTTGCGGTCGTCGAGCTGCTGGGCGGCAAGGAATTCCAGCGGGTGCTGCTTGTTGTTGACCGCGCTGCGGCGAATGGTCAGGCATTGCTCGGCGCTGTCCTGATCAATGCGGCCTTGCGTCACCAGCTCACGGAGCAGGTCAGCCAGTTCCAGCGGGCGATCATGGGCGGTCGAGATGAATGCAGACATGAAGATTTCCTGATCCAGCTAAGCAATGCCGGCAGCATGACGCCAAGTGCTCGGGCTGTCTGCCGACTTGATCCATTTTTGCACAGCCATCCGGCAATGGCTGTGCTCAGGGCTGACGTACCACAGGCAGCCCGTTGGTGTTCAGGTGCGCTTCAGGGTTTTCACGCCTTCGGCTGTGCCCAGCAACAACAAGTCGGCCGGACGTGCGGCGAACAGGCCGTTGGTGACCACGCCGACGATGGCGTTGATCTGGTTTTCCAGTTCGACCGGGTTGCTGATCGACAGGTTAAACACATCAAGAATGACGTTGCCGTTATCGGTCACCACGCCCTCGCGGTACACCGGGTCGCCGCCCAGTTTGACCAGCTGACGGGCCACATGGCTGCGCGCCATCGGGATGACTTCCACCGGCAGGGGGAAGTTGCCCAGCACCGGCACCAGCTTGCTGACGTCGGCGATGCAGATAAATGTGCGGGCCACGGCCGCAACGATTTTCTCGCGGGTCAGGGCTGCGCCACCGCCTTTGATCAGGTTGAGCTGGGCATCGCTCTCGTCGGCACCGTCCACGTAGAACTCCAGATGGCTGACGTCATTCAGCTCATACACCGGAATGCCGTGGCCTTTGAGGCGTGCGGCGGTGGCTTCGGAGCTGGCGACGGCGCCGTCGAAGTCAAATTTGTGCTTGGCCAGCGCATCGATAAAGCAATTGGCGGTGGAGCCGGTGCCGACTCCGATCACACTCTTGGCGTCGAGGTTGGGGAGAATGAAATCGACGGCAGCCTGGGCGACGGCTTGCTTGAGTTGATCCTGGTTCATCATGGGGCCTGGCGTGGGAATAGAGGAAAGGCGCGAATTATAGCGCGGCTGCGTCGGCGACGTTAAAACCCTGCCTGTCAGACCGCGTGAGAGCGTAGCGAGCGAAGGTCAGGCAAGGCAAAAACAGGCGAGGACGCGGAGTGTACTTTTGTACATGAGCATTCCGAACCTGTTTTTAACGCCGCATCACCGAGCGCAGTAGCTCTCGCGTGGCCTGCTTATGTGGTCGATTAACGCAGCCCTGGGGTAGACTCGCGCACTCCCCGAAATTCGTTTGCGATGCCCGCCATGCTCGAACAGTACGTTAAGAAAATCCTCACCTCGCGCGTCTACGACGTGGCGGTGGAAACCCCGCTGCACGTCGCCAATCAGCTGTCCGAGCGTCTGGGCAATCAGATTTTGCTCAAGCGTGAAGACCTGCAGCCGGTGTACTCGTTCAAGATTCGCGGGGCTTACAACAAGCTGGCGCAGCTTTCGGCCGAAGAGCAGGCCCGTGGCGTAGTCACCGCCTCGGCCGGCAACCATGCGCAGGGGTTGGCGCTGGCGGCCAAAGTGCTGGGCGTTAAAGCGACCATCGTGATGCCTAAAACGACACCGGAGATCAAGGTGCAGGGCGTGCGCTCGCGTGGCGGCAAGGTGGTGCTGCATGGCGACAGCTTCCCCGAGGCGCTGGCCTATTCATTGAAGCTGGTGGATGAGAAGGGCTACATCTATATCCATCCCTACGATGACCCGCACACCATCGCCGGGCAGGGCACGGTGGCCATGGAGATCCTGCGCCAACAGCCGGGGCCGCTCGACGCCATCTTCGTGCCGTGCGGTGGCGGTGGGCTGATCGCCGGGATCGCCGCGTATGTGAAATACCTGCGCCCGGAAATCAAGGTGATCGGCGTCGAACCGGATGATTCCAATTGCCTGCAGGCCGCCATGGCCGCTGGCGAGCGTGTGGTGTTGTCCTCGGTCGGGCTGTTTGCCGACGGCGTGGCGGTGGCGCAAATCGGCGAGCACACCTTTGCCGTGTGCAAAGACTATGTCGATGAAGTGATCACCGTCAGCACCGACGAAATCTGCGCGGCGATCAAGGACATTTACGACGACACCCGCTCAATCACCGAGCCGGCCGGCGCGCTGAGTGTCGCCGGGATCAAGAAGTACGTGGAGCGCGAAGGCTGCAGCGGCCAGGTGTTGGTGGGTATCGACTCCGGTGCCAACGTCAACTTTGATCGCTTGCGCCATGTCGCCGAGCGCGCCGAGTTGGGCGAAAAACGTGAGGCGATCATCGCCGTGACCATTCCCGAGCAGCCAGGCAGCTTCAAGGCCTTCTGCGAAGCTATCGGCAAGCGGCAGATCACCGAGTTCAATTACCGCTTCCACCAAGACAAAGAAGCGCACATTTTTGTCGGTGTGCAGACCCACCCGGACACCGATCCGCGTGCTGCGTTGGTGCAAGGGCTGCGCGATCAAGGCTTCCCGGTGCTGGACCTGACCGAGAACGAACTGGCCAAGCTGCACATTCGCCATATGGTCGGCGGGCATGCGGCGGCCGTGCCGGATGAAGTGGTGCTGCGCTTTGAGTTTCCTGAGCGTCCAGGCGCGCTGTTTAATTTCTTACAAAAACTCGGTGGCCGCTGGAACATCTCAATGTTCCACTATCGCAACCACGGCGCTGCCGACGGGCGTGTGGTCGCCGGCCTGCAAGTGCCGAGCGACGAGCGCCATCTGCTGCCGGCCGCGCTCGAAGCCATCGGTTATCCCTACTGGGATGAAAGCGATAACCCGGCCTACAAACTTTTTCTTGGATAAGCCGGAAACCCGGCAGGAACGAATTAATGGAACATTACCCGTTGCTGAAAATGCTGCACATGTTGCCCGGCATCCTCTTGCTGATCGGCGTGCCCGTGCACCTGTTTATGTTGTGGAAAGCCTCACGCAGTGGCGATGCCGCTGTGTTGCAACGCAAGCTCAAGCGTACCCGCCTGATCAGCCTGCCGGTGCTCGGCCTGCTGGCCCTGAGCCTGCCGGTAACCGGCATGGCGCTGGTGGGCATCGTCGGCTGGCCGTTGAGCCAAACCTGGCTGCTGCTGAGCAGCGTGCTGTTTGTCGTGCTGATGGTGGTGGGCCTGCTGCTGGCCGGTCGTTTGGGTGCCTGGCAAGCCCTCGATGGTGCGCCGGCACCGAAGCGCCTGTTGGGCTTCTGCGCGGCTTATGCCGGGGTGATTATGCTGTTGCTGCTGGTGATCATGGCCCTGATGGGTGCTAAGCCGGTCTGATCGGCCGCTTAAACAAAAAACGCCGCCTGATTAGGCGGCGTTTTTGTTGGGGCCCGAATACAGTCGTCGCGGCTAAAGCGGATCGCCGCCCGGCCCCTCCCACCATGCTGAGCCGGCCAAGGTGTGAGGCGCTTCAGCGGCGTAGCCCGGATGCAATCCGGGGCAACAATGGCGGCCGCGCAACCGATTCCAGGATTGCATCCGGGCTACAGGTCGAAGAGCCGCCGACTATTCAGCGCAACGAAATCACCGGCCAGCCGCGCTGTTCGGCTTCGGCGCGCAGTTTCGCGTCGGGGTCGACAGCGAAGGGGTGGGTGACTTGTTCCAGCAGCGGCAGGTCGTTCATCGAGTCGCTGTAGAAGTAGCTGTCGTTGAGGTTCAGGCCGCTGTCTGCCAGCCAACGATTCAGGCGGGTGACCTTGCCTTCCTTGAAACACGGCACGTCAGTGGTGCGCCCGGTGTAGCGGCCATCCGCCATTTCGCATTCGGTGGCCAGCAGCGTGTCGACGCCCAGGCGCGCGGCAATCGGTGCGGTGACGAAGCGGTTAGTGGCGGTGATGATCAGCAGTTTGTCGCCTGCTTCGCGGTGCTCGGCCAGCAGCGCCTCGCCTTTGGCGAGGATGATGGGCTCGACGCAATCGCGCATAAACTCGCGGTGCCACTGATCCAGTTGGGCCATTTCCGTGCGGCCGAGGATTTCCAGGCTGAAATTCAGGTAATCGGTGATGTTCAGGCGGCCGGCCAGATAATCCTGATAGAAATCATCGTTGCGCGCCTTGTAGGCAATCCCGTCGAGAATGCCGCGTTCACATAGGTAATCACCCCACGCGTGGTCGCTGTCGCCGCCAAGCAGGGTGTTGTCGAGATCAAATAAAGCCAAACGCACAGAGGCACCTTTGCATAGTCGCTTCGAAAGGTTGTCAGATTAACGGCTTTTATAGGTCATTCCTATTACGCGCCCCGCTCGCGTTGCTGCTGTCGCAACCTTTGTGGAACAATGCCAAAACATGCGTTTACGAGGTTGTGCGCCGTGATCGATCCTGATGGTTTTCGCCCTAATGTCGGCATCATTCTGACCAATGATGTGGGCCAGGTTATGTGGGCGCGTCGGATAAACCAAGACGCTTGGCAGTTCCCGCAGGGCGGGATCAATGACCATGAGTCCCCGGAAGAAGCGCTCTACCGCGAATTGAATGAAGAAGTGGGCCTTGAGCAGCAGGATGTGAAAATTCTCGCCTGCACGCGTGGCTGGTTGCGTTATCGTCTGCCGCAGCGTCTGGTGCGCACGCACAGCCAACCGCTGTGCATCGGGCAGAAGCAGAAATGGTTTCTCCTGCGTCTGACTGGCTCGGAAGAGCGGGTGCGCATGGACCTGACCGGCAAGCCTGAATTTGATGGCTGGCGTTGGGTCAGTTATTGGTATCCGTTAGGCCAGGTGGTGACATTCAAGCGCGAAGTGTACCGTCGCGCCCTTAAAGAACTTGCTCCGCGCCTATTGGCGCGGGACTGACACAGGCTAAAGCCGAGCATGCTCAATACGCTGCGCAAGATCGTCCAGGAAGTAAACGCCGCCAAGGACCTCAAGGCGGCGCTGGGCATTATTGTGCAGCGTGTGCGCGAAGCCATGGGCAGTCAGGTGTGCTCCGTCTACCTGCTGGACCCGGAAAGCAATCGCTTCGTGCTGATGGCCACCGAGGGTCTGAATAAAAAGGCCATCGGTAAGGTCAGCATGGCCCCCAACGAGGGCTTGGTTGGCCTGGTCGGCACCCGTGAAGAGCCGCTCAACCTCGAACATGCCTCCGAACACCCGCGCTACCGCTACTTTGCCGAGACCGGTGAAGAGCGTTATGCCTCCTTCCTCGGTGCGCCGATCATCCACCACCGTCGGGTGATGGGTGTTCTGGTGGTTCAGCAGAAAGAGCAGCGCCAGTTCGACGAAGGCGAAGAGGCTTTCCTCGTTACCATGAGCGCGCAGCTCTCCGGGGTGATTGCCCACGCCGAGGCGACGGGTTCGATTCGCGGCCTTGGGCGCCAAGGCAAGGGCATTCAGGAAGCTAAATTCATTGGCGTGCCGGGTTCGCCCGGTGCGGCCGTGGGCACTGCTGTGGTGGTGTTGCCGCCGGCTGATCTGGATGTAGTGCCGGATAAAGCCGTCGATGACATCGCTGCCGAACTGGAATTATTCAATGCCGCGCTGGAAGGTGTTCGCAGTGACATGCGTGCGCTTTCGGCGAAGATGGCCACCCAGTTACGCCCGGAAGAGCGTGCACTGTTTGATGTCTACCTGATGATGCTGGAAGACGCCGCCCTCGGTAACGAGGTGGTCAAGATCATCCGTACCGGGCAATGGGCGCAGGGTGCGCTGCGCCATGTGGTCGGCGAGCACGTCAACCGCTTCGAATTGATGGACGACGCCTACCTGCGCGAACGCGCCAGCGACGTCAAAGACCTCGGGCGGCGCTTGCTTGCGTACTTGCAGCAGGCGCGCCAACAGACCTTGGTGTACCCGGATAACTGCATTCTGGTCAGCGAAGAGTTGTCACCGGCCATGCTCGGTGAAGTGCCGGAAGGCAAGCTGGTTGGCCTGATCTCAGTACAGGGCTCGGGTAACTCGCATGTGGCGATTTTTGCCCGCGCCATGGGCATTCCTACGGTCATGGGCGTGGTTGACCTGCCGTACTCGAAGATCGACGGCATTCAGCTGATCGTTGACGGTTACCACGGTGAAGTGTTTACCAACCCCAGCGAATTGCTGCGCAAGCAATACGCCGAGGTGGTGGAAGAAGAGCGGCAACTGGCACAAGGCCTAGATGCGCTACGTGCGCTGCCCTGCGAAACCCTTGACGGCCATCGCATGCCGTTGTGGGTCAATACCGGCCTGCTCGCGGATGTGAAACGTGCTCAAGAGCGCGGCGCTGAAGGGGTTGGTCTGTACCGCACCGAAGTGCCGTTCATGATCAAGGAACGCTTCCCCAGCGAAAAAGAGCAAATGGTGATCTACCGCGAGCAGTTGGCGGCCTTTCACCCCTTGCCCGTAACTATGCGCAGCCTGGACATCGGTGGCGACAAGGCGCTGAGCTATTTCCCGATTAAAGAGGAAAACCCGTTCCTCGGCTGGCGTGGCATTCGCGTCACCCTCGATCACCCGGAAATCTTCCTGGTGCAAACCCGCGCCATGCTCAAGGCCAGCGCTGGGTTGAATAACCTGCGCATTCTGCTGCCGATGATTTCCGGCACGCAGGAGTTGGAAGAGGCTTTGCACCTGATTCACCGTGCCTGGGGTGAAGTGCGCGATGAAGGCACCGATGTGCCGCTGCCGCCTGTTGGGGTGATGATCGAAATCCCCGCTGCGGTTTATCAGGTGCGTGAATTGGCGCGCCAAGTGGACTTCCTCTCGGTCGGTTCAAACGACCTGACCCAATACCTGCTCGCCGTGGATCGCAACAATCCGCGCGTTGCTGACTTGTACGACTTCCTCCATCCGGCGGTGCTGCAAGCGCTGCGTCTGGTGGTGGCGGGTGCCCACGCCGAAGGCAAGCCGGTGAGCATCTGCGGTGAAATGGCCGGTGATCCGGCTTGCGCCGTGCTGCTGATGGCCATGGGCTTTGATGGCCTGTCGATGAACGCCACCAACCTGCCCAAGGTGAAGTGGCTGTTGCGTCAGCTCAGCCTGACCAAGGCGCAGGAGCTGTTGAATCAGGTGATGAGCATAGACAACCCGCAAGTGATCCACAGCACCTTGCAACTGGCCCTGCGCAACCTGGGCCTGGGTCGCATGATCAACCCCGCCTCTGATATTCAGGCGTGAGCGCTCGCCGCTCATGCTGATGCTGGCAGATAACGTTCAAACGCTTCGTCAACTGGCTACCCTGCGCTTGTCTGCAGCCAGCGCTTTGGTCTGTCAGGGGCAAAATGTGTGGGTGTTGGCGGACGATGCGCTGGTGCTGCAACGCTACAACTTGAGTGGTGATTGGCAGGCTGAACGGGTCCTGTTACCTGGTGAGCTGCCTACCGATGCCAAGCAGCGCAAGCGGCACAAGCCCGATTTTGAAGCCTTGGTGTCATTACCTAAGGATCACTTGCTGGCTCTGGGTTCAGGTTCAACTGAGCGGCGTTGTCGTGGGTGCCTGGTCGAGGAGAGCAGTGTGCACATCATTGACCTCGCCCCCTTGTATCAAACCCTCGCCGGGTACTTTCAAGATCTGAATATCGAGGGCGGTGTGGTGTGCCGCGAACATCTGGTGCTGGCGCAACGTGGCAATGGCCGCGGGCGGGAAAATGCGTTGGTGCTGCTCGATTTGCCGCAGGTGTTGCGCGATCTGCAAGATGGGCAACTGAGTGCTGCGGCGCTGCAGCGGGTTGTGCCCGTGTTGCTGCCAGCGTTGCAGGGCGTGCCTTTAAGCCTGACTGACCTCAGCGTTTCGCCCAGTGGGGCGTTGTATTTCACGGCGACAGCGGAGGCCACCGAGTCCAGCTACCTGGATGGTACGTGTCTTGGCAGCGTGCTTGGGCGATTTGATGAGCAACTGAGCGTCATTGAGCTGAACCGCCTGGCACCTGTGGTCAAGATCGAAGGCCTGGCGTTTCAAAACGATGGCCGGCTCCTGCTGGTAGCCGATGCGGATGACCCAGCGATTGCCTCGCCGCTGTATGCCCTCGACCTAATCAGCGACTGCGCATCTAGGGACTAAGCGGCTTTAACTGTGCAGTTCGACCTCGCCCAAACAACTGCCATTACTGCCGAAACTGCGCTCAACCATCTGCCAACTGCCGTGGCTAGCCATGATTAGTGCCGTGCTGGCGCGCGTGCCGTAAGCCGGGCTGGCAATAAAAACGCTGGAGAGCAGGCGCTCGCTGGGCAGGCCGATGCCGGTGTCGGGTAGGTGTTCGTCGGCGGCTTGGCGGTTGTCGCTGAGCAGCCGCAGCAGAGCCTCTGGCTGCGGGTCAGGCAGGCACGCGTGCAGGGCCTGTTTGGCGCGCTGCAGTTTTGGCCAAGGGGTGTTCAGGTCGGCATTGGAGATGCCGTGCACGCCTTCCTCCAATACGGTGGTCAGGCCGCTGCGGGAGTTGAAGTGGCAGAGTTGCTGGCCATCACCCAGCAGCAGGTTAAAGCCGCTGTAAGCCTGGCGTTGGCTGCGCAGCGTGGCGAGAAACGCCTCGATGTTCAGCTCACCTGTCAGAAAGGCGCTGGGCAGTTCGCCGCGCGAGCGCGCGCCCTGCGGCAGGCTGAGGTCGCGGATGTTGGTCAGCGCGGCGAAGCGTCCGCCTTGGCCTACGCCCAGCCAGGTGCCGCCGGCTTGCAGGTCACGCCCGGCGAATACACCGGGTGCATCGTGCCATTGCGCCAGTGCCTGACTTGGCCTGGCATAGAATTCATCGCGGTTGGACGCCACCAGCAAGGGCTGTGTATGGCTGGGCCGCCAGGCCAGAACGATCAGGCACATGGCTTAGCGCCGCAGTTTGGCGATAACGCCAGCGCTGTCCAGTTCTGCGCCCAGGTGCAAACGCACCTTGCGCGCGCCACAGCCTAGCCCTAGCTCCAGCAGGATGCGCTCTTCGATTTGTGACAAGCCGCCCTCCAAGCGTTCCAACGGTTGTATCAGCAACTGCGGCGGCCAACTCAAACGTAGAAAGCGCCGTGGCAGCAATTCAGCGACGCCGCTTTGCAAGAGTTGCTGCGCGGCGGCGAAGTCGGCCACCAGCAGGCGCACATTGCTGAACGCCGGGTCGGCGTGCAGGTGCAGTGTGCGCGCGCTTTGCACATGCGTCAGGTGCATCTGATTACAGCTCAGTTTGAGGTACAGGCTCGGGCGCACGGTGGTCTATTCCAAACAGGATGCAAGCACTTTACGCAAAGCCTCGGCGTACATCCATCGCGCAAACTAGAGTCCGGGGCTGTGCATCCGTTACCATGCCGCACTGTTTTCGGGGGTGTTGAATGGAGCTGCTCTTGTACTTGGTCTTGGGGGCCGCTGCCGGCACCCTGGCCGGACTGTTTGGCGTGGGCGGCGGCATCATCATCGTGCCGGTGCTGGTGCTGAGCTTCGCCGCGCAGGGCTTTGACGCACAGGTGTTAACTCATCTGGCCGTCGGCACATCGCTGGCCACCATCATCTTCACCTCGATCAACTCGGTGTTGGAGCACCAGCGCAAAGGGGCGGTGTTGTGGCCGGTGTTTGCCTGGATGACCCTGGGTATTCTGCTGGGAGCGGGGCTTGGTGCGATGACGGCTACCGCCATTCAGGGGCCGCTCTTGCAGAAGATCATCGGTGTTTTCGCCATCATCATTGCCGTGCAAATGGCCCTGGAATTGAAACCCAAGGCCAGTCGCACGGTCCCAGGCAAGCCGGGTTTGACGGTGGCCGGTGGCGTGATTGGTTGGGCGTCGGCGATTTTCGGCATTGGCGGTGGCTCGCTGACCGTACCGTTCCTGACGTGGCGCAGTGTGCCGATGCAACAAGCGGTGGCCACGTCGTCGGCCTGCGGTCTGCCGATTGCATTCGCCAGTGCCTTGAGTTTTATCTGGCTGGGCTGGGAAAAACCGGCGCTGCCACAGTGGAGTCTGGGTTTTGTCTACCTGCCCGCACTGGTCGGTATCGCCATTCCCAGCATGTATTTCGCTCGCCTTGGCGCGCGCCTGGCGCACAGACTGTCGCCGCGCCTGCTCAAGCGGTTATTTGCCCTGCTGTTGTTAAGTGTGGGCTTAAGTTTTCTGATTTAGGAACCTGTCACGATCTGCTGCGCGTCGGCCCTGCTGCGTTAAAAACAGGCTCGGAATGCTCATGTACAGTTCGTACACTGCGCTTCCTCGCCTGTTTTTGCCTTGCATGGCTCTAGCTCGCGAGATCGTGAACAGGTTCTAAGGAGTTTTTGATGTTGCCTTACCCGCAGATTAACCCCGTAGCCCTTGACCTTGGTCTGATCAAAATTCACTGGTACGGCCTGATGTACCTGATCGGCATTGGCGGGGCCTGGTGGCTGGCTTCGCGCCGCGTCAACGCCTTTGCGCCGACCTGGAACAAGGACAAACTCTCCGACCTGGTGTTCTGGGTGGCCATGGGCGTCATTCTCGGTGGTCGCCTTGGCTATGTGCTGTTTTATGACTTGGCGGCCTACATTGCTGAGCCGGCGCGCATGCTGCGCATCTGGGAAGGCGGCATGTCGTTCCACGGCGGCCTGATCGGCGTGATGCTGGCCACCTGGTGGTTTGGCAAGCGCAACGGCAAGAGCTTCTTCGAGCTGATGGACTTTATTGCCCCGCTGGTGCCGATTGGCCTGGGTGCCGGACGCATCGGTAACTTCATTAACGCCGAGCTGTGGGGTAAAGCCACCGATTTGCCGTGGGCGATGGTCTTCCCGACCGACCCGCAACAACTGGCTCGCCACCCTTCGCAGCTCTATCAGGTGGCGCTGGAAGGCGTGGCGCTGTTTGCCATCCTCTGGTTCTACTCGCGCAAGCCGCGCCCGACCATGGCCATTTCCGGCATGTTCGCCCTGTGTTACGGCATCTTCCGCTTTATCGTTGAATTCGTCCGCGTGCCGGATGCGCAACTGGGTTACCTGGCCGGTGGCTGGCTGACCATGGGGCAGGTGCTGTGCCTGCCGATGATCCTCGGCGGCATTGGCCTGATCGCCTATGCCTACAAACGTCAGGCTGCACAGGAGGCCGTGTAATGCAGCAATACCTCGACCTGATGCGTTTGGTGCGGGAAACCGGCACCTTCAAAAGCGACCGCACCGGCACCGGCACTTACAGCATCTTCGCCCACCAGATGCGCTTCAATTTGGCCGATGGTTTTCCACTGGTGACCACGAAAAAGTGCCACTTGAAATCCATCATCCATGAGTTGCTGTGGTTCCTGCAGGGCGACACCAACATCAAGTACTTGAAGGACAACGGCGTGCGCATTTGGGACGAGTGGGCCGACGAGAACGGCGACCTCGGCCCGGTGTATGGTTACCAATGGCGTTCGTGGCCCGCGCCGAACGGCGAGTCAATCGACCAGATCAGCAAGCTGATCGAGATGATCAAAAAGAACCCGGACTCGCGCCGCCTGATCGTCTCGGCCTGGAACCCGGCACTGGTCGAGCAGATGGCCCTGCCGCCGTGTCATGCGTTGTTCCAGTTCTACGTCGCCGACGGCAAGCTGAGCTGCCAGTTGTACCAGCGCTCGGCCGATATCTTCCTCGGCGTGCCGTTCAACATCGCCAGCTATGCGCTGCTGACCATGATGGTGGCGCAGGTGTGTGACCTGCAATTGGGTGACTTCATTTGGACCGGCGGCGACTGCCACCTGTATGCCAACCATATTGAGCAGACCGACCTGCAGTTAACCCGCGAGCCGCTGCCGCTGCCGGTGATGAAGCTCAACCCCGAGGTGAAGGACTTGTTGGCATTCAAGTTCGAGGACTTCGAGCTGGTCGGCTACCAGGCGCACCCGCATATCCCGGCACCTGTCGCGGTCTGATCTACGTTGTTTGATTCGCGGCTAAAACGGAGCGCCGCCCGGCCCCTCCCACAGATCGATGTTGTTAGTGTGGGAGGCTCCGCTTTAGCCGCGACGCTTTGAGCGGTTAGAGCAACTCCATCGCCAATGCCTGCACCAGCGCCTGCCGTTCGCCATCTTCCATTGTTGCGCCGGGGTTAAGCGATGACCATTCGGGGTGCGCGCGGGCTTTGCGCAGGGCTTCGGGCAGTTCGCCTTCGCGCCAGGTGGCGTCTTGCGGAGTGCTCAGGCTGATGCGCGCGATGGCGGCGTGGCCACGCTTGTCCAACGCCTGCAGCAACTGCTGTTGGCGCAGGGCGAGCAGGCGCAGCACGGCGTCATCAACCGTCAGTTCGCGTTGGCCCTTGAGTTTGCCTTTGAGGCGCGCGCCATAGCCGCGCAGCGTTTGCGCACTGCCGCCAATCACCGCACCGATCAGCGCTGCGGCCCCAAGCGTTATGCCGCCCACCAACAAGTCGACGCCGACACCGGTGGCCGCACCGGCTGCCATACCGCTGCCAACTTTGATGCCGAGTTGCTTGAGGGTTTCCGGGTTGAACAGGTCGTCACCCCAGCGCCCGTCGAGCAGTGGCAGTTCACCGGCTTCGGCGTCGTCCCGGCGGAAGGCGTAAAGGCGCAGCAGGGCGTCCACGCAGCGCTGTTCGCGTTGACGGATGGTTTGGTGCAGGTCGCGGATGGCCGCCTGTTCCAGCGCGCTTTGCGCGGCGACGCTGCGCCGGCAGGCGGCGCAATCAATCAGCAACTCAGCGATCAGTCGTGCGCCGCTGCGGGTGCGCAATTGGCGTTGCGTTTGGTGATCGTCGATCAGCCGTTGCAGGTGCGGGCGGGCTTTTTCCAGCAGCAGCGCCAGGCTGTCGTACAGGCGGCGCTCGCCATCCAGCGGCGGGGCCACGCTGTCGAAGCACACCAGCGCATGCAGGCCGATGCGGGCGAGGGCGTCGCGCCAGTCCTGTTCGCGGTGTTGGCCGCTGCTGACAAAATTCAAGACGGGCAGCAGCGGTCGGCCGCACATGGCCAGCACGGCCAGTTCGTCGCGGTATTTGGCCAGCACCGGCTCGCGCGCGTCGATCACATACAGGCCCGCGTCCGAGGCGAGCAGTTGGCGCAGCACTTTGGCTTCTTGTTCAAGACGCTGACGGGCTTCGTTGCTGTCGAGAAAGCGCGCCAGCCGCGCCGGGCCGTCCAGCCGCTCACCGGGTCGGTCGAGGCGTTCGAGGTAGTCGAGCAGGGCGATGGCATCTTCAAGGCCGGGCGTGTCGTACAGCTCCAGCAGGGCCACACCGTCCACCGACAAGCGTGCGCCTTCGACGTGCCGGGTGGTGCTGGCGTGCGGCGAGACTTCACCAAAGCCGACATCGCGGGTGAGGGTGCGCAGCAGCGAGGTTTTGCCGACATTGGTGTGGCCGACGACGGCGAGTTTCAGGGGGGGGCTCATAAGGGGCGGTGCCTGCCTGAATAACCGGAGTGCGGCTGCGCGCGGCTGACCGGGGAGCGTGGATTCGTAGGTTGGTGCTGAGCCTGCGAAGCCCAACAAGGCGCGCAAAGCGCATCCTTGGGCCGAAGTGTGAATATCCTGGTCCGATCAGTGCACGGGTCGTTGGGCTTCGCTTCGCTCAGCGCCAACCTACGGGAAATTGCGCCATGGCGACTAATCATGCCCGGTCTCCAGCCAGCTAAGTGGCGCGCTGTCGCTGTAGGGCAGTTGCAACTGCGCCAGCGCTTGATGCCAGTCGGCTAGGCGCACGCTGTCGAGGGCTTCACCGGGCGGCGGTGGCAGCAGCCAGATGCGCGTAGCGGCGGCGCTGCGCGCCAGTTCACGCGGGGGTCGCAGGCAATCAGCAGGCGGGCCGGCGGAAAGCGGTTGAGTTGGTCCAGCAGGCGCTTGCGCTGTTCGCGGCTGTCGAGGATGCCAGCATCGCTTACGCCGCCGGGCAGGGCCGGTGGCCATTGGCGTTGCGGGTCCAGTTCTATCGCAACCAGCACGGCACCTTGGCTGTTTTCGACGCAGTGGCCCGCGTGCGGTTGATAGAGCTGCGCGGGCGCGGCATCGCATACGCCGAGGCGCTCACTGCTGGGTTGCAGGCGTTCGCGCAGTTCGCTGTAGCCGGGCAGGCTGACATCCAGTTGCAGACGCGCTTTTCCGGCGCGCCAGCGCCATAGGCAAAACAGCCCCAGCAGCAAGCGCGGCAGCAGGCCAAACACCAGCAGCACGCCGAGCAGCCAGCTGGCCCAGGCATGGCGCGCGGCTTCAAGGTCCAGGGCGCTGTCACCGCTTGCGCGAATCAGTTCGGCGTTGGGCTGGCTAAAGCCGAGCAGGGCCGGTGCGGCCCCGAGGGCGTGGGTCAGGCTGACAAAGGTGTCGCTGCTCAGCAGGGTGGTTTCCCAGACAAAGCCGTAGCGCCGCGTCGTCAGCAGGGCGAGGGTGAACAGCAGGGCGCTGAGCAGGGCCAGCAACCATAAGCCATGCACCCACAGTCCGAGCAACCAGCGATGCAGGCCGTGACGCTGAGGCGCGGGCGTCACGGGCCAGTTTTTCGCTCAACCAGAGCCAAACACGGCCCAGCGCCCCCAACGTCTTGCCGCCGAGCAGCAGGCTGAGCAGCCAACCACCAAGCAGCAGCAGATTGAGCCCCAGCAAGCTGGCCAAGACCCAGAACACATTGACCGGGCGCTGGCCGTCGCCCAGCGCGCTAAACGCCAGACCTGCACCGCTGACCACTGCCAGCAGCATCAGCAGCCCCATGGCCAGGCGTGCGCCCTGCAGCCAGTGCTGCTGCGCCTGAAGCAAACCGTCACGTGTGGCCAGCCACAGCGCGCGGGCTTCAATGCGTGCCGGTAGATCACCGCCGAGGCGTTGAGCCTGGCGGTTGGCCTCGCTGTCTTCCAGTGGTCCGGCGTGTTCTTCACGCAGGCGCAGAGCCTCGCACAGCCACAGGCGGTTGAAGCGATTGGGGGTGGGATATTCGCTTGGGCTCACGCAGTGTTCCGTTTATAGGCTGATAACCAAGCATACCCCCAGCCGCGCGGGCATGGCAGCGCAGGCTGCGCCGCCGATAAGTCGGACGCGTTGAGCCTGCATCTCGGCTACGTTTTTTAACCACCTGCTAGGCTTGATCACGTTAACCTGCCGCAACCACTCACCCGATTCGTAAACGAGTACAGCCGTGACCTTACCCCGTCTGGCCTGGGCCAGTGAGGACTCCCCCTACTTACGTCAGCATCAGCAGGGCTTTCGCTGGCTGCGTTTTGCGCCTTCACTGGAGCCGGCTTACAGGCGCTACCACGCTGAAGTCTTTCTGCGCCGGGTGCGCTGGGCCGTGATGGTGGCCATGGTCATCGGCCTGTTGTTTGTCGTGATGGACGCCCTGAGCATGCCGGACCCGTTGCGTAAACAGGTGCTTCTGGTGCGCGTGTGCGTGCTCCAGCCGACGCTATTGTTGGTTTGGGTAGCCACCTATCAGCGGGCCTGGCGTGATCACTTGCAGTGGATTGGTGCACTTGCAGCGCTTGGCTGCGGTCTGGGGGTGGCGGCCATTATCGGCCTGGCCCGTTATCACGCGTATACCTTGCCCTACGAGGGCATCATTCTGGGCACGGTGTTCTTCTACTTTCTCGCGGGTCTGCGCGCCGTCACGGCGGTGATCTGCGGGTGGTTGGTGTTTCTCGGCTATGTGTTGATGGAGCTGAGTATCGGTATGGCCGGCGAGGTGCTGCTCAGCAATGCCCTGTTTCTGGCGTTGGCCAATGTTGTTGGCTCGGTCGGCAGTTATTCGCTGGAATACGCGACACGGCAGAGTTTTCTTGCCCACGGCATTTTGCAGGACTTAGCCGAGAAGGATTACCTCACCGGCTTGTTCAACCGCCGCGCCTTTACCGAGTGTGCCGAACGAAGCTGGAAGCAGGCGCAGCGCGACCAGCTACCGGTGGGCGTGGTGATGATGGATGTGGATTTCTTCAAACGTTACAACGACCACTACGGCCATGCTGCCGGTGATAAAGCCTTGCGTCAGATCGCGCGGGTGATTGATACGCACGCGCGGCGACCGCTGGACTGCACCGCTCGTTACGGCGGTGAGGAGTTTGTCGGGCTTTGGTATGGCCTGGATGAGGCGCAGATGCTGGCCATCCTGCAGGACATTCGGCAAGACACTGAAGCGCTGGGCCTGAGTCACGCCTATTCGGACGCCGCCAGCGTGGTCACGTTGAGCATCGGCATGGCCTACCTGGTGCCGCAGCCGCAACAACATCTTGCCGATGCCCTGCAACTGGCCGATGCGGCGCTTTACCAAGCCAAGCAACAGGGGCGTAATTGCGTGGTGAGCAGGTCTTTTGCTGACCAGGGCCATGCGTTGCGGTGAAAGCTTCAATCCTCGCCTAGGAGTCGGTATTCTCGCGCCTATGAAAACATCTCTCCCCCTTTGCATGATTGCGGCCCTCGCGGAAAACCTCGTGATCGGCCGCGACAATCAACTGCCCTGGCACCTGCCAGCGGACCTCAAGCACTTCAAGGCACTGACCTTGGGCAAGCCGATCATCATGGGTCGCAAAACTTGGGACTCGCTCGGTCGGCCACTGCCCGGCCGGTTGAATCTGGTAGTGAGCCGTCAGCCGGATTTACAGCTTGAGGGGGCTGAAGTGTTCACCAGCCTGGAAGCGGCTTTGCTGCGCGCCGAAGAATGGGCGCTGGCGGAAGACGCCGAAGAGCTGATGCTGATTGGCGGTGCGCAGCTCTATGCGCTTGGCCTGGCTCAGGCGACGCGCTTGTACCTGACGCGCGTCGGCATCAGCCCTCAGGGTGATGCGCACTTCCCTGAGTTTGCTGAAACGGATTGGCATTTATCCTCAGCCATTGAACACGCCGCCGGGTTGGAAACCCCCGGCTATGTGTTTGAAATCTGGGACCGCAAATAGCCCGCTCGGGCTGCAATGCTCCCCTCTCCCTAACCCTCTACCCGGAGGGGCGAGGGGATGATCGCGTCCACCCGGGGCTTAAGTGAACAGCATTACGCTCGGGCTGAGCTTTACGGCGTTGCATTGACCCCCGCCAAGGCGCACCTGTTGCCAGCCGTTTAGCATGCAGGCTGCGGCGCTTATAGGCGTCGGACTCAACTCACGCGTGGCGTCCGTGACTGCGCCCGCCGCCAAGCGTTTGGTCGCCTGCATTTGTTGATGCAGGCTTTCGCTCGATGCGCCTCACCCTCGTTTTCTTTCTAAAGGTTGTTGCTCCATGCATGACACTGACGCCGAGCCGGATCGTATTGCCGCGCTATTTATGCGCCATCCCCTTTGGGAGGACGGCCTGGCATTGCTGCTGGGCACTGCGATGGTGGCGCTGGGCATCACCTTTTACAGCCAGGCCGGGTTGCTCACCGGCGGCACTGTGGGCTTGGCCTTTCTGCTGAAATACCTGCTGGGCTGGTCGTTCGGGCTGGTGTTCTTTCTGATCAACCTGCCGTTTTATGCCCTAGCCATTTGGCGCATGGGCTGGCCGTTTACGCTGCGCACGTTTTGCGCGGTGGGCTTGGTCTCAGTGCTGGCCGAGTTGACGCCACAGTGGGTGGCGTTTGCCCAACTTAACGTGGTCTATGCCGCGCTGTTTGGTGGTTTTGCCATGGGCCTGGGCTTGCTGATGCTGTTCCGTCACCGCGCCAGCCTGGGTGGGGTGAACATCCTCGCGCTGTACCTGCAAGAGCGCTATGGCCTGCGTGCTGGCCAAGTTCAGATGGGCATCGACGTGCTGATTGTGTTGGGTGCCGTGTTGGTTGTGCCGCTGGACAAGGTCGCGCTGTCGATTCTCGGTGCGTTGGCGTTGAACATGGTGCTGGCGATCAACCACCGCGCCGGGCGCTATATGGGCGTGAGTTGAGGGCTGTGCTTGTTGCCGCGCATTGCACTGTTGTGGCCGCGCTAAATGAATCTTGGGCGGCGCGCACTTCGCGTCTCAATGGGCTCGGCGTTGCGCGAACGAAGCGGCCATCCACCTAGGCATGCGTTCGGCAGATTTCCAGGGCGGCAGCGGCGGTAAGAGCAAGGTCGCTGTGGAAGGCTTTGGCAGCCGCCTGCAACTCGGCCAGCGGTTCTGCTCCTGGCCCCATCTTGATACGGCGCTCCAATGCCGCTGCCTGTTGGCTGAGCGCATCCATACCCAGGGTTCCGGAGCTGCCTTTGATGCTGTGCACCATCCGTTGAGCGCTGCTCCAGTCATCTTCTTGCAACGCTTTTAGCAACTGTTCGGCAAAGTCCAAGGCATGTCGTTGAAACTCTTCTAGCAAAAACAGAGTGTTGGTTACGCCAAGCTGTTCGGCCAAGAGCAGAATTCGCTGCAATCCGGGGTCGGTCATTTTCACGTCTGCTGTTGGGTTGTCCGGCGGCGTAATGGCTGGCACGTGGCTGTTAGGCAGGTGACGTTGCAGGCATTCGATTAGCGTATCGCGCACGATCGGTTTGCTGAGGAAATCGTCCATTCCGGCCAGCTTGCAGCGCTGGCGGATTTCGTCATAGGCGTTGGCGGTCAGGGCAATGATCGGCGTGCGTGGCTTGCCTTGTTGCTGCTCCCACGCACGGATGGCCCGGGTAGCGGCAAAGCCATCGAGTACTGGCATCAGGCAGTCCATCAGAATCAGGTCGAAATCTTCCCGTTGCACAGCGTCTACGCCGAGTTGACCGTTGTTGGCAAAGCTCAGGCGCAGGCCGAAGGGCGTGAGCATCGCCTTGAGCACGGTTTGGTTGATGGCTGTGTCCTCAATAACCAGCAGGTGTCCGTGCAGTTGGTGTTGCCGGCGCTCTAGGCTCGGCTTACTGATAGATACCTGCTCATTGGGCTTGAGCCAGCGGCCGGCAGAGGCAATGGGCGTCGTCAGCCTGTTCGCTGTTCGCTGGCTGATCGCACAGCCAGAGGCGCAGGGGGTTGGCGCTCAACGGCAGGGTGTCTCTAAAACACTCACACACCAGCAGCAGGTCATGCGCTGGCAATGCTTGCGTCAGGTCGTAGCGCTGTTCCACGCGAAAGCCCAGTGGGCCCAGCGCGGCTTGGACGATGGCCAAGTTAAGAGGCTGCGGATCGAGTAACAGCAATCGCTTGTCGTACTGCGGCAAGGCCAACATGTTGCTGGCCGTTGGCGTGCTGGGCAGCGTTAGGCTGAGGCTGAAGCAACTGCCTTGCTGCGGCTGGCTGTTGAGGCTGATTGCACCACCCATCAGGCGCAACAGTTTATGGCTAATTGACAGGCCCAGGCCGCTGCCGCCGAACGAGCGCGTCGTGGACGAGTCGGCTTGGGTAAAGGGCTTGAACAGTTTGGCTTGCTGCTCGGGTGTCATGCCGATGCCAGTGTCTTGGATGTGCAGGCGATAAAAAGTGTTCCCGTCAGGCGCAGGGTTGGCGCTGAGGTGCAGGTGAACATGGCCCTGGTGGGTGAACTTGATGGCATTGTTGAGCAGGTTGAGAATGATCTGGCGTAGACGTAATGGGTCGGCCATCACCTGTAGCGGCACGTCGGGGTCAATCAGCAGCAGGAGTTGCAGTGACTTTTTCTGCGCTTGGGGCTGCATTAACCTGAGTGCGTCGATCAGAATTTCTTCCCAGTCGCAGGGCACCTGTTCAAGGCGCAGCATGCCGGCCTCAATTTTGGACAGGTCGAGGATGTCGTTGAGTAACGCCAGTAGTAACTCGGCGGAGACCTGCAGGGTATGCACCAACTCCTGCTGCTGCTTGGACATGGCGGTGTCGGCCAGGACTTTGGCCATGCCGATCACGCCATTCATCGCTCTTGGCGCGGTTGGCATCTTCAGCCTCGCTGCGCGCAATCTCCAGGCCCCATTCGTACTGTTTGCGTGCGGAGATGTCGCGCAGCATGCCGACAAAGGCTTTTTTACCGCCGATCTGCAAGGGCGATACCGACAGTTCCAAGGCAAACTCTTCGCCGTTCTTGTGCAAGCCATAGAGGTCGCGGGTCTTGTTGATGATCCGCGGTGCATGCAGTTCGGAATGACGCAGATAACCGTCATGGGCCTGGCGAAAACGCAGCGGCAGAAGCATATCGACTTTGTGCCCGAGCATCTCGATGGCCTGGTAACCAAACAGTTGCTCAGCGGCCGGGTTAACGCTGCTGATGGTGCCCTCGGCGGTCAGGGTGATGATCCCCTCGCTGCTGTTACTGATGATGGCCCGCGACAGCTCTTCACTCTTGCGCAGTTGTTCGGCTGTATCGATCACGTGCTGGTGATGCTTGAGTTCGCGCTCCAATTGGCGGTGCAGGGTGCTGGCAAGCACGCCGAATTCGCCAGGCTGGATTTTTTCCAGGTTACTCAGGACATCTTTTGAGTCGCTGGAGGAGATGCTTTGCAGCAAGGTATTCATCGGCTGCAGGACCAAGTGGCGCAGCAGCATGGCCAGGGCGCCGAGCATCAGAGCAGTGGCGAGCATCAGCCAGGTGGTTTGTTGAAGAATTTCGCGGTTGAATTGCTGGCGCGTGTCACGCACGTCCAGTTCTACGTAAATAGCGGCTTGCGTGTTGGCCTGCGCCATTAATTGAGTGTTCATCAGGCGCAGCGGCGCGGCATAGTCATAGTGCTGACCCGCTTGGTGATGTTTGACAATCTTGTTGTTGTGCAACACATCGCTGAGTATGGATTTTGCTTCAAGCGTCGCGCTGAGATCAGTCAGTCGCTGCATGTATTGCTCGGCGCGGGTGCTGGCGATGATTGTGGGTGGCTCACCCGCCACGATCAGCAGAGACTTGACCCCGCGTTCACCACCCAATGACATCACCATCCGACGCAGGTCACTGATCTGGCTGACGGTCTCTGCGCTTATTTGCACGCTGCTGAGAATGATCTGAGCGCGCTCCTCAAGACGTTTCTGCAGTTGGGTTTCACCGCTGCGCTAGGACAGCAGCAAAATAACCACGCCTGAGGCAAGCCAGAGCAGGGTTAGCGGCAACATGATTTGCCGGGAAAGTGAGTGGCGCTTATGCATTGATCAGTCCATGACCAGGGTAGTCAAATCGACCGCTTGCTTGATCTCGCCGTTGTCCAGCAAGAGGCGTTGAGCGCTCTGCAACGCCTTGAGCAGGCGTTGATCGGGGCCGAGGTAAAAGGCTTGGTCAACGGCCCGCAGCAGGTACAGATCATTGAGGATGCTATTGCGAAACTCGTCGACAGTGATGCCTTCGCGCGCCGCCATGATGGTGTCGGCCTTTTGCGGATTCTGCCGTGCATATTCATAGGCCGCCTCCAGGCCTCGCAGCATGGCGTGCACGTCGTCTTTGCGGGTGGCTATAACCTCAGCATCGAGGGCGATGACATCGAGAATCTCCCCAGGAATTTGCCGTGTGCTGAAAATCTCCCGAAGGTGCGGCTGTTTGAGCATGGCAATTGAATAGGGTGGGTAGGTAACGGCGGCGTCTATATCGTTGCTGAGCAGGGCGCTGAGCATGTCGCTTTGCGCCAGGTATACCCGTTGTGCGCTGTTGCTGGTCAGGTTGGCCTTTTCCAATGCGTGGGCCAGCACGAAGTTGTTGATGGTGCCGGCCTCGACGCCCACCCGCTTGCCGGCTAACTGATCAACATGGGTAATACCTGCACGGCTGACGATCAAATCACCGCCACTGGAGTAGTCGGTGACATAGACAATGCGGGGTTGACGTTGGCTTTGTTCGCGGACAATCAGTACGCCGTCTGGCGATGAGCAAAAGCCATCCACCTGCCCCGTCGCATAAGCGCGGCGACTGTCGATGGGCGAGCTGAACTGAACAATTTGCACCTCGACACCCTCCGCCTCGAACAGTTTGAGTTGTTCGGCCAGGTATAAAAACTCATACCCCGGCCATGGGCTAATGGCGATGCGCAGGGGCGGTTTCTCCGGCGGCGAACAGGCGCTGAGAAGTAGCAGCAGGATTAACAGCAGGGGTCTGGTCATGGAGCATTCCGATCAGCGGGCTTTCTCACTATAGACGGCATTCCTGCAGGCAAAAAAAGGCCCAGCACGTAGCTGGGCCTGGATGTTGCGATGGTGCGATCAGTCAACCAAACGATCCAGCAACTCCTTGTCGCGTACGGCACCTTTGTCGGCGCTGGTGGCCAGCAGGGCGTAGGCTTTTAGCGCAGTGGTTACTTTGCGTGGGCGCTTTTCAACGGGCTTCCAGCCTTTCTTGTCCTGTTCTACGCGGCGTGCGGCCAGTTCTTCATCACTGATCAGCAGATTGATCGAGCGCTCGTGGATGTCGATGAGGATTTTGTCACCTTCACGCACCAAACCAATGGCACCGCCCGAAGCAGCTTCTGGCGAAGCGTGACCGATGGACAGGCCGGAGGTGCCGCCCGAGAAGCGGCCGTCGGTCAGCAGGGCGCAGGCTTTGCCCAGGCCTTTGGACTTCAGGTAGCTGGTGGGGTAGAGCATTTCCTGCATGCCTGGACCGCCTTTCGGGCCTTCGTAGCGGATGATGACGATATCACCGGCCACCACTTCGTCAGCGAGGATGCCGCGTACGGCGCTGTCCTGGCTTTCGTAGATTTTCGCGCGGCCTTCGAAGACATGGATCGACTCATCCACACCGGCGGTTTTCACCACGCAGCCATCCACGGCGATGTTGCCGTACAGCACGGCCAGGCCGCCTTCTTGGGAATAAGCATGCTCGACGCTGCGGATGCAGCCGTTCTCACGGTCGTCATCCAAGCTGTCCCAGCGGGTCGACTGGCTGAACGCGGTCTGCGTCGGGATGCCTGCCGGGCCGGCCTTGAAGAAGTGATGCACGGCCTCGTCCTGGGTCTGGGTGATGTCCCATTGGGCGATGGCGTCGGCCATGGAGGCGCTGTGAACGGTCGGAATGTCGGTGTGCAGCAGACCGCCACGGGCCAGTTCGCCGAGGATGGAGAACACGCCACCGGCGCGGTGCACATCTTCCATGTGGTATTTCTGGATATTCGGCGCAACTTTGCACAGCTGTGGAATGCGGCGTGACAGGCGATCAATGTCACGCAGGTCAAACGCCACTTCGCCTTCTTGCGCGGCGGCCAGCAGGTGCAGGATGGTGTTGGTCGAACCGCCCATGGCGATGTCGAGCATGATGGCGTTTTCAAACGCTTTGAAGTTGGCAATGCTGCGCGGCAATACCGACTCGTCGCCCTCGCCGTAATAGCGTTTGCACAGATCAACAATGGTGCGACCGGCTTTCAGGAACAGCTGCTCGCGGTCGCTGTGGGTGGCCAGGGTGGAGCCGTTACCAGGCAGCGACAGGCCGAGGGCTTCGGTCAGGCAGTTCATCGAGTTGGCGGTGAACATGCCGGAGCATGAGCCGCAGGTCGGGCAGGCGCTGCGCTCGTATTCCGCGACTTTCTCGTCGGAGGCGGTGTCGTCGGCGGCAATGACCATGGCGTCGACCAGATCCAGGCCGTGGCTGGCCAGTTTGGTTTTGCCAGCTTCCATCGGCCCGCCGGAGACGAACACCACCGGGATGTTCAGGCGCAGGGCGGCCATGAGCATCCCGGGGGTGATTTTGTCGCAGTTGGAGATGCACACAATGGCGTCGGCGCAGTGGGCGTTGACCATGTATTCAACAGCGTCGGCGATCACTTCGCGGCTCGGCAGCGAATAGAGCATGCCGTCGTGGCCCATGGCGATGCCGTCGTCAACTGCAATGGTGTTGAATTCTTTGGCGACACCGCCAGCGCGCTCGATTTCGCGGGCGACCAACTGGCCCATGTCCTTCAGATGCACGTGGCCGGGCACGAACTGGGTGAAGGAGTTGGAGACGGCAATAATCGGCTTTTTGAAGTCTTCATCCTTCATCCCGGTGGCGCGCCACAGGGCGCGAGCGCCGGCCATGTTGCGGCCGTGGGTGGAGGTCTTTGAGCGGTAATCAGGCATGGCGGTCAATCCTGCAAAGGCTAATCAGATCACAGAGGCCCAGACAACGCGTCTGGGCGGGCGCGGGCTGCTGCTGGGTATGTTGAGCCGGGTTCAGACCCAAGGCAAACGCGAATGATCATTTGCCGGGTGCGGGCAACATCTGCGCAGGGTGAGCGCGGGTGTGGCCGGGCTACAAGTCCGCCTGGGTGCGGCTGGAGAAAGGTGATTCTAACAGGCCGTTGGCGAAACTACTGCGCTTGGCAACAGTGCGTTGCAAATCGCCCGGCGAGCCGGCAGGCGGGGCACCTGCCGGTTGCGCGTGTGCTTAGTTGTTTTGCTCAATGCCACGCATGCGTTCGGAGCGGCGGCGCAGCAGTTCGAGGGTGATCAGTAAGGCGATGGACACCAGAATCAGCAGGGTAGCAATGGCCAGGATGCTCGGGTTGATCTGCTCGCGCAGGCCAGAAAACATCTGCCGGGGGATGGTGCGTTGCTGCGGACCGGCCATAAACAGGATCACCACCACCTCATCGAACGAGGTGATAAAAGCGAACAGCGCACCGGAAATCACTCCCGGGCGGATCAGCGGCATGATGATGTCGAAGAACACCCGCAGCGGCGTAGCGCCCAGGTTCAGGGCTGCGCGGGCCAGGCTGTAGTCAAAGCCGGTCAGGGTGGCGGTCACGGTGATGATCACGAACGGTGTACCGAGTGCGGCGTGGGCAATGATCACACCCAGGTAATTTCCGGCCAGCCCGAGGTTTGAGTAAAAGAAGAACATCCCGGCTGCGGTGATGATCAACGGCACGATCATCGGTGACAGCAGCAGGGCGGTGATCAGCCGCCGCGCGGGCATGTCATCACGGGCCAACCCTACGGCGGCGCAGGTGCCCAGCACGGTGGCAATCACGGTGGCGCAGATGCCGATCAGAAAGCTGTTTTTGATCGCCAGCAGCCATTTGTCGTCATTCAGGATGGCGCTGTACCAACGCAGCGAATAGGCCTCGGGCTGCAAGGTCAGCATGCCTTCGGTAAAGCTGAAGAACGGCTCGACGTTAAACGACAGCGGCACGATCACCAGAATCGGCAAAATCAGAAACAGCAGCACCAGCCACGAACTGGTCTTCAGCAACCAGGCCCCGAGGTGATGCCAAAAGCCGTAATAGGCGGGAATTTTCATAGGTCAGCGTCCAAGGTCGAACGATCGGACGAAGGCGTAGCCCGGATGCAATCCGGGGCCTTAGGCCGCAAGGTTTCCCCGGATTGCATCCGGGCTACGTGAGGTACGGATGACTGTGCGTTCATGCTTAGCCCAGTTTGATATTGCTGGCGCCGACAAAGCGGTCGTACACCCAGTACAGCAGCAGGATCAGGCCCAACAGCAGCGAACCCAGCGCGGCGGCCAGTTCCCAGTTATTCGAGCGCTGCATGTGGAAGGCGATGATGTTGCTGATCATCTGGCCATCGGTGCCGCCGACCAAGGCCGGGGTGATGTAGTACCCGACCGAGATGATGAACACCAGCAACGCACCGGCGCTCAGGCCCGGCAGGGTCATGGGGAAATAGATGCGGGCAAAGGCCGGAATCGGCTTGGCCCCCAACGACAGCGCTGCGCGCAGGTAGCTGGGGTCGATGCCGCGCATCACGCTGTACAACGGCAGAATCATGAACGGCAGCAGAATGTGGGTCATGGCCACCACGGTGGCGAATGAGGTGTAAAGCATCTCGATGGGCTGATCGAGGATGCCAATGCCGAGTAGGAATGAGTTGATCACGCCGTTGGTTTGCAGCAGCGCGATCCAGGCCGTGGTGCGCACCAGCAGTGAGGTCCAGAACGGCAGTAACACAAGGACCAGCAGCAGGTTGGCGCGGTTCGCCGGCAAACCGGCCAGGTAGTAGGCCAGCGGGTAGCCGAGCAGGGCGCAGAACAGGGTGATGACCAGCGCCATCGTCAGCGTCTTGCTGTAGAGCTGCAGGTAGATTTGTGTGTCTTCGCGCACCTGAATGCCCTGCTCGGGGTGCATTTCCAGGTCAAGTGCGGTCAGGTAGTAGTCATAGGTGTAGGGTTTGCCCGCACGCTGAATGGCGTACCAGATTTCCGCTTTGCTCCAGTTGCGGTGTGCGGCCAGCAGGCTTTGCGCACCTTGCTCGTCGAGCTGCTCGGGCTGCAGACGAGACAGTTTACGCGCGGTGGCTTTGACCACGCTGGACATGCCTGCCGAGGCGCGGTTGAGTTCTTCGGCCAGCTTGCCGGACTGGCGCTCTTTGGCCAGGCCCTGCAGTTCTTTGGCGAACACGCTCAAGGTCTGTGTATCGGGTGTGCTTTGGCCGTCCCAGCGCTGTAACTCGTGCAGGGTCAGCGGAATCAGGTTGGTTACCGTGGGGTGATGCACGCTGCGCCAGAGCATGCTGGCGATGGGCGCGACGAAGCTCAGCAGAATAAATACCAGCAACGGCACCACAAACAGAAAGGCGGTCAGGCGCTTTTTGTTGCGCGCGCTGGAGGCTTGGTTGGCTTCGGTGGTGGTCAGGGAGGACAAGCGACTACTCCGGTCGGGTGTTTGGGGTGTTGGGTGGGTGATGGCGCAACACGTTTTGTCTATTGAACGTGCTGCGCCGTGATGCCTAGCCCACCCTACGAACTGCCGTTACTTCAACAGCCACTCGTTGAATTTTTCACCGAGCGATTCGCCGTAGTCCGCCCAGAAATCCGAACCGGCCTGGATACCTTTGCTCAGGTGCGCGGTCGGCAGGTGCGGCGCAGCACTTTGGTCAGCCAGCGGCATGGACGATTTGCGGGTTGGGCCGTAGGCCACATCGGGCATGCCGGCCAGTGGGGTGGAGCCGGTGGCAAAGGCGATGAAGTTCAGCGCCAGGTCTTTTTTCGGTGAACCTTTAACGATGGCCCAAGCGTCGAGGTCGTAGACGTGACCGTCCCAGACGATCACAAAGGGCTTGTTTTCCTGGCGGATGGCGTCATAGAAACGACCGTTAGCCGATTGCACCAGCACCGCGCCGCCATCGTTGAGCAGTTGTGGTGCCTGCGACCAGGAGTCGAACCAGACGATATCTTTTTTGATGGTGTCGAGCTTGGCAAAGGCGCGGGCCTGTCCTTCTGGAGTGGACAGCACGTCATACACTTCGTCCGGCGCCACGCCGTCAGCCAGCAGTGCCCATTCCATGTTCACCTGCGGACGTTTACGCAGGGCGCGCTTGCCCGGCACTTTGCTGGTGTCGAAGAAATCGCCGATGGTTGCGGCCTTGGTGTCGCCGATGGTTTTCTCGTTGTAGGCAAACACCACCGACCAGACGATGTTACCCACGGCGCACTCACTGGCCAGGGCTTCGGGGATAAAGTCTTTTTCGGCCGGTACGCCGTCGATGCCGGCCGGCAGAATGTCACGCGGGATGCTTTCCAGCAGGCCTTCGGAGCAGGCGCGCTCCAGGTCGATTACTTCGAAGTCGACCACGTCCCACTGAATGTTGCCGGACTCGACCTGGGCTTTGATCTCCGCCACGCCGCCGGTGTAATCCTCAAACAGCACCTTAACCCCGGTTTCCTTCATAAAGGGATCGATCACATGTTTTTGCTGGGCTGCACCGTAGGCGCCACCCCATGACACCACGGTCAGCGATTCCTGCGCGCTGGCGGCGAAACTTGCCGTGCCCAGTGCGGCGGCGAGGGCGAAGGTGGAAAAGCGGGTGGTCAGTGTTCTAGCCATTGCTAAGCTCCATTGCTTCTTCGGGTTGTAAGGTCAGGGTGTCTTGACTACGGGGCAGTCCAGCGCCTGGCTGTCTTGCGGCTGCCAGGCCAGGGCGACTTCTTGATGAGCGCTGAGCTGCGGCGCGCTGCTGTCATTCATGTTCTTGACCACCAATTCGCTGCCGCCTGCGGTTTCGAAGTGGTAGCGGATGTATTCACCGACGTAGTGCCGCGTGATAAAGCGCGCCATAACCTGATTGCCGGTGTTGCCGAGGCGCTCGGTGAAGCTGAGTTTTTCCGGGCGGATGGACACTGTGGTCGGCTGGCCGATCTCGGTGCAGTTGGCCTTGAGCACCTGAACCAGGCCGCCATCGTCAAGGCGCACTTGCACCTGTTCATCGCCCACGCTTTCAATCACCCCGGTGAGCTTGTTGCTCTCACCAATAAAGTCCGCGACAAACAGGTTGGCCGGACGCTCGTAGAGCACATGGGGCGGCGCGCATTGCTGGACGATGCCGTTATTGAACACGGCAATGCGGTCGCTCATGGTCAGCGCTTCGGTCTGGTCGTGAGTTACATAGATCACGGTGAAACCGAGTTGCTCATGCAGGCGTTTGATTTCGAACTGCATTTGTTCGCGCAGCTTTTTATCCAGCGCACCCAGCGGTTCATCCATCAACACGATGTCCGGGGCGAAGATCAGTGCGCGAGCAAGGGCCACGCGCTGACGCTGGCCACCCGACAATTGGCCGGGGAAGCGGTTGCCGAAGTCGAGCAATTCGACCAGCGACAGGTACTCATCGACCTTGGCGCGAATCACGTCTTTGGGTTGTTTGCGGATTTTCAGCGGGTAGGCGAGGTTTTCGCGCAGGGTCATGTGCGGGAACAGCGCGTACTGCTGGAACACCATGCCGATGTTGCGCTGGTAAGGCGCGATGCTGGTGACGGGGCGGCCGTTGATCAGAATCTCGCCGCTGGTTACATCCTCGAACCCGGCGAGCATCATCAGGCAGGTGGTTTTACCAGAGCCGGAAGGGCCGAGCAGGGTGATGAATTCGCCCTTGGCCACGTCCAGGTTGAAATCTTTGACTACCAGATGCTTGTGGTCGTACGTCTTCTTAACGTTGGTGAATTGCAGGAACGGTTTGTCCCCAGCCAGGTCAGCCATACCCTTCCCCATATTGTCCGAAACGAATCAGCGGCTTGTGGCCCTGCTTCGACTGCTTATTGGGCTGATCTCGTTTCCGATGGTGGCGGATCAGCCTGCTTGGCTCAGCAAAAGCAATATGCAGGCCATTCCGCGTGAAGCCTTGGTCTGACGGGTTGTTCAGCTTTTTACGGGGGCGAGCAGATAGGGTTTGACGCTGGGTCAGTGAGGCGCGGGGTAACACTTGGGGCGATGATGGCGAGGTGACGCACCTGCCGAGTGCACTCGGCAGGTGCGTGGGGGTCAGCTGTTGGGCAGCAAACGCACGGTCAGGCTCTTGATGTAGCGGGTTTCGGCAATGGCCGGGTGCACCGGATGATCCGGGCCTTGCGCGCCGCGCTCCAGCAGTTGGATGTTGCGATCCAGATGGCGCGCGCTGGTCAGCAGGATGTTCTGCAGGTTGTCTTCTTCCAGGTGCATGGAGCAACTGGCGCTGATCAGAATGCCGTCTTTGTTGAGCAGGCGCATGGCCTGTTCATTCAGGCGGCGGTAGGCGCCTTCACCGTTCTTCTGGTCTTTCTTGCGTTTGATAAAGGCGGGCGGGTCGGCCACGATCACGTCGAAGCGCTCTTCCGAGGCTTTGAGCTGTTTGAGGGCTTCGAACACATCGCCTTCGACGCAGGCGACTTTATCGGTCAGGCCGTTCAACGCCGCGTTTCGCTCCACGCCGTCGAGGGCAAAGCCGGAGGCGTCCACGCACATCACGTCGCTGGCACCAAAGGCCGCGGCCTGCACACCCCAGCCGCCGATGTAGCTGAACAGGTCCAGCACGCGCTTGCCTTTCACATAGGGCGCCAGGCGCGCGCGGTTCATGCGGTGGTCATAGAACCAGCCGGTTTTCTGCCCGTCGATCACCGGGGCTTCGAACTTCACCCCGTTCTCTTCGAGTGCCACCCACTCCGGCACCACACCGAATGGCGTCTCGACATAGCGAGCAAGGCCTTCGGCATCACGCGCGGCAGAATCGTTTTTGAGCAGAATACCGCTGGGCTTGCACACTTGAACCAAGGCGGCGAGAACGTCCTCTTTATTGCGCTCCATGGTGGCGGAAGCCAGTTGCACCACCAGAATGTCGAAGAAACGGTCTACCACTAAGCCGGGCAGCAGGTCGGAATCGCCATACACCAGGCGATAACAGGGCTTGTCGAACAGGCGCTCGCGCAGCGACAGGCAGACGTTCAACCGATGCACCAGCAGGGATTTATCCAGCACGTGCTTGACGTCACGTGACAGCAGGCGGGCGCAGATCAGATTGTTCGGGCTCATGGCCACGATGCCGAGTGGCTTGCCGCCAGCCGCTTCAAGCACCGCCTGATCACCTGCGGCAAATCCGCCCAGGGGCGTGACGGCAACATCGATCTCATTGCTATAAATCCACAGGTGGCCGGCGCGCAGGCGTCGATCGGCGTTGGCTTTCAGGCGCAGGCTGGGCAGGGACATGCTGGGGACTCCGAAAAAAGAGCGAAATTATAGCGGGTTCGACAAGGCTGCGCGGTTACAAAAGTCGTCTGTGGAAGTGTTGCAGGATTAGCTAGACTGCTTATCAACTCGCGCCTCGGTTGTATCCCCATGTCCCAAGAACTCTCCGCCGAATACATCCAGCAAGTGCTGCAAGGCATCAGCGTTCCGCCGCAACCGCAGATCATGGTGGACTTGCAGATGGAGCAGGTGATGCCCAACCCTGATCTGCGGGCTATCGCCAAGCTCATCAGCCAGGATCCGGGCCTCTCCGGTGCGTTGCTTAAAGTGGTCAATTCCCCCTTCTTCGGCTTGGCCAATCGCATCGCATCCATCCAGCAGGCAGTCAATCTGCTGGGTTGCAACACCGTGATCAATCTGATTAATGCCCAGTCCATACGCGGTGAATTGACCGATGAGGCCATCGTCAACCTCAACCGTTTCTGGGACACCGCGCAGGATGTGGCCATGACCTGTCTGACCTTGGCCAAGCGGATCGGTTACCGCTCGCCGGACGAGGCCTACACCCTGGGGCTTTTCCACAACTGCGGCATACCGCTGATGCTTAAGCGCTTCCCCAACTATATGGATGTGCTTGAGCAAGCGTATGGCAATGCCAACGAGCAGCACCGGGTGGTGGACACCGAGAACGATCTGCTCAATACCAACCATGCCGTGGTGGGGTATTACACGGCGAAGTCGTGGAATCTGCCGCTGCATCTGTGTGAAGTCATCGCCAGTCATCACAACGCCTTAGCCATCTTCACTGAGGATTCGGGGCGTGACGCACAGCTAAAAACCTTGCTGGCGATTCTGAAAATGGCCGAGAACATTTGCGATACCCATCGCATTCTCGGCAACCAGAACGAAGACCGTGAGTGGCAGAGCATCGAACAGCTGGTGCTGGAGTATGTCGGCTTGTCCGAGTACGACTTCGAGAACCTGCG
>LNFM01000227.1_pt1 | contig 145018 bp, 147 predicted proteins | sample 596031 | NCBI WGS metagenome assembly LNFM01 (sample SAMN04254537, study PRJNA301005) | activated carbon metagenome | isolation source: dual media filters at the Ann Arbor, Michigan drinking water treatment plant | place: USA: Ann Arbor
CATGCGCCTCAACTCCAACGTTAGGTGTCATAAGGAAGCACCGTGCTAGACCTTAAGAGTCCTCGCTGGTCCGAGCTTCGCCACGCCTACGGAAGTGCCGCTGATGTCCCGGCGCTGCTGGAGAAACTTAATCAGCTTCCCACGTCGGGAGGTGAATCAGAGCCGTGGTTCACCATTTGGAGCGCGCTTGCTCATCAAGGCGACGTCTATTCGGCATCATTTGCCGCAGTGCCTCATGTAGTGGCAGCCCTCTCAAAGGCACCACAGGAAGCAGACGAATCCTATTTCCAGTTTCCAGCGTGGATTGAAATCTGCCGCGCCAAAGGCAATGTCAAAGTTCCTCCAGAGCTGAGAGACGCATATTTCAATGCATTGGCGAGTCTTCCTGAGTTGGTTGCGCGGGCGTCAACCCGTTCCTGGGAGCCTGGCTTTCTCGCTTGTGCTCTCGCGGCCATCGCGGCAGCCAAAGGCCAACCTGAGGTCGCAGAGGCTGTGCTCGAAATGTCGTCGCCGGAAGAGGCCAAGGAGTATCTTCAGTGGCGGCTCGATCAATGACACCTAACCCCTCCGTCAACGGGACGTCCCGCAAGCGGGCCGCCCCTTACGTCGAACGTTGCGTCTCACTCAAGGGCGGGGTCGTGGACATGCCGTAGCCTACAGGCTACATTGAGGCATGCGTGTAGAGGAAACGCTCGAGTACCGGGATTGGATCAACTCGCTCCGCGACGTGGTTGGAAAGGCGAAGATTCAGGTCCGGGTTGACCGACTAGTTCATGGCAATCCTGGAGAGCACCGAAACCTCCCAAGTGGGGTATCGGAGTTGAAGATCGACTACGGTCCAGGGTACAGAGTCTACTACTCGAAGCGCAGCAATCGACTTCTCCTCCTGTTGCTCGGTGGCGACAAGTCATCACAGGAGAAGGACATCCGAAAGGCGACCGCCTTAGCGAAGAACTACGAGGACTAGCGTCGTGGCAAAAGCAGCAAAGAAGCAGGCCGCACGGGCCAAGCCGAGAACCAAGACTCTTCCTTACGACGTAGCTGAACAACTGCGCACCCCGGAAGAAATGGCTGCGTATATTGACGTATGGTTCGAAGACTTTCCGGAAGATGCGGCCGGGATCGCTCGAGCCCTAGGCGTAGTAGCGCGGGCGAAAGGAATGGCGCAAATAGCCCGAGATACTGGGCTCAGCCGAGAAAGCCTTTACAAGGCGCTTAGCGGTGAAGGTAATCCAACCTTCGCTACGGTTCTAAAGGTTGCGAAGGCTCTCGGTATTAGGCTCCACGCAGAGCCCGCCCAGCATTGAGCGCAGGCAAGTGAGACCCAACCAGCCGTTGGAGCCGGCGCCTCCGCGCGGCGCGCTTCAGCGTCGCTCAACTCAACGTTAGGCCTCACAAACCCCACCATGTCGCTCGTGTCCATCGTCCCTGACGCGCTTTGGCACGCACAGCGTCCGCTGAAGTTCGGCCCACTCTCGCTGACGACCCGGATGACTGTGGTTCGTCTCCGGGATGGATCTCTATGGGTTCATTCTCCGATCCTGCCCACTAGCGACATAGTCGATCAACTTCGCAGAATCGGACAAGTTCGGTACGTTGTTGCGCCGAACAAGAGTCATCACTTGTTCTTCCTCGACTTCGTCAACGCCTTTCCGGCTGCCGACGGTTATATTGCTCAAGGCCTTGCTTTGAAGCGTCCGGACCTTGCGCGATTCCCCTGCGTCCCACGACCAGCGCCATGGGAATCTGAACTGGAGAGCTTCTTCATTGAGGGCCTGCCGATTCTCAACGAGACAGCGTGGTTTCACGGTGATACTGGGACCTTGATACTTACGGACCTACTGTTCTGCTTCTCAAGCACGAATCGCGGGTTAACCGCTCTGATATCGAAGCTTCTGGGCGTACACGGTAGGCTCGGAATGTCTAGAACCATGAAGTTGGCGACAAAGGACAAACAGGCCCTTGCGCGCGCAGTGACTCCGATGATTTCACTCCCAATGAAGAGAGTCATAGTAGCCCATGACCAAATCGTCGAAGAAGAGCCCGCTATGAAGCTTGCAAAGGCGTTTGCATGGCTGTCGTAGCGGGCCGGTTACCTCGAACGTGGGCGGTTAGAGACATGCCAGTGGCGCAGCGGTAATCTTGGCCAATCGAGACGGAGGTTCACGATGTCAGCCTCACTGGAACAAATCGAAGACCAGGCCCGCGCCCTGAGCCCGGACGAGCGGGCGAAGCTTGCGCAATCCATGCTGGAGTCCTTGCACTCCCCGTCGGCGGAAGTCGAAGCGGCGTGGGAATCTGAAATTGAGGAACGTGTGGCTGCATTCGATAGGGGCGAAATGCCGCTTTACGCTGCCGAAGACGTGTTCGCTGAAGCCCGTCGCCTGTCTCGGTCACACGCGCACGATTTACTGCACCAGCTCGCCGCGAATTCCTGAACGAAGTCGCCTATTACAATGGCAAGGAACCGGGTCTCGGTGCACGCTTTACCGAAACTGTCGAGGAAGCCGCTACTCGCGCAATGGCATTTCCACGCAGTGGGTCGCGAGCGTCTGAAAACACCCGGCGCGTATTCGTTAAGGACTTCGCATTCGCGATCGCCTACCGATCCGACGATAAGGGAATCGTCCTCTTCGCTGTTGCACACCATTCGCGCCACCCCGATTACTGGCGGTCTCGAGTCCAGGACCGCCAGGCAATTGTCGAAGCCGACGTGCGAAGCACACCCGGCTCAACAATAGCGTCAGGCTGCACGAGAAGCCCTCCGCCAAGCCCATCGCCAAGTGCAAGCGCTGTTGCTCATCTGGTCGGCACTCTGGCGCGTTCAAGCAAGCCACTTGGTCGTGTTCGTGATCGTCCCAGTGGCCGTGGCGGCGTTCCGCGCCGCACTCGGCATCGTGCTGTTTCCGTTGCTGCTGATCGGCTTCGGCAACCATACACACGAGGTTCTGCCTGAGATCGACCATCTCCGTCACCCAGGCTGCTGGGTCGCGCTGGCGCCTTGTACGCTCGCGGAGCTGCCGCTGCTCGCTCTGCCAGGCCAAGGCTCGGCTGCCTCGCAAGGCGGGCCGTTCACGCCGGAGCCGGAGCCCTTTCTGCCAGTACCCAAGGACTTCACGCTCAGGCACGCCTGGTTCGTTTTTTGGCTGATATGGTTCGTGCTCTTCGTCGTACGCAGAGCACGCAAGCGCAGTGCAGCCTAACCCTACGCTCAAACCGACCCGCTGCGGCAAGCCGTCGCTTGCTTGCGCCCGTCCGCAGTGGTCATCGTCTCGCCGCGGCCAAGCGCCGACTGCCTTTGCAGCCGGCTTAACTCGAACGTTAGGGGGCGTCCTGTGCCAAGCGATCAGCCAGAGGCCAAAATCTTACTCCGCGGCCCGGAAGGGGACGTGGAAACCTTGTGGGCGTTCGAATTGGGTGGCGATCTCTATCGGCTCGACAACACGCCGTTTTATGCCTATGGGATCTCATGGCAGGACGTAGTGGAGGCCAGGCCGGACGATGATGGCCAGCTTTTCCTCGTGAAGCTCGTCGAGAAGAGCGGCAACCGCACCCTGCGAATCTCGGGAGACGAGCCATTCGCCGACGAATGGCTCGAGAAGATTGTGGCACTTGGAGCGACATATGAAGGCGCTAACCGAAAGTACATCGGTATCAACGTCCCGCGCGATCTGGACCTGGATGTCGTCATTGCCTTCCTGGTTGAAGAGGGGGTCGCTTGGGAATACGCAGATCCTACCTACGAAGAGATCCACGGTTCCGGGGCCGCCCCCTGATAAATCGTTGGTGCGCAGCCGTGACCGATAAAGTGCCTTGTCAGGTCGCCGGCGGACGGCGCGCTCAACTCAGTCGTTAGCCGTCACAGCCCACAGCCGTGCCGAAGTCCGAGACCTTCATCGCATCAAGCACCACGTCCTGGAGATGGTGGCTGCGATTCCGCCCTCGCGCGTTTGTACATACCAAGCCATTGGCGAACATCTCGATGTCATGCCGCGCCATGTGGCTTACATCCTTTCCCAGCTTCCTGACGCGGAGAAGAGGGTGTACCCATGGCATCGGGTCGTGTCGGCTGATGGCAGCCTCGGCGCTCCCAAGCAAGGGCCGGACGGTAAGTCCCAAGCCCAACTGCTGGAGTCAGAAGGCGTTCAAGTCAGGCAGAACAGCGTCGCGCCTTCATTGCCGAAGGCTTTCGTCTCAGTCGCTGAGCTGCCTGGTGGAGTCGCCAAGCAATCACGTTCTGTGCCGGTCACTCGTTCAAAGGCCGGACCCACGCACCGGGGCGCCAAACAGTGACGCCCAATTCGTCGCGGGCGCCCACTCGCACCGGTGTGGCACTTGGCCCGCTTCCCGGCCAGGTCCATCATCCTTCCTGCGAGCCAGGCGCCGCACCGGCGCCCGCGCCTCAGCTCAACCATCAGGCGGCACAACCCTCGCGCAGTCACGGGCCAGTCTCATGAAGACCCAGTACTACACCGCCACGAGCCTCGACGGTTTCATCGCAACCGAAGACGACTCGCTCGACTGGTTGTTTCCCCTTGGTGATGTCAATGACACGAGCTATCCGGCCTTCATCGCCGAGGTCGGCGCGTTGGCGATGGGGTCTGCCACGTACGAATGGATGCTGCGCCACGCGCAAACCGTCACCGCCGAAACCGGCTCGGCCTGGCCGTACACCGCACCCACGTGGGTCTTCACGAACAGAACTCTGCCTGCAGTACCTGGAGCCAATCTGTTGTTCGTGCGCGGCGACGTTCGGCCAGTTCACTCAGCCATGCGCGTGGCTGCAGGCGACAGCAACATCTGGGTCGTCGGAGGCGGCGATCTGGCGGGTCAGTTCTACGACGCCGGGTTACTGGATGAGGTCATCGTTCAGGTGGGTTCGGTCACTCTTGGCAAGGGCAAGCCCTTGTTTCCCCGTCGGCTCACCAGCCCGCCGCTGGCGCTGGTCTCAGTCAGGCAGGTTGGCACTGGCTTTGCGGAACTGCGCTATCGCGTGCCCGTGAGCCGAGCAATCAGTGGCGCCTAAGCCTTCGCTCGAGCGTGAACCTCCATCGGCATGGGACTTGGCCCGCGCGGCGCACCCTGTCTATCATCCGCTTCGCGGGCCAAGCGCCATCACGGTTCCGGCCCCTCAGCTCGAACGTCAGGCAGCCGAGACAGCAGTTCATAGGGAGGCGCTATGAATCGTGAAGTCCAGCTTAAAGTGCTGAGCGCGGATGACGTGCCACTAATGCGAGGCATGCTCAGAATGTTTGGTGCGGCCTTCGAGGATGCACCCACCTACACGACGAACCAGCCGGACGACGCGTACCTGGCCACACTCCTGTCCAAGCAAGACATCATCGCCATTGCAGCGCACGTTGAAGGCAAGGTTGTCGGGGGACTCGTAGCGTACCTGCTGATGAAGTTCGAACAGGCGCGTTCTGAGGTCTACATCTATGACCTCGCGGTCGACCCAGGTTTCCGCAGGCAGGGCGTCGCCACGGCCCTGATTCGGGAAGTTCAGAAGGAAGGCAAGGCGAGAGGTGCCTACGTCGTATTCGTCCAGGCAGACTATCAGGACGAACCAGCAGTTGCGCTGTACACAAAGCTGGGGGTGCGGGAAGAGGTGCTGCACTTCGACATCAGGCCCCCAGACAGTGCTGCCTGACTACGGGCTCGAGGGGAGCGAATCGTTCCTTCGGTTGGGTGGACACCCTGAACCCAGCATTCAGGCGTGTTCCGAGGTGCCGACACCAGGTCATCCGAACGACCTGCCACTACAGCGACGAATGCCGGGTGACGGCAGTTCGCGTGAGTCATCTCGCTGGTGTCCAGATCCACGACGCGGCGGCCCCGCTTTGCTTGCACCACTTCATGTTGTCGCGTGGGCGCAGGCAGGCACGGGAGCGTCTGTTCGGGACTCGGAAAATCGAGATCGACCAAGCGACGGCAGCGGAATTGAAAGAACGGCGGAAGGTAAGGCGCGACGTTCAAGTCGATGAAATCGGACATGGTTCACCGGCGCACATTCACCAGTGACGCATCACCACGGTGACCCGCAGGAGGCCACATGGATTTCCACGTCACGCAGCGTCTACACTCGCCACCGAGTGACCAGACGCCGGCGGCGTTCGAGGCGCCATGTACCTGACCATCGACTGTTCACTTAATCGAAGGAACTCTCTGCCCCCGCGCCGCGCGCTTCGGCGCCGGCCAACTCAAGGCGAGGCCTGGTCGAATGTTCAGCCTGTTCAAGCGACGCGACTGGAAACCCGAACTCATCCCCGAGCTTCAAGGATCTTACGCAGGCCTGATCGTGCGCATCCGAAACTTCCCCTGCCTGGTGGACCCAGCGGATGGAAGTCGGAGAGTTCGGTATCGTGATTTTGGAGGGGAGTTCCTTGCAGCGCTCACAGCGCTGCTGGGGGACATCCACCATCTCCGTGCAGATCTGTCAGGCGGCGGAACGCGGACGGTCCAGGTGCGGATCAGGGAGCTGGCGCCAATCGAAATCCATCTCACGGGTCAGCCCCCCTCGACCGTCCGGGCGTTTCACTCCGATCTGGCAGATGCACTCGTCGCGGCATTGGAGTCGAAGGGCATCAAGCCATGAAGACCAGACACAGACCTGATCACCGCCCGAACCCGACCACCGAACAGCAGTGCTGTTCGGTCCCCGCGCCGGGTGGCTGCGCGACGATCCGTCACGCGGGCCTTTAGACGTCACACGCCAGCTCATCCTCGCCCACATGTCATTCAGTCGGATCCTCACCAACGTCTGCGCCGACGATCTGGCGGCCAGCCGGGACTTCTACGTTCAGTTGCTCGGCTTCACCATCCACTACGACAGTGACTGGTACGTTCAGCTTCGCGGCCCGCATCCCCAAGACCTCGAGTTTGGCCTCATCAAGCGGACCCATGAACTCGTCCCCAAGGAATTCCAGACCCCTCCTTCCGGCATGTATGTGACGTTCGTGGTGCCGAATGTCGACGAGATCTACGAGAAAGCACTCGCGATGGGCGCAAGAGTCATCCAGGAACCCCGCAACGAGTTCTACGGTCAACGTCGATTCCTGGTGCTGGATCCGGCTGGTTGCCTGATCGACATCTGCTCCCCGTGGAGCGAAGACGAGAAACGGGACAGTGGCAGTGCTGGAAAGCAGGATCAGTGAGCGTCAGTCATGAAATTGAAAGTCACCCTGCTACTCCTGCTCGTCGCATTGCCAGGCGTCGTGGCCACTTCCTGGCTTGCGATACCGCTGCTCGTCGACGCGTCAACCCTGTCAGTGCCGCTCCAGACGCTGCAGCTTGCAAGCGCGCTTCAGAGCACGCTCCTGGTGCTGGTGGCTGCTTTTGTGGGCGCAAGCGCTGCGCCCAGGGTCGGTGTCACGGCACCCGCCGTCTTTGCCATCGCAGGCGGCGGGCGTGTGATCGAGGCTTTGCGTCCGCAGATAGCGCCGGGGCTGACAGGCGGCTGCATCGGGGCGGCGGTGATCGTCGCTTTCCATGCCTTCGCGCCTGATGCCCTGACCACCGTTCAGCCTGCGACGCCATTGCCATTGGCAGTCCGTGTGCTTTACGGCGGCATGACCGAGGAGGTCCTGGTCAGGTGGGGCCTGATGACCGCGTTGGCTTGGGCCGGATGGAGAATCTTCCAGCAGGACAGGCAGGCGCCGTCGGTGTCCGTCATGTGGACGGCTGTCGTGGTGAGTGCGCTGGTGTTTGGCGTCTCACACCTGCCAGCAGCGGCGCAGGCGTTGCCGGCCATGCCGGCTTTCGTGGCGGCCTATATCACGCTCGGCAATGCCCTGTTCGGGGTGGTGGCCGGTTATCTGTTCTGGCGCCACGGGCTCGAGGCCGCCATCGCGGCACATGTCTGTGCCCATCTGTTCGCATTCATCATTCGTGGTTAGGGGCATGACCATTCGTTGCGGGCACGCAGGCAATCACGAGTCCCGGCCCGGGCGCGAACGTCGGGCGGCGTGGCGGAAATGTCGTGCACCGGCGCGAGTATCATCGGCATCCATCGGAGCTGTGTGATGAACTACGTCGGGCAATGTCTGTGCGGAACCATCAAGTATCGGCTTGCTGGCAGTCCACTCTCAGTGGCGTTGTGCCATTGCAAAGAGGGCCGTCGGCGTGCGGGCGCGCCTGCGGTGGCGTGGGCAATGTTTCCCGAGTCGTCGCCCGTCGTCTTGAACGGTCAGCCGAAAACCATCAATTCGTCTGGCGCTGCCATGCGCAGCTTCTGCGCGGATTGCGGGAGTGGTTTGTTTTATCGCAACTCGGAGAATCTGCCTGGCATCGTGGACGTGCAGACATCAACGCTGGATGATCCAGATGCACTTCCGCCCACACTGCAGATTCAGGTAGCCGAGAGGCTGTCATGGATGACACATGTGCATGAGTTACCTGAAGTCGAGAGATTTCCAGTGTGAAGCGGGGATGCCATCCGGCCATTTGCGGCGCGTGCCTGTGATGATCACAGACCGCAATCAACGTCGTGCCGCGTCTCGCGCACGCCGTGCAGACAACGGCCTCGGCACGTTTTTCAACAGCCCGGCAGGCAACACAGGACACCTCTTCCGTCATGCGCATCGTTGAAGCAGGCGCAACCGATGTCGATGCCGTGCTGGGCATCGAACGTGCAGCTTTTGCCCGTGACGATGAAGCAACGCTGGTGGCGGCCCTGCTCCAGGACCCCACCGCGCAGCCGAGCCTGTCGTTGCTTGCCTGCCAGGGGCACAAGCCTGTCGGTCATGTGCTGTTCACGACGGTGGTGGTGGCCGGTGCTTCGCGCGAGGTGTCCGCTGCCCTCATGGCGCCATTGGCCGTCCTTCCCGAAAGCCAGGGCCAGGGCGTGGGGCGAGCGCTCATCGAGCGCGGCGCGAGTGGGCTCGCGGCGGCCGGTGTGCAGTTGCTGTTCGTCCTCGGCGCGCCTGCGTACTACACGAGGTGCGGATTCGAACCGGCAGCGCCACAGGGCCTCAGTGCCCCGTATCCGATCGTGCCCGAGGAAGCGTGGATGGTTCGCCCGCTGGTGCCCAACGTGCTGGGCGCGGTCACGGGCGTCATCACTTGCGCAGAGACCTTGGCAAAACCGGCGTATTGGCGCGAGTAGGGGCCTTCGCGGCTGGCATGCGCGGGGACGCCTGACCAGCCGACGCAACACGGCACGAGGCCATGGCTCGCGATGGGGCTTGCGCCACGATCTGAACGCCGGCGGCAGCAACGCCTGCGGATGTCTTCAGCGGGCGGCCAGGGCTGCGTCAGCGAAGAGACGGGACGTGGGTCGAACGCTGCCCGCCGGCGGGCGGGTCTGCGTGACGGTGAAGACGTGATGGCCGGCCGCGCGCAGGCTTGACGTGGCCGTCAGGCGTCCGGAAGCTGCCGCTTCAGTCAAGGTATTTGCTATCACCGGGTGAAACGATGGTCACGTGTTATCTGCGCTACATCATCGATCCGTCCAGGCTCGCGGAGTTCGAGCACTATGGGCGGCTCTGGATTGCGCTGATCGAGAAGTTCGGCGGCAAGCACCACGGTTACTTCATGCCCTCCGAGGGCGCGAACAACGTGGCGCTGGCCCTGTTCACATTCCCGAGCCTCGCCCTCTATGAGCAATATCGCACGAAGTCTTTCGAAGACCCGGAGTGCCAGGCCGCTTTTCGCTACGCTGAACAGACCCGCTGCATCGTCAGCTACGAGCGGAGCTTTTTCCGGCCGGTCTTCGAGTAGATGCAACGTCGAGACGACCACCCCGTGCCGCTGCCACCGCCCGACGCTCGCATCGTTGCCGCTCGAGCCTTGACGGGCGTGCGGCTGCCAGCCGGAGACGGGCGTCGACGCCTCGCACAGAACGGTCGCAGGCTCGAGCCCGCCGAGGAGGTCTGGCACACTTTTCCTGTCGTCGACAACCGCGACACGCAGCGTACAGATCACCGCACGAGGCTCTGCTGATGTTCGGACTCTTCAAGGCGTCACCTTTTTCCGACCCGCAGTTCGGCCAGTTGGTCCGTTCCAAAGGTCTGTGGCGTGGATCGATTGCACTGCCAGGACACGCGCCTGTTCCGCTGCTGCTCGCGGGCAACAGGCAGGCACCGGCACCGGCCGCACTGGACACCGCCCGGCAACTGCCCCTCGCCTGGCCAGCCTGGCGCGCCGACATCGAGGCCGCGCTGTACGAGCACTACGAGCCATACCGGGATGCTGAACCGTCCGCGGCGCAGTCCCCGCTACTGGCGATCACGACGCCCGACCAGATCTGGCCACACACGATGCTTCAATACGTCGCCGTGTCCCCGTTGAGCGGGGGTCTCACCGTCGAGTTCGGTTACACCGTCGCCTGGGACGAAGAGCACACCCTCGGTGCCCGCTTCCAGCAGGGGCGTCTGCTCGAACTCAACGGCAGCGTTCTGCCACCGTAAAGAGGCCCGGCACTTGCCCCGCACCGCGCTGCCATCGTGACAGCCTGTTCAATGCTCCCTACAGTCCGCACTTGATGAATGCCGACAGCGCATCGCGACATGTCGTCGAGCTCGGTCGCCTGCTCGAGGACTTGCGGCCGCTGGGCATCGGTCTCTGGCAGCACCAGTATGATGCTGCTGCATCTGGCGGCTTCGTGCTGGTACTCGGCACCGGTCATCAATGTGTTCGTTTCACCTGGGACGGCAGGGAGTTCGTGCTGGCGGTTGCGATCGCCGACGTGCAGCACGGCGTCGGCACCTGCCACTGGGTCCACGACGCGAGCATCGGGCTGCCCGACGGCGCAGGACTCTTCGCGGAAATCGCGTCCGAAGCCTGCTCATTGCTGGGGCCGGACGATTGTGCAGCCGCGGGCGAGAAGGAGACAGCTTGACTGGCCCGGTGTCGGCGGGGGCGCGGTCAGCGCGGAAAAGCACACGTTCCCGAACAGACTTCTCCGGCGTCAACGCCTGGTCCACGCAGCATGTCTTCACTCGAGCACAGGATTCCCCCTCCCGTCGTCGGTGCGCTCGTCGCCACCGCCATGTGGCTCGCCGCACCGGTCGGGCCGTTGCTGCCGCTCGCGGATACGCCGCGTCATGTGCTGACGGGCCTGCTCGCTGTCGCGGGCATCGCGTTCGATCTATTCGGCCTGCTCGCCTTTCGCGCCGCGCGCACGACCCTCAACCCGATGCGGCCGGCGCGCGCGTCCGCGCTGGTCGTCACCGGTGTCTATCGCCTCACGCGCAATCCGATGTACGTCGGGATGCTCTGCCTGCTGCTCGCCTGGGCGGTGTGGCTGTCGTCAGTCTTCGCGCTCGCCGGCCCGGCGGCCTTTCTGCTGTACATCACGCGCTTCCAGATCGTGCCGGAAGAGCGCGTGCTCGAGGATCTGTTCGGGCTTCAGTACCGCCAATACGCCGCGCGCGTCCGGCGCTGGCTGTGAGTGCCCACCCCGGCCTCGCGCGAGGCGTCGGCTGATGCAGCAGCGGGACCGGCGGACGATGATGTCGTGTCTCGTCGCGGGCCTGCTCGTGGGTGGGGCCGCGATCGCGGTGCAGGGTCCGCTGCCGGGCGATGTCTGGGTGACCCGCTCGCTGCAGGCTGTCCTCGGGCCACGACCCGCGTGGGCGGAAGTGATGACGCAGATGGCGAAGATGCCCGCGGTGCTGGCGCTCGTCGTGCTCGCCTGCGCGCTCGCGGTCGTCAAAGGCGGCCGGTCGGTCGCGCTGCTCCCCTGCCTGGCCTATCCGGCTGCGCTCCTGATCGACTTCGCCCTGCGCCGCCTGGTGCACGTGCCCAGGCCCGGTGCCGACATGGTGGCCATCGCGAAGCTGGCGGACGGCTCCGGTCTGCCGTCGACATTCGCGCTGGTGGTCGGCTGCGTGCTCGGCGTGGTGGTGACCGTGCAGGGACGCGGCACCCCCGTCGGCAAGGCGATCACGTGGATCGCAACGGCCCTCATCGTCACGGGCTGTGCGGCCCGGATCGTGCTCGGCGGGCATTGGCTGAGCCAGATCGCCGCGTCGCTGCTGTGGGCGTTTGCGTTCGCGCTGTGGCTGCCGTCACTGAGACTGGCGCCGGCGCGGCCAGCATTTCGCCGGCCGGGCTGACACAGCAAGTCCGGCGTGCAGCGGCTTTTGAGCGCGACCGCTGGACCATCGATGAGGCGACAACTTCCGAAGCGCAGCCGTGACGCCGGTGTGCCCGGTGTTGGACTTCCTGCGTCAGCCCAACGGTCATGTAGGGCTTGCATCACGCAGCCTCATCAAATCTCGGTATCACCTGGCGTAGCCCGGATGCAGCATCGCGGAATCCGGGATCGGGTGCGTGCACAGCGTTGAACCGCGGCAGCCCGACCCTGCGTCCACGGTGAAGGGGATAAGCGGGGCGCCGCCGCGATCCCGGGATTTCGCTGCGCTTCATCCGGGCTACGAGAGGCCATGCTCGCGCTGGCACCGGGCACCAAAAGCGCGCCGGACAATGCACTTTCACGGCAACCTGCGCGACGTGGTCCCGGCGTCCGGCGCGTCAGTGCGGCGCAACTTCGTGCGTGTCTCGCGCGCCGCCGCGCGAGCGGGCGATGGCCGCAATCAGGTGCGCGACTTCATCCGGCTTTGAAAAATACGCCGAATGGCTCGCGGCGATCGCGTGCACTTCGTCACATGGCACCGCCTGATGCATGTAACGCTGCCATTTCGGCGTCACCGCACGGTCTTCGGTCAGCTCGATATAGACCTTGTACGTGGCGCCGAAGCGCGCGGCCGAAAGGGACAGCGGGCTCAGCGACGGCGCGAGCGGCTCCGGGGTCAGCAGCAGGTGGCAGAGTGCGCGATCTTCAGCGCTGCAATCCGCGTAGAGCACCTCATCGAATGCGTCCTCGCGCAGCATGTCCCAACTGCGGTCTTCGGCCGCGAACATGTTCGGCAACAACAGCGAGTCGTCGGCGTGGTGCGCGATATCGAAGACGGTCTCACCGTCCCGCAACAGCACTGCGGCGAGGTAAATGGCGCTGGCGATTTTCTCCGGCATCAGTTCCGCCAACGCCGACAGCACGAGGCCGCCGCGGCTGTGCGCGACCACGGTCAGCGGTTCGCGTGCGGCGGCGAGAATCGGCGCCAGCGCGTCGATGTACGACTGCAGCGTGATGCCGCCGGGCGCTGACAGCGCCCGCCCATGTCCCGGCAGATCCGGGGCCAGCACGTCATGGCCCATCGCCACGAGGCGCGGCATGACTTTGTGCCAGCACCAGGCGCCGTGCCAGGAGCCGTGTATCAGCAATATCGAACTCATCGGCCTTTGTACTCATGTGATGGACAACCGCGCGGAGAATGCCGCGCGGCGCACATCGCCTGCATCCCGATTCTTGCTTCGATTCGGCCACGTCGGCGGCAGGCCCGCGCGCGGGGTTTCGACAGATCGCGATGCTGCTACCATGCGACGGCGCCAACGCACCCACGCGACAACCGGACACGTTTGAGACCGAACATGACCAGTGCGCCTACCAGCCACCGTCTGGCCACCCGCGCCGATCTCGACGCGTTGCGCGCACTGATGGCCGCGTCGATCTCCGAACTGCAGAAACCTTTCCTCGACGAACGGCAAATCGAATCGAGCCGGCTGATCATGGGGCTCGATACCCAGCTCATCGATGACGGCACCTATTTCGTGGTGGAGATCGGCGGCGCACTCGCCGGCTGCGGGGGCTGGAGCCGGCGGGCGACGCTGTACGGCGGCGACCAGACGCCAGGCCGCGATGCCGCGCATCTCGACCCGGCGCGCGAGCCCGCGAAGGTGCGCGCGATGTACACGCACCCGGCGTTCGCGCGGCGCGGCGTCGGGCGTCTGATTCTGTCGCTGTGTGAAGCGGCCGCGCGCGCGGAGGGCTTTCTCACCGCAGAGCTGATGGCGACCCTCGCCGGGGAACCGCTGTACCGGGCCTGCGGCTACGAACCGGTCGAGCACGTGCAGGACGCGCGCGGCGGCGCGTCCGTGCCGCTGCTGCGCATGCGCAAGACGCTGCGATGACGGCACACCGCCGCCAATGTGAATCGATGCCAGTCCGTCCACCCATCACGGAGGACCCGGCACCATGAGCGATCTACCGCCTCTTCCGGCCCTCACGCCGGGCCGCTACCGCCACTACAAAGGCGGGGAATATCACGTGGTCGGCGTGGCGCGGCACAGCGAGTCGCTGGAGGCCCTCGTGGTCTACCGCCCGTGCCGAGAACCGTGCGGCCTGTGGGTGCGGCCTTACGCGATGTTCGTCGGGGACGTCGTGATCGAGGGCCAGTCGCGGCCGCGGTTCATGCTGCTCGAGGCGAGCGCTTTCCCGGCGCCTTAGCGCGAGCTCGCCTCGCGAGCGCAGGCATGCGTTCACCGCTGGCAGGCTGGTGAAGAACGTCGCGTGGGCGTCGACTGCAGCGCGCAGGACAGCGCGGCGCGGATGTATCTGCTGCGCGCGCTTGCTACCATGCCGCGCCCGCCCAACAGCAGAAAGCCACCCGCGATGAAACGAGACTACGACCTGTACCCCGACGATGAAGACGGCGACCTGCTGTGGCAGATGCTGCAGGATGGCGACAATCTCGATGAAGAGCGCGAGGTCGACTTCTCGGTGATCTTTCCGCGCGAGGAGATGGCGATGAAGTTCGCCGAGCAGCAACTGCGCAATGGCCAGAAAGTCTCCTTCGGGCCTTACGACGGCAACCTCGACATGCCCTGGCAGGTGCAGATCCACCCGGTGATGGCGCCGAGCCACGAGAACATCACGGCGTTCGAGGCGATGCTGGACGCCGAAGCCGAGCCGTTCGACGGGGTCAACGACGGCTGGGGTTGCTTCGCGGTGGAGTGAGCGCGGCCTATTGCGCCGCCGGCGGTTCCGCGGTCGCGGTGACGGTGGCCGCGATGGCCGCCGCGAAGGCCGGCTCGACGTCTTCGATGCCCGTGACACCGCCGTACACGCCGCCCCAGGCGAAGGTCTTCTCGATCTTGAACACGCTGAGCTGCTCGCCCGATTCTCCGTGCAGCAGCGTGACCCGCGCGTCGATGTGAATCTGGCCGAGCCCGGCCAGCATCGCGCGCGCCAGCGCATTGCCCTTGTCGTAGCGCGTCAGGTCGACTTCCACGCGATAGCTGCGCTCGTCGCCCGCGGCGTTGGCGGCCTGCATGGCGGCGATCTGCTGTGCGACGAGATCCGTCAGGCGCTGCTTCTCCGTGGGCTGCAGCACCACGCCGGGCGACGCCGCGACCACGACCGCCACCTTGTCGTTCGCATCGATGATCGAGTCTTCGGCCAACGGCCGTACGAACTCGGGTTTGGGCGCCGTGCCGGCACAGCCGGCCAGCAGCAGCACAAGAACAGGAACAAACACGGGCACGACGGGCGACGTTCGACAGCGCATGTGGAATCCTCGATCCCGGATGTGACCAGGGGTCTGACGATTGGACACCACGCCAACGAAGCCCGGCAAGCCCGGCGACGCCGCACGCCAGGGCGGCCAGGCCCGCGCGCGGCTGGCCAAGCGCCGCCCGATCGACAAGGATAGGCGGCACCAGGACACGCTGCGGAGCACCGGCCATGCACATCCTCGCCATTCTCTGGCAACCGAACGCGCGTTGGCACGCGCTCGGCGACGCCGACAAACTCGCTTACCTCAAGTCGCTCGACGACTACATCAACGGCGGGCGCGCCGCCGGCGCGGTGGTGCTCGGCTGGAGCAAGATCGATCGCACGCTGCCGAAGGCGCCGCCCGAGGGCTACATCGGCGTGTTCGGCGTCGACAGCGCGGCGCAGGTGCACGAGTTCGAGAAAATCGTCGGCCAGGCGAAGTGGTATGACTACTTCGATTCGACGAACATCAGCGTCGGCCTCGTCGGCGCCACCGCCGCCGAGCCGCACCGGATTTATGCGGCGCTGCTCGACGTGCCGTTGAGCTGATCCGGCCACCGCGGCCCTTGCGACGGAAGCCACCATGACACGCGCGCTACGCCTGATCCCCTTGCTCACTGGCACCCAGCGCTACGAGAAAGTGGTGTCCACGCGCGGCCGTGGCCACGGCGAATACATCGACGCGCCGATCCTCGCCTACCTGATCGAAACATCGAACGGACGCGTGCTCTACGATGTCGGCTGCGACTACGGCAAGATTGCCGATCCGGCGCTGCACGCGCGCTACTTCGATCCGATGCGGCCCCTGTTCGAGCCGCCCTGCATGTCCGAAACGCAACGCATCCCGCATTATCTCGCGCGCCTCGGGCTCACGCCGCTGGACATCGACATCGTGTTCCTCGGCCATCTGCATTTCGATCACGCGGGCGGGCTCGGCGATCTGCCCGGCTGCGAAGTGCACGTGCATCGCGACGAACTCGCCGTAGCGCAGGCCGGGCTCGACGCCGGCGTGTTCGCCGACGAACTGGCGAACGCCGCAGCGTGGCGCCTGCAATCTGCTGAATACGAAATCGCGCCCGGCGTGCACGCGCTGGCCACGCCGGGGCATACGGCCGGGCACATGTCGCTGTTCGTCGAACTGCCGCGCGGCAGTCCGGTCGTGATCTGCGGCGACGCCGCTGATCTGCGCGAGAATCTCACCGATGAAATCGCGCCCGGCTATTGCTGGCAGGACAATGTCGAACTCGCCCTCGCGAGCATCCGGCGGCTCAACGGGCTGGCCGTGACCGATCGCGCCGAGCTGTGGCCGAACCACGACTTTGCGTTCTTTCGCGGGCTGCCGGCGTTTCCGGCGTGGCGCGACTAAATAGCTGCTCGCAAATCAGCTTCCGTCGTAGCTTGGGCTGATGCAGGAAGCCCAACGCGTGCGCCCGCATCGCGCTACCGGACTGTGCTCGAGCACGCCGCCGACGGGGACCGATCGACCGGCATGATCATAGGGTCACAGCGATGCCCATGTTGGGCTTCCTGCGTCAGCCCAACGGCCATGAGGCGCCTGCCTCGCCCGCCATGATGAAAGCCCGGTATCGCCTGTCGTAGCCCGGATGAAGCATCGCGGAATCCGGGATCGGGGGTTTGCACGGCGTTTAACCTCGGCGATCCGACCCCAGGTCAGGGGTGCCGGGGATGAGCGCCGGCGTCGCCGCGATCCCGGATTTCGCTGCGCTTCATCCGGGCTACGTGAGGCCGTGCGCACGCTGCGACCGGGCACCCTACGATCGCCGGACAATGCACTTTCACAGCAACCTACGCGATCAGCCGCGGTTTTCGCTAGAGTCCATTTTTACTGATCGACATTTTTCGCTCAGCTATTTTGGACAAGGTGTTCGCCATGGCGCCGGACGACAGCGTGATGCAGATCCAGAAAATCGTGTTGCAGACGGACAAGGTGCGGCTCGAGCCGCTCGCCGCGGTGCACCTGCCCGGCCTCGCGGCGGCGATCCACGATGGCGCGCTGTGGGAGTCGCCGTGGACCACGGTGCCGCACCCGGATCAGCTGGCGGACTTCCTTGCCGCAGCGGACGCGCAGTTCAGTGCCGGCCGGGAACTCGCGTTCGCGAGCATCGATGTCGCCACCGGCGCGGTGGCCGGCAGCACGCGTTTTCGCCAGATCGACCGCCAGCACCGGCGCGTCGAGATCGGCGCGACCTTCATCGCGCGCCGCTGGCAGCGCACCCACGTCAACACCGACGCCAAGCTCCTGATGCTGCAGCACGCGTTCGACACCTGGCATTGCATCCGCGTCGAACTGCTGACGGACGTGCTGAACACCCGGTCGCGGGCAGCGATCCGCCGCCTTGGTGCGGTCGAGGAAGGTGTGCTTCGCAGCCACATGCGCATGCGTGACGGGCGCCTGCGCGATTCCGTGATCTACGGCATCACGGCGGCCGACTGGCCGAAGGTCAACGCAGCGCTGACCGCAAAGCGGCAGGTGACCGGCGCCTGAACGCCGCGACTGTCGGCCAGCGGGCCGTTTTCAGGCGGCCTGCCACACCGCACAATGCACGGCATTCGACTCTCCCGGATTCGCCATGACGCACCCGAAGTCTCTGATCGACGAGGACACGGAAGAAGGCCGCCTCACCTTCGCCGCCCTGACGCAGGCCGTGGAGAACCAGATCCGCGACGACACGCCGCCGGTCACCCGCGCGACTCTCGAGCGTCTCGTCGCGCTCGGCGAAACCCGCGACAGCGCGCTGCGCTATCTCACCTGCGCGTTGGCGGTCGAAATCTTCGAGATGCGTCGCCATGAAGAGCCGTTCGACGCGGCGCGCTATGCCGGGTTGCTCGAGGCCCTGCCGGCCCTGCCCTATGACGAAAGCGAGCTCTGAACGCAGGCGCCCACCGGCCCCGCCTGCATGACCGCCCGCACGCTCCCGGAGATCGAGGCAGCGCTGCGCGAATTCAGCGGCTGTCGCGAAGCCGGCCAGCGTGCTTTCGTGCCATCGTACTGGGGCGAGTGGGCGAAGTCGGGACGCGAGCCCCGGGCGGTCCGGCACCCGGCGGACTACGCGGGCGGCGAGACGCTGTCGATCGTCTGCACGCAACTCGATCTGCCCGCCCGGCAACAGCGTCAGCTCGTCCAGGACTGGTGTGACGCGCTGCCGGGCTTCACCGGGCTGCGCACGCTGTGGTTCCACTCGCGCGTGCCGCAGGATCTATTCGACGCTGCGTGCGCGGTGCCGGCACTCGAAGGCCTGTGGATCAAATGGAGCGGCATCCGTGCGCTTGATGCCGTCGGCGCGGCGCGCAGCCTGCGCTACCTGCACATCGGCCAGTCCGGTGGCATCGAAAGCACGGCGCCACTGGCCGCCCTCCACACGCTCGAATGGTTGCAGCTTGGCGGTACCACGAAGTGCCCGGCGCTGGATTTCGTCGCGCCGCTGACGCAGTTGCGCGGCTTCGTCGGCGGCGACGGCAAGGCCCTGGCCGTGCCGACGCTCGAACCTCTGGCCGCGCACACCCGGCTCGAGTGGCTGCAGCTCGGCGCCATCAAGGTCGGCGACGGATCGCTCGCGCCGCTCGGCCGGCTGCTGGGCCTGCGCTGGCTGGGCCTGCCGAACCATTTCGCCCTGCACGAGTTCGCGTGGCTGTCGACCCGCCTGGCGCACACGGCCTGCGACTGGCTCGCGCCGTTTGCCTGCTTCGATCGTTCCGTGTTTCCGTGCCCGGTGTGCCGCACCCGCTGCCGCGTGATGACGACGGGCAAGGGCAGCACGCTGCTGTGCCCCGTGTGTGACAACGCGCGCCTCGCGCGCCAGGTGCTGGCCTTCGAAGCCGCGGCGCACAAGGCGGCAGGGTGAGGACGCAGAGAAAAAAGAAAAGGGGACAGATCTATTTTCAGCTTCGCGATTCGTCCTATCACCCGTGTCACACACCGCGCCGCCCATCCAAAAGCAGAAAAGGGGACCGGTAAAATAGATCTGTCCCCAATTTCCACGCCTGAGCGCCGGGCACGGCCGTGGCATGATGCGCGACAGTCGTATACAGGAAAGCTCACATGTCGAACCGGATGCTGGCGGACAAACGCGTCCTCGTGACGCAGGCCGACGTTTTCATGGGCCCGATGCTGTGCGAGGTGCTCGCGGCGCACGGCGCGCACGTGATCGCAAGTGTCGATCCGCTGCTCGATCCGCTCGCGCCTGCGGCGCTCGTCGATGGCGCCGGCGACATCGACGTGCTCGTGGCGAATCTCGGCGTGCCGGCACCGTCGACACTCGCGCACGAGGTCGACGACGACGAATGGCGCAGCGTGTTCGCCGGCATGGTCGATCCGCTGCCGCGCCTGTGTCGCGCGGTGCTGCCGCAGATGATCGCGCGGGGCGCGGGCCGCATTCTCGTGATGGGCAGTGCGTCCGCGCTGCGCGGCATGAAACGCACGTCGACCTACAGCGCCGCGCGCGGCGCCCAGCTCGCGTACGTGCAGGCGGTGGGGGTCGAGGTCGCGCCGCACAATGTGCAGGTCAATGCGATCGCGCAGAATTTCGTCGAGAACCCGACTTACTTCCCGCCCGAGGTGCAGGCCGATCCGAGATTCCAGGCGCGGCTCAAACGCGAGGTGCCGCTCGGGCGGCTCGTCGGCGCACGCGAAGACGCCGAGTTCGCGGCCTATCTCTGCAGCGACGCGGCGAGCTGTTTCGTCGGCCAGGTATTCCCGGTGTGCGGCGGCTGGGTCACGCGTTGAAACGGCATTGACTGGCCGCGCGATCGCGTTATCGTCGGCAGCACCATCATGCACGGGAGCGTGCCATGTCCACAGCACGGGAACGCCGCGCGAACAATGCGCTCGGCATCTGTCTCATCTGCGTCGTGTTCATGGGCGAAAGCGTCGTCGCCCACCACGTCCGGCCGAACGCCGCGTCCCCGTTCGTGTGGGTCGCGCTTGGCCTGACTGCCGCTGCCTGCCTCGTCTATTACCTGAAATATCGCGCGCGGCCCAAAGTCCGCGTGCAGTGAGGCGCGGCCTGTTTCCTCCACCCGGAGGAAACGCAGGCCCCGACTTGGGAAATGCCCAAACGTCGGTACAATCGGGCGCTGGACAGCGGCGACGCCGCGATCAGAAGCGGGGATCGAACTCCGCCCACCACAGCAAGGCGACTTCAGAGGAGGAGCAGACATGGACATGACCGAACTCGAGAAACGCATCACGCGGCTCGAAGACATCGAAGCCATCAAGCAGTTGAAAGTGCGCTACTCGCACATCTGCGACGACATGCACAATCCGGACAACATCGCGAGCGTGTTCGTCGAAGACGGCATCTGGGAAAGCCCGGATTTCGGCAAGGCCGTCGGCCACGCGGCCATTCGCGAGCTGTTCGTGAACTTCCAGAAGATGTTCAGCTTCTCGCAGCACAACATGATGAATCCGCTGATCGAGGTCAACGGCAACCACGCGACCGGCGTGTGGTACATCATGGGCCCGTGGGACTTCACCGAAACGGGCGCGAAGCAGTGGTTCGCGCTGCGCTATGACGACGAATACGTGAAGGTCAACGGGCAGTGGAAGTACAAGCACCTGCGCGTCGCGATGCGCATGGCGGAAGATCGCGCCTGACGTGGCCGGCGCCGTCACCGCGGGTGACGGCGCCTCGCTCACCTCAAACCTCACCGGAGGCCCGATGGCTGCGAAGAAGGGCAGAGATCTCGAGAAGACTTACTCGAACGCGGGCTTCGTCGCGAAGCTGCGTCGGCTGGCCGACGCGATCGAGCAGGACCGCCGCTTCGCGATCCAGATCGCCGGCGAGCGTATCGTCGTGCCGGCCGACGCCACGTTTTCGATAGAGCACGAGAGATCCGGCGACGGCGAAGAAATCGAATTCCAGATCAAGTGGACGGCGCGTTAGCGGCGCGCTCGCGCATGGCGGTGTCAGCGATGACCATGAAAAGCCTGCTGCTCGCCGTGATTCTGATGCATGGCGCCTCCGCGCTCGCGGCCGACAGCACCGTGCCACCCGGGCTCGCGATGCAGATCGAACGGCTGACGAGCCTGGTCAGCGACGGTTACGCCGTCGGCCTGCCGGACGCAACGCAGAGCCAGACCGTAGCGGCGGACGCCCACACCCGCATGACGCTCGCGCTGTTCGTCGTCGAAGGCTTCGGGGGCGGCAACACCTACAGCCAGCATCTCGCCGTCTTCACCGTCGCCGAGGATGCCAGCGGCGCGCCCTACTACTCGCTGCTGGATACCGTGCCCGTGGGCGGCAAGGGCTGGCGGATGATCGAGAACCTCGACGCCCGCGTCAGCCCCGGCCCGTCCGACGGTGCGTGGCGGTTCGAGTTCGACGTCATGGAAAACACCGCTGACGATGCGCCCGGCTTTCCGAGCCGCCAGGGTCGGCTGGTGTTGGCGCTCGAGGGCGGACGACTTGCGGAAGTCAAAACCCGTTAGCAGACTGGTGAAATACGTGGCGAGGCCGTCGCCTGCAAGGCGCGCGCGAGACGAGGAGCGGTGTTGACCGCGAGTCAATGCGCACGGCAGGCGAGCACCCCTCGATCTTTGACTCGCCGCCGCCGGCGGCCCCAGTCCTTTTTCGCCAGGCTGTTGGACCACTCGCCGTGCAGTGCGGCGTGCAGGCCTGCGCGCACTCTTTTCAATGCCGACCCGACGTGCTGTCATCACACGCAGCCCATGATTGGGCCCGCGCCGGCAGGATTCCGGCGCCGAGTCTCCGGACAGCACGAGGGATCGTCGATGCGTCATGTATTTCTTGCGGTAGTTGTCAGCGGCCTTGCCGCCCGTGTCGCGTGCGCACAGCCAGTGCCCGTCACCGATCAAATGTTCCTGCGCGCGGCGATTGTCGTCACCGCCTTCGATCGCTATGCCGCGGCGTGCGCCGCGACCGGAGGATTCAGCGCGGCGCAAGCCATCATCGTCAACGAGTGGCACACGACGCAGCGCGTCGAACTGATCCGCGGACGCCTGCCGGAGCTCGCGGCGCATCCGGTGCAACAGCAACAGCTCGACACCGCCGTCGACGCGCTCGTCGACAGGCTCGCCGCGTTGCAGATCGGCGGGTGTCCGGCGGCGACTTCTGTGACCCGCCTGCCGGAGGCGCAGTTCGCGACTGTCGCGCCGGCGCTGCTGATGGCCGTCGATGCGGCGGCACCGGCCGCGCCCGCGCCACCGGCCGCCGCCGCGCCGGACGTCACTCCGCAGGCTCTGCTCGCGGCGATCGACAGCTACGGCTTTCACAGTCGGCCGACTATGGGGGCCGGCGGTTTCGTCGTGCCCGACATCTTTCCGGTCGTGCTGCTGCGATCAGGTGAGCTGTTGAAGGACGTCAGCGCCCTGCGTTTTTCCGGCGGACTCGAGGCGCATCGGGCCGCGCATCCCGACGCGTGGACACAGTGGCGCCGTCACGGCGGCAGGCTCGAACTGTTGCAGGCCCGCGGCTGGACGCCGCTCGCATTTCCGCAGACGTATTCGTCGCTGCCGCCCGGATTGCAGTTGGACGGTCTGTATCGGCGGACCGGCGGCAGCGGCAACCTCGCCGTCGGCGGCGCCGACGGGGTCACGGTGTGGGACGAATATCATTTCTTCCCGGACGGGCGCCTCGAACGCAGCGGCGGCGCGGGCGGCACGGCCGCGTTCGGCGACACTGCCCTCGTCACCCGCCACAGCGCGCCGCGCCGCACGGGCCGCTATCGCATCGAGGGACTGACGCTGAACATCGACTATACCGACGGGTCGCGCGAGCAACGGATCCTGATCACCCAGCCGGACGAGTCCGCTGGCGCAGGCAAGGTCGTCTGGATCGACGGCGCAGGCTATCTGCGGCGAAAATGACGGGCACTGCGCGGGCCGGCAGCCGACGCGGCGGCGCGCCTGATGCGCGATGACCGATCAATGGTGTAGCGTCGCGGCTGCCCCCATTCCCTTGCCGTTGCCGCATGCGATTCAAGCCAGTCTCCGACGCGCCGATTCTGACCGGCACCCTGCTGCTGCTGGCCACCCTGCTGTTGGCGGGTCAGGCACAGGCCTGGGAAGAGCGCGCGGAAATCGCGGCGCTGTTTCGGCAGCACGCGGTGACCGGCACGTTCGTGCTGCACGACCCGCAGGCCGGCACCGATCTCGGCCACCACGAGTCGCGCGCACGCCGGCGCTACTCGCCCGCCTCCACGTTCAAGATTGCGAACTCGCTGATCGGCGTGTCGGTGGGCGCGGTGAGCAGTGTCGATGAGGTGCTGCCGTATCACGCCACGGCGCCGGCCTTCGTGCCCGCGTGGGAACGCGACATGTCGCTGCGCGACGCCATCGCGATGTCGAACGTGCCGATCTATCAACTGCTCGCGCGCCGCATCGGGCTCACGCGCATGCGCGAAGCCGTGCAGCGCCTCGACTACGGCAATGCCGCCACCGGCACGGTCGTCGATCGCTTCTGGCTCGATGGCCCGCTCGCGATCAGCGCCATCGAGCAGACGCGCTTCCTCGCGCGCCTCGCGCGCGGTGAACTGCCGGCGCCGGTCGACGCCCAGCGTGCCGTGCGTGACATCCTGCTGCTCGACAGTGGTGAGGGTTGGCGCCTGTACGGCAAGACGGGTTGGCAGCACGCGCCGGGACCTGGCGTCGGCTGGTGGGTGGGCTGGGTCGAGCGCGGCACGCAACACCACGCGTTCGCGTTGAACATCGACCTGCACGGGGACGCCGACGCGCCGAAGCGCGTCCTGATCGGCCGCGCGGCGCTGACGGCGCTCGGCCTCATCGACGCGCGCTGAGCGAATGCTGACGGTCGGGCATCTCGAGATCTTCGCCACCTGGGCCGGCGATCTCGACGGCTGGACGCGCCAGGCGACCGACCGCGGGCCGATGACGCAGGCCGACTGGCAGCTCATCGACGAACTGCTGCTCGGTCTCGCGCTGGTCAACAACGGTGTCGCGTCGCCGGCTTACGCGCGCGTACTCGACGCGCGCATCGCCGCTGCCGTGGCCGATGAGGCCGCGCACCGCGCGCTGCTCGCATTGCCCGCCCGCCTGTCGCGCCACGGCGTCTGACAGCACGCGCGCCAACTCGTGTTCCGCTTCGATGCAGCTGTCAGCACACACAATGGCCTCACCGTGAACAAGCGCACGCTGCTGTTCGCGCTGCGCTACTTTGCGTGTCTGTTCGCGGTGGGATTCGCGCTCGGGCTGATTCGCGTACCGCTGCTCGTGCCACATCTCGGTGAGCGGATGGCCGAACTGCTCGAAGCGCCGGTCATGCTCGCCGCCATCGTGTCGATCGCGTCCCGACTGGTGCACGCGGCCCAACGCGCCGGTGAGCCCGTGCACTACGTGCAGGCCGGTGTCATCGCGCTGGTATGGCTGCTGATGGTGGAGTTCAGCGTGGTGCTGGGCTTGCGGGGGCTCAGTCTCGCCGATTACCTTGCCGCGCGCGATGTCGTCGCCGGCAGTGTTTACGGGGTGCTGCTGCTGTTGTTCGCCGCGGCGCCCGCGGCGCTCGCGCACCGGGCCCGCCGCCGCACCGAGGGACGATGAGAGGCGGATCGCCCGGGGCATCGTGGCCCCGCGGCCGTGACGCGCGCGGGCGTCAATGCTGCGCTCAACGCTGGCACTGGGGGCAGAAATAGCTCATGCGCTGGCCGATGACCTTCTGCCGGATCTCGGCCTTGCCGCATTGCAGGCAGATCTCGCCGCCGCGATCGTAGACGCGCAGTTCATTGCGGAAATAGCCGGGCTTGCCGTCATCGCGCGTGAAGTCGCGCAGGGTCGTGCCGCCGAAGCCGATCGCGGACTCGAGCACTTCGCGCACGGCGCTGACCAGCGACGCATAGCGCGCGCGACTGACGCGTCGGGCCGGGCGCGTCGGGTGGATCAATGCGCGATGCAGGGATTCACTCGCGTAGATGTTGCCGACGCCGACGACCACGTGTCCGTCCATCACGAAGTTCTTCACGGCGCCGCTCCGCGAGTGCGCGAGCGCGGCGAGATAGTCGGCATTGAACGCCTCGTCCCAGGGTTCGGGGCCGAGCGTGGCGAGCAGCGGATGCGCGGCGGGGGGCTCGGCCGTCCACAGCATCAGACCGAAACGGCGTGGATCGCGCAGCCGCAGGCATACCTCGTTGTCGAACACGAGGTCGACGTGATCGTGCGCCTGCGGCGGCGTCTCCGGCGACAGCACGCGCAGCGAACCTGACATGCCGAGATGCACAATCAGGGTGCCGCGTTCGAAGCCGAACAGCAGGTACTTCGCGCGGCGCTCCAGTCCGACCAGCCGCTGCCCCTGCAACACCGTCGCGAGGTCGCGCGGTATCGGCTGGCGCATGCGGAACTCGCGCACGCGCGTGTCGCGGATGCGCGCGCCAACGACATGCGGCGCGACGCCGCGGCGAGTGGTCTCGACCTCTGGCAACTCAGGCATCGGTGATCACTTCGGGGTTCCCCGCTCGGAGCTGGCGGCCATGATCACGCACGTCGGCGCTTCCACCACATCAACATCCCGTTCGCCGCGAAGGCGCCGGGCAGCACGAACAGGAAGCCGAAGGCGATGACCGCAATCTGCCAGCGCTCGAGCTCGAGCGTGGTGTCCGGCGCCGGCTTCGACTCGATGTCGATCAGCGTGTCGTTCAGCGTCAGCCACTCGACGAGGCGCACGCCCAGATCGCGGTTGCCGCCGTTGCCGACATAGGTGTTCGACAGGAAGTCGCCGTCGCCGATCACCACCACGCGCTGTGCCTGGCGCGTGAGCGCCAGCGCGAGCGTCAGGGGCCCGGGCAGATCGGTCGCGTCCTGCCCGACGGCGCCGGTCAGTGGCCCGGTCTCGCCCCACGCCTGCGCGCTGGTACCGAACAGCGGCTCGGCGCGCCAGCGGTCGGACGCGAGGGCGCGCAGCGGCGCCGCATACGGCAGCAGCGCCGTGGCGTCGAAATTCGCGACGGCGTCCGCCGCTGCATACGTGCTCACGACCGCCATGGCGGCGTTGTCGATGCCCAGGCGTACGGTCGCCGGATCGACGATCGTCGCCGCCTCGCGTGCGACACCGAGGCTGGCGGCGAGCGGCGCAAGACTGGCCGGCGTGTCGGGCTCCATCAGCCACAGCAGGCTGCCGCCCTGCGCGACCCACGCGTCGATCAGCGCGACCTCGCCCGGCAGGAATTCGAGCTGCGGACTCGCGAGCACAAGCAGCGAGGTGTTGTCCGGAATCGCGCCCTGCGCGGCGAGGTTGATCTCCTGTGCCTTCAGGCCGCGCTTCGCGAGCACGTCCGCCCAGTCGGACACGTCGAAGTTCGCGGTCCGCGCAGGGCTGCGTTCGCCATGGCCGGTGACGAAGGCGAGCCATTGCTCGCCGGGCCGGGCCAGGCGCGCGAGCGCGTTCGTGAACTCGCGCTCCGAGTACACCTTGATGAACTCGCGGCGCGTGCCGACGGCAATCGCCATCTCCCCTTCGCGCAGGTTCTCTTCGCGCATCGTCTCCGGCGCGTCGGCCGGGTCGACGAAGCGCAGCCCGATGTCATCGCGGTGTCGCCGGTAACGCGCGACGAGTTCCTGCGCGCGCTCGCGCCCGGCATGCTGTTTCGGCAGATACGCCGTGACTTCAATCGGTCCGGCAACGGCGGCGAGCGCCGCGACGCTCGCCGCCGACAGCGAGTGCCGGCCGCTGCTGCTCCAGTCGAGGCCGCGATGATTGCGCGTGGCCGTCGCGAGCAGCAAAGCCGCGAGCACGAGCACGGCGACACCGCGCGCCCCATACGCGAGGCGCCGGCGCCACAGGCCGCGCAGCGGCACGGGATCAGAAGGCGCGTCGGTCGCCATCGAGCCGCCAGACGGTCAGCGCGAGCGCGCTGACGATCACGATCAGGAAATAGGCCACGTCCGCACTGTCAACGTAGCCGCGCACGAAGTGCTGGAAGTGGTTCATCATCGACAGGTGCGTGAACAGCGTCGGCTCGCCGTCGATACGGCCGGTCCAGTCGCACATCCAGAAGAACATCAGGCAGGAGAAACCGCCGAGTGCGGCGAGCGTCGGCTGACTCGTCAGCGACGAGAAGAACAGGCCGATCGCGGTCATCGCCGCCATCAGCAGCGCGAGGCCGAGCAGTCCCGCCGCGAGCGTGCCGAGATCGAGTGCCGTGCCCCAGGCGAGCGTGAACGGCATGACCGCGGCGCTCAACCACAGCATCGCGAGCAGGCTCAGCACACCGGCGAACTTGCCGAAGACCAGTGTGCGCAGCGCGACCGGTGAGCTGTACCACAGGTTCAGCGTGCCGGCCCGACGCTCGCCGGCGAGCGTCTGCATCGTCAGCGCCGGCACGATGAACAGCAGCAGCATCGCGATCGTCACCAGCAGCGGCTGCACGACGAGTTGCGTGACGCCGGGCGGCAGCGCGACGCGCGCGAGGCGCGGCTGCAGATCGGTGAAGATCTCGATCTGCGCGAGGAACTGCCAGGCGATCACGAACTGCGTGACGGCGAGCACCGCCCACGCGAACGGCGCACGAAACAGGCTCTGCAGCTCCCGTCGCAGCACGACGTTGATCATGCCGGCACCGTCATGGACGCGCCGACGGTCAGATCGAGAAAGGTCTGTTCGATCGCGCTGTCGGCCGCGCGCAGCTCGAGCAGCCCCAGATCCAGACGGGCGATGCCGAGCGCGATGTGTTCGGCCACCGCCGGCGCGTCGACGCGCAGCAACCAGCCGCCATCGCCGCTCGCGGCGACCTGCTGCACGCCGGGCAGGGCCTGCAGGGTGGCGTCCGAGGTGGCGGCGCGCAGCCGCAGCTTGAGCCAGCAGCCATCGCCGCCGAGTGCGCCTTCGTGCACGAGCCGGCCCTGGTGCAGCACGGCAACGCGCGTGCAGATCTGCTGCACTTCGGCCAGCAGATGCGTCGACAGGATCACCGCGTGTTCGCGCGCGAGGTCCTTGATGAGCTGCCGCACATCGCGGATCTGCACCGGATCGAGCCCGACCGTCGGTTCATCGAGCACCAGCACCGCCGGTTCGTGGACGATGGCCTGGGCGATGCCAATGCGTTGCTGGTAGCCTTTCGACAGGTTGCGGATCAGGCGCGGGCCGACGTCGGCGAGGCCGCAGCGTGACTTTGCACGCGCGACGGCCGCTTCGATCGCCGCGACCTCGCGCAGCTGCGCGCACAGCGCGAGGTATTCGTCGACACGCGCATCGGTGAACAGCGGCGGCACGTCGGGCAGGAACCCGAGATGGCGCTTGGCCGCGAGCGGCGCGCGGGCGAGATCGTGGCCGCAGACGCAGACGCTGCCGGCGTGCGGCGCGAGCACGCCGGTGAGGATTTTGAGGGTCGTCGACTTGCCTGCGCCGTTCAGACCGAGCAGGCCGAGGCAGTCACCGCGGGCAAGCGTGAGATCGATCCCGTGCAAAGCTGCGCGGGAACCGTAGCGCCGCGTGAGCCCACGGGCGACCATTAAGACGTCCTGGGTCATGCGCGGGCTATTATTCGCAAGCCGACCCGCTGTCACAAGGCAAACCGTCTTTGAATCCGATGTATTCGCGCACGATGAGCTTTTCCGCCAGCAACCGACCGCGATGAGCGCCTTCCTCGGCATCGACACCGGCGGCACCTTCACCGACTTCGTACTCGTCGAGGGGGGCCGCCTGCGCATCCACAAGGAGCTGTCGACCCCGGCGGCGCCTGAGCAGGCGATCCTGCGCGGCATCGCGGCCCTCGGGCTCGTGCCGACGGGCCTCAACGGGCCGCTCGCGATCGTGCACGGCTCGACCGTCGCGACGAACGCGGTGCTCGAGGGCAAGGGCGCGCGCACGGCGTTCGTCACCAACCGCGGCTTCCGCGACCTGCTGACGATCGGCCGCCAGGCGCGTCCCGAACTCTACAACCTGCAGCCACTGCCGCCGACGCCGCCGGTGCCCGAGGCGCTGTGCCTGGAGACGGGCGGCCGGCTCGGGGCGGACGGGAGCCTGCTCGATCCGCTGAGCGAGGCCGACATCGCCACGCTGCTCGCGCAGCTCGAAGCGCTGGCTCCGCAGTCGGTCGCCATCACCTTCCTGTTCTCGTTCCGCGATCCCTCGCACGAGCGGGCGCTCGCCGCAGCGCTGCCGGACTCGCTGTTCGTGTGCTGTTCGGCGGACGTGTTGCCGGAAATCCGCGAGGTCGAGCGCGCCACCGCGACCTGGCTGAACGCCTATGTCGGGCCGCTGATGCAGGGCTACCTCAGGCGGCTCGCGCACGCGGTCGTGCCCGCGCGGCTGACGGTCATGCAGAGTTCGGGGCTGGCCTGCGCCCCTGCGTATGCGGGCCGTCATGCGGTGAACCTGTTGTTGTCGGGACCAGCGGGCGGGCTGCAGGGCGCGCGGATGATCGCGGCCGGCATCGGTTGTGAGCGAGTGCTTACCTTCGACATGGGTGGGACTTCCACTGATGTCGCGATGATCGACGGCGAGCTCGTGCTGACCACCGAAGGGCGCATCGGGCCCTATCCGGTCGGCGTGCCGATGGTCGATCTGCACACCATCGGCGCCGGCGGCGGGTCGATTGCCAGCGTCGACGAAGGCGGACTGCTGCATGTCGGGCCGGCGTCTGCGGGTGCCCGGCCCGGCCCGGCCTGCTATGGACTGGGCGGGACGCTGCCGACGGTCACCGACGCGCATCTGCTGCTCGGTCGCCTGCCCGCCGAGGCGAGGCTGGCCGGCTCTCTCGCGCTCGATCGCGACGCGGCGGCCCGCGCGTTCGCCCCGCTGGCCGCGGCGCTCGGTGGCCTGTCCGTGCTCGACGCGGCCCGCGGCGTCATCGAGTTGGTGAACGCTCACATGCACCAGGCGCTGAGAGTCATATCCGTTGCCCGCGGCAGCGATCCGCGCGACGCGACGCTGCTGTCCTTCGGCGGCGCCGGTGGTCTGCATGTCTGCGAGCTCGCCGACAGCCTCGGCATGCGCTCGGCGCTGGTGCCGGCTGCGGCGGGCGTGCTGTCGGCGCTCGGCATGCTGGCGGTCGGGCCGGGCCGGCAACTCTCGTACAGCCTGCGCGCGCGGCTCGCCGACGTCGAAGTCAGGGTGTTGCTCGCAGCGTTCGAGCGACTGGTGGCGCAGGGGCAGACCGAGCTGGCGGCCGAGGGTGTGACGGCGGCTGAACTTGCGGTCGCCCGCAGCGTCGATCTCTGCTACGAAGGACAGTCTTCGACCCTCAATCTCCCGTGGCTCGAGGTCGATACCCTGACCGGGGCCTTTCATGCCGCGCACGCCGCGCGTTACGGACACCGGCTCGACGCACCGGTGCAGCTCGTCGCGCTGCGGGTGCGTCTGCAGGCGGCGGCGCCGTCGGTTGATCTGCCGCAGCATGTGCCGCCCACGCACGCGGCAGCCTGTGCGCACTCGGCCGTGCATGGCGTCCCGGACCCCGTGCCGGTGTGGCAGCGCGCGGACCTGCCCGCAGGCCTGGCGTTACCGGGCCCGCTGATCGTGATCGACGCGATCAGCACGACCTGGGTGGCGCCGGGCTGGGCTGCGAGTGTCGATGGACATGGACACCTCAGGCTGTCCAAGGCGGATTGCGCGCCCCGCGCCGAATCGGCGAAGATGCGCGTCGACCTCGTTTAAGGTGACCTTAAGATAATGAATATCCTTGCTTTTAATGGTCTGATCGACTTGCCCTGGTGGGGTTACGTCCTCGTGGCGCTGGTGTTCACGCACTTCACGATCATCGGGGTGACCGTGTACCTGCACCGCTGCCAGGCCCATCGGGCAGTGAACCTGCATCCGCTGGTCAGCCATTTCCTGCGCGCCTGGCTGTGGCTGTCGACCGGCATGTCCACGATTGGCTGGACCGCCGTGCATCGCAAGCATCACGCGTTCGTCGAACAGCCGGGCGATCCGCACAGCCCGCAGGTGTTCGGTCTGCGCAAAGTCCTGACCGAAGGCGCCGAGCTCTACCGTATCGAACAGGCCAATCCCGAGACCATCAAAAAATATGGCCACGGTGCGCCGAACGACTGGATCGAACGCAATCTCTATACGCGTCACGACTCGCTCGGCATCGCATTGATGCTGGTGGCGAACGTGCTGATGTTCGGCTGGCTCGGTCTCACGATCTGGGCCGTGCAGATGGCGTGGATTCCGATTTTCGCGGCGGGTGTCATCAACGGCATCGGCCATTGGGGCGGTTACCGCAATTTCGAGACGCGCGACACGTCGACCAACATCACGCCGTGGGGCATCCTCATCGGCGGCGAAGAACTGCACAACAATCATCACGCGTTCGCGAGTTCGGCGAAGTTCTCGATGCGGCCGTGGGAATTCGATCTCGGCTGGGCCTATATCCGCACGCTCGAGATCTTCGGCCTGGCGCAGGTGAAGAAGGTCGCCCTGGCACCGGTGGTCGAAGCGCCGAAGCCGATCGTCGATCTCGACACCGTGCACACCGTCGTCGCGAGTCACGTGCACGTGCTGGCCGACTACGCGAAGCGCGTCGTGCACCCGGTCCACAAGGATGAAATCGCGCGCGCCGACGACGCCACGCGCGCCAGCCTGAAACCGCTGAAGCGCCTCATCTACCGCACCGAACTGCTGCTGCGCGAGCAGGATCGCGCGCAACTGCTGCAGGGCCTGGCCCACAGTTCGGCGTTGAACACGGTGTACGAGTTCCAGCGGCGTCTCGCCGCGCTCTTCAACGAGCGCCAGGCCACGCAGGAGCGGCTGCTGCACAGTCTGCAGGAATGGTGTCATCAGGCCGAACAGACCGGCATCGCGGCGCTCGAAGATTTCGCGCAGCGTCTGCGCGGCTACCGGCTGGCGACAGCGGCCTCCTGAACAGCGTGCGCGCCGACGGCGTGCAGCGGGCCGGCCCCGAGCGGATGACTGCCGGTGCCTGAGCCCGGCAATGACGACCCGCAGGTGACCGGCGGTTGCCTGTGTGGCCGCGTGCGCTACGTGGCGCGCGGCGTGCCGCGCTTCGCGGTCAACTGTCACTACCGCATCTGCCAGAAGATCACGGGCAGCGGCTACACGCCGGTCGCGGCCTACGCCGAGAGCGACGTTGTGGTAACCGGCGAGATTCGCTACTTCGAACGCCGCGGCGACTCCGGCGGCAAAGTCTGGGAAGGCTTCTGCGCGGAATGTGGCGCGCGCCTGACCGGCAAGGCGCAGACCATGGTCGGGCTGCTGCTGATCCAGGCCGGCAGCTACGACGATCCGAACCTGTTCCAGCCGGCAATGGACATTTTCACCGCCAGTGCGGCGCGCTGGGATGCGATGGATCCGGTGCTGCCGAAGTATCCGGGCATGCCTCAGCTCTGACGGGCACACGCCGGACATGAAAAAGCCCGCTGACGCGGGCTTTTTGCCGGGTGCCGGAAGGGTCCGGGGCTTACTTGATCTTGCCCTCGGTGTACTTCACGTGCTTGCGGACGACCGGATCGAACTTCAGGCGTTCCATCTTCTCCGGGTTGTTCCGCTTGTTCTTCGTGGTGGTATAGAAGTGGCCTGTGCCGGCGCTCGATACCAGTTTGATCTTATCCTGCATGGCTCACCTCAGAACTTTTCGCCGCGGGCGCGCAGGTCCTTGAGGACCGCGTCGATGCCGCGTTTGTCGATGATGCGCAGGCCGCGGCTGCTGACGCGCAGCGTCACGAAGCGCTGCTCGCTGTCCACCCAGATCCGGCGGCTGTGCAGGTTGGGGAGATAGCGCCGACGCGTCTTGTTATTCGCGTGGGACACGTTGTTACCGGACATTGGGCCGACGCCGGTGACTTGGCAAACTCTGGACATGGCACTCGCGCCTATCTGTTCTATTGAGTGGGTCGCGGATCGTAGCCTGTTTCTGCCGCAGCGCCAAGCTGTCGGAGCCGCCATCGAGCGACTATTTGCAGGCCTCAGATCCAGCCCCGGTCCGCAAACGACACCGCGGCCCGGTCGCCGGCGACGATATGGTCGAGCACGCGCACGTCGATCAGGGCGAGCGCCTCGCTGAGACGCCGGGTCAGGGCCTGGTCGGCGTGGCTGGGTTCGGCGACGCCGGACGGGTGATTGTGGGCGAGGATCACGGCCGCCGCATTCAGTTCGAGCACCCGTTTGACGACCTCCCGGGGGTGGACGGTCGTCGCATCGAGCGTCCCGTAGAACAGGATTTCGAATGCGATCAGCTGATGCCGGGTGTCGAGGAACAGGCAGCCGAAGACTTCCCGCTGCAAGGGCTTGAACTGGGCGAGCAGGTAGTCCTTCGCACCGTCCGGACCTCCGATCGGGCCCGGCCGCTCGAGACCCTCGCGCAGATAGCGCCGCGACAGTTCGAGCGCGGCCTGCAGTTCGGCATAGCGCGCGCTGCCGAGACCCGGCAGCGCCGTGAACGCCGGCAGCGGCAGCTCGACTAGGCGCCGCAGCCCGCGCGTGCAGGCGAGCAGTTCGCGCGCCAGGCCCACCGCGTCGCGGCCGGGCGTGCCATGCCGCAACAGCAGGGCCAGCAGCTCGGCGTCGGTCAGGGCCGCGGGGCCAAGGGCCAACAGTCGTTCACGCGGCCGCTCGGGGGCGGGCCATTCCTTGATTGCCATGTTCACTTCCTTGTTCCAACGCGGGCCGGGCGATGCTCTGGTGCGCGGTCGACCCCGATCCTTGGGGTATGATCCAGCGCCTCATCACTGATTTGAGCATATGAACTCGCTCGCGCACAGACACATCTGCGTCATCGTCAGCGGCGGGATCGCCGCCTACAAAGGGCCGGAGCTCGTGCGACGCCTGCGCGACGCGGGGGCGGAAGTGCGGGTGGTGATGACGGCCGCGGCAACGGAGTTCGTCCGGCCGCTGACCTTCCAGGCGGTGTCGGGCTCGCCCGTGCACGTCGACCTGCTCGACCCCGCCGCCGAGGCGGCAATGGGGCACATCGAACTCGCGCGCTGGGCCGACCTCGTGATCGTGGCGCCGGCGACGGCGGATTTTCTCGCCCGCATCGCGCACGGCCTCGCCGACGATCTCGCGGCGACCCTGTGCCTGGCGACCGCCGCGCCGCTCCTCGTGGCGCCGGCGATGAACCGCCTGATGTGGGCGCACCCGGCGACCCAGCACAATGTCGCCCTGCTGCAGCAGCGCGGCGTGCACTGCTGCGGGCCGAACGACGGCGGACAGGCTTGCGGTGAAACGGGCGCCGGCCGGATGGCGGAGCCGCTGGAAATCGTGCAGGCGGCCGCCGCGCTCCACCAGCACGATGCGCTCGCCGGTCTGCGCGTGCTGATCACCGCCGGACCCACGCAGGAACCGATCGACCCCGTGCGGTTCATCACCAACCGCAGCTCCGGCAAGATGGGCTATGCGGTCGCCGCCGCCGCGCGCGACGCCGGCGCACAGGTCACCCTCGTCAGCGGGCCGACGCGACTCGCGCCGCCGGCGGGATGCGAATTCGTCGCCGCCACGAGCGCGGCGGACATGCTGCAGGCCGTGCTCGCGCACGTGGCGGACTGCGACATTTTCATCGCGACGGCGGCGGTCGCCGACTACACCGTCAGCGCGCCGGCCGCGCAGAAGATGAAGAAGGAGGGCGCAGCGCTCACGCTGACTCTCGAACCGACTCAAGATATACTCCGGGCAGTCGCGGCCCGGCCCGGCGCGCCCTTCACCGTGGGCTTCGCCGCAGAAACCGAACGTCTCGCCGAGTACGCGCGGGGCAAGCTCGAAGCCAAGTCGCTGAACATGATTGCCGCCAATCTCGTTGGCCGTGCGGGCACGGGATTCGAAAGCGACGACAACGAACTCAGCGTGTTCTGGAGAGGCGGGGAAAAGCAGCTTGGCACAGCCTCCAAACAGATCCTGGCGCGCGCGCTGGTAGCCATCATCGCGGAGCGTTACCGTGCGGAAGTCCCCCATCCCGGCTGACCTGTTGAGCCGCCTGCCGAAGCGCGCGATTCTCGCCGTGCTCGTGGCCGGCGCGCTCGGGGCTGGCGGCTGGTATGCCTACGACAGCTACAAGCTGAGCGCCGCCAGCGCGGCGGCCGCCGACGCGCGTGCCCACGAAGCCCTCGCCAAGGGGCTCGCCGCAAAGGTCGGCAACAGTCTCGATGATGTGCGTGCCGCGCTCGACGGTTATGCCGAGAATCCGAAGGTCGTCAGCGCCCTGACCGGCGACCCCAGCGCGCGCCAGCGCGTCGGCGACGAACTCGGCAAGACGATTCCCGGGACCCTGCTGCTGCGCCTCGTGCCGGCCGGCACCGTCGAACCGGACACCAGCCAGCAGCCCCCGCTGACCTATGCATCGATCGACCTGCTGCGCCAGGCCGCAGCGCAGGAAAAGCCCGTCAGCGCCGAACTGCACCTCGGCGGCACCGACGATGCGCACATCGCGATCGTGCGCCGGGTGCCACCGGTCGGCGCGCCGGTCGGTTTCCTCCATCTCGCCCTGCAGCCAGCGCTCGTTCGCGACGTCGTCGCGAAACTCGACGGCCAGGGCTTCGAAGTCGAATTGCGGCAGGCGGCAAGCGGCGCGCCGCCGCTGATCATCGCCAAACAGGGCGAGGCGGCCGACGGTCGGGTCGATGTCGCGCAGGCCGCGGTACCGGGCACGACCTGGCAGGTCGTGCTGCGTCATGCCGGACGTCCGGGTGCCGGTCAGACCGGGTTTTCGCTCGACAGCCTGATCCTGCCGGCCGGCGCGCTCGTGCTCGCCGGTCTCGCGGTCGTGCTGATACGTCGCCGCCGCGCGGGCGGTGCGGCCGCCTCGGCGGGCCAGGTGCCGGAATCCGATTTTCAGGGTGCCGTGCGCGCCATTCTCAACGGCGAATACCCCGGGCTCGAGCAACTGCTGCCCGGTGCGGCGGCGCGCGTGCAGCCCGTCGCGCAGGTCGTCGCCCAGCCCGAGTTTTCCCGCACGACCGAAATTCCGGCGACTGAAACGACGGTGATCCGGCAGGCGGCGGAACCGCCGCCGGCCAGGCCCCCGGCACCGTCGGCCGCCGGGCCGATCGACCCGGTCATTTTCCGCAGCTATGACATCCGCGGCGTCGTCGGCGCCTCGCTGACAAACGACGCGATGGTGCAACTGGGCCGTGCCATCGGCTCGGAGGCGCATGCGCAGGGCCAGCAGACCGTGATCGTCGCGCGCGACGGCCGCGTGTCGAGCGTATCGCTGCAGGAGTCGCTGGTGCAGGGCCTGCTCGCATCGGGCCGCGACGTGCTCGAAATCGGCCTGACGCCGACGCCGGTGCTGTACTTCGCCACGCATTATCTCGACACCCGGACGGGCGTGATGATCACCGGCAGCCACAACCCGCCGGAATACAATGGCCTGAAGATCGTGCTGAACGGCAAGGCGCTCAGCGGGGACGCGATCCAGGCAATCCGCCGCCGGGTCGAACAGCAGGATTACACCAGCGGCGAAGGCGCCCTGCAGCAGACGGAAATCGTCCCGGATTACATCCGTCGCATCAGCGAGGAAATTCCGGTGTCGCTGGGCCACACGCTGAAGGTCGTCGTCGACTGCGGCAACGGCGTGCCCGGGATCGTCGCGCCGCACATCCTGCGCGCGATCGGCCACGACGTCATCGAACTCTACTGCGAAGTCGACGGCGAATTCCCGAATCACCATCCCGACCCCAGCGTGCCCGCGAACCTCGAAGACCTGATCATCATGGTCAAGCACGAGGACGCCGATCTCGGCCTCGCCTTCGATGGCGACGGGGACCGCCTCGGCGTCGTCGATCGCAACGGCAACATCCTGTGGGCAGATCGGCAGCTGATGCTGTTCGCGCGCGATGTGCTGTCGCGCAACCCGGGCGCGAAGATCATCTACGACGTCAAATGCTCGCGCCGCCTCGCCGACGTCATCCGCGAAGCCGGCGGCGAGCCGATCATGTGGAAGACCGGCCACTCGCTGATCAAGTCGAAGATGCAGGAAACCGGTGCGCTCCTCGGCGGCGAGATGAGCGGCCACATCTGCTTCAAGGAACGCTGGTACGGTTTCGACGACGCGCTGTATGCCGCCGCCCGCCTGCTGGAGATCCTCGTCAACGCGAAGATGCCGCCGGAAGAAGTGTTCGCGAGCCTGCCGAATGGCGTCGCGACGCCCGAGCTGAAACTCGACATGCCGGAAGGCGCGCACGCCGATTTCATGGCGCGCATCCTCGAGCAGGCCGACTTCCCGGACGCCGAGATCACCGATATCGACGGCTTCCGCGTCGATTTGCCCGACAGCTGGGGGCTCGTGCGGCCATCGAACACCACGCCCAGCATCGTGCTGCGGTTCGAAGGCGACACGGCCGAAGCGCTCGAGAACATCAAGGAGCGTTTCCGTCATCTGCTGCTCGCCGTCGAACCGTCGCTGACACTTCCCTTCTGAACCAGGCCCGATACGCCGCCGGAGTGATCCCGCATGCCGCTCGCCACTGAGCAAGCCCTTTCCGCCGCCCACGTTCTCACCCAGGCACTGCCCTACATCCAGCGCTACCAGGGCAAGTGCATGGTCATCAAGTATGGCGGCAACGCGATGATCGACGACACGCTGAAGAACTGCTTCGCGCGCGACGTCGTGCTGATGAAACTCGTTGGCATCCATCCGATCGTCGTGCATGGCGGTGGTCCGCAGATCGGCTCCCTGCTCGAGCGGCTCGGCATCCAGAGCCACTTCGTCGATGGCATGCGCGTCACCGATGCCGAAACCATGGACGTCGTCGAAATGGTGCTCGGCGGTCTCGTGAACAAGGAAATCGTCACGCTGATCAATTCACATGGCGGACGCGCGATCGGCCTGACCGGCAAGGACGGTCCGCTGCTGTACGCGAAGAAGATGGTGATGACGCGTCGGCGCGAAGCGCTCGCGGCGCCCGAGATCATCGATCTCGGTCACGTTGGCGAGGTGTCGGGCGTCAACAAGCGAGTGCTCGACTATCTCGCGAAGGGCGATTTCATTCCGGTGATAGCGCCGATCGGCGTCGGCGATGACGGGACGTCGTACAACATCAACGCCGACCTGGTCGCCGGCAAGATTGCCGAAGTGATGCAGGCCGAGAAGCTGATCATGCTGACCAACACCCGCGGTCTGCTGAACAAGACCGGCGAGCTGCTGACGGGTCTGGGCGCGGAGGAAGTCGACGCCCTGATTGCCGATGGCACGATCAGCGGCGGCATGCTGCCGAAAATGGATTCGGTACTCGATGCGGTCAAGGCCGGCGTGAACCGCGCGCACATCATCGATGGCCGGATCGAACACGCGTTGCTGCTCGAACTGTTCACCGACAGCGGGATCGGCACGCTGATCGAACGCCGGTGAAGTCCGCGCGCCAGCAGCAGATCCTCGAGGTGCTCGCGACCGAACTCGAGACGCGGCCCGGCGCGCGCATCTCGACCGCGAGCCTCGCTGCCGCGATCGGCGTGTCCGAGGCGGCGCTCTATCGCCACTTCGCCAGCAAGGCGAAGATGTTCGATGCGCTGATCGACTTCGCCGAGGAGTCCGTGTTCGGTCTCGTCAACCGCATCCTGGCCGAAACTTCCGACGTCGTCGTCCGTTGCGGTCAGATCTGCGGCGTGGTGCTGCGTTTCGCGGACAGGAATCCAGGCATCACGCGCGTGCTGATGGGCGACATCCTCGTCGGTGAACACGAGCGGCTGCGCGGACGCGTCGCGCAGTTCTTCGAACGTCTCGAAACCCAGTTGCGGCAGGTCTTGCGTGATTCGCTGCTCGCCGCCGGCGCGCAACCCGATCGCGCCACCATCAACGCGGCCGCGAGCCTGCTGATGGCCTGCGTTGCGGGCCGGCTTGCGCAGTACGTGCGCAGCGGCTACCGCCAGTCGCCGGCGGCGCTGTGGGATGAACAGTGGGCGATGCTGGCGCGCGGGATCTTCGTGCGCGACGGCGCCGACGCGGGCTGACGGGGCTGGCAGGGCGGCCTGCCAGCGGCAGGCCCGGTCGGTTGCCGCCCGCCGGCGGGCCGGCTAGTTCGCCGTCGCGGTGCGCTTGCTGCGCAGTTCGCGGAAGCGGGCGATATCGGCGTCGAACTTCGCACCGATGGTCTTCTGTTCCAGGCGCTTGGCTTCGATGAACAGCTTCTGCTCGTCGATCTGCCCGCGCACGTTCTCGATGTTGTTCGTCAGGTTCTCAGGCACTTTCCGGCCGCGCTTCTCGATATCGGCAGCCTGGCTGATCATCTGGTCGAGCTGTCGATCGAGCTTTTTGACGTGACTTTCGGTGACCTTGATCAGCGACTCGACGTTCGTCAGCTGGCCGTCGCGCGCGAGCATCAGGTCGTCTTCCGAGCTGAAGGTGTCGAGCAGCACGCGGTCGGCCGCCGCCTGCTTCGCCGCCGCCGCCTCGCTGGCGGCCTTGGCCTTCGCTTCGGCCGTGCGCCGATCGCGTTCGGCGGCCACTTCTTCCGGCGTCTTGCTGCGCTCCTGCTTGCGCACGACGATGCCATTGGCACGCTTTTCCTCGTGGCCGCCCTGAGCGAATTCCGGCGGCACGGCGTTGCCGCACTCCCGCACGCCTTCGTTGTTGGTCCAGCACTTGATGCCTGCGAGTGCGACGAGCGGCTGCAACACGAGCGCGGCCAGCAGGCCTGCGCGCATCCGACGACTCGAAAATCCCTGACTCATCGTTTCCTACCTGGTGTTGGGGCGTGTCCCCGGGGCCACGCCTGGGTCGGCACTGTTACGCCGGGCGGACGCAACCGGTGCTGAACGACTATGCGGCGGCGCCGGGCTCGGCGCCGTACCGGCTAAGATAGTCGTCAATCGCCGCCAGATCTTGAGCCGCATCGCCGCGATCGGCCAGAAACTGCCGCACGTCGGCCAACGTAACGATGCTTAACACAGGCATCCCGTGTTTCCGTTCGACTTCCTGCGCAGCCGAGAGTGCGCCCTGCCCGCGTTCCTGGCGGTCGAGCGAGATCAGGACCCCGACCGGCTCGGCCCCGGCGGCCCGAATGATGCCGACCGATTCGTTGACCGAAGTGCCGGCCGAGATGACGTCGTCGACGATCACCACCCGCCCCTTGAGCGCCGCCCCGAGGGTGGTGCCGCCTTCGCCGTGATCTTTGGCTTCCTTGCGATTGAAGCAGAACGGCACGTCGCGATGGTGATCGCGCGACAGGCTGATGGCTGCTGCGGCGCCCAGCGGAATCCCCTTGTAGGCCGGTCCGAACAGCATGTCGAAGGACAGCGCCGAGGCCGCGAGCGCGGCGGCGTAATATTCGCCCAGCCGCGCCAGCGCGTCGCCGGAATCGAACACGCCGGTGTTGAAGAAATACGGACTCTGGCGTCCCGATTTCAGGGTGAAACTGCCGAAGCGCAGCGCCTTGCGTTCGAGCGCGAATTCGATGAATGACCGCTGGTATGCCTGCATGGGACGACTGCCTCAAAGGTGACGGCGTATCATAGCGACGCCCGTCGGGGCTTCAAACGTCGCCCGCCCGAGAATGAAGAACATGCGCATCATTTCACTGAACTGCAACGGTATCCGCTCGGCCCACCGCAAGGGTTTCTATGACTGGCTCGCGCTGCAGGACGCGGACATCGTGTGCCTGCAGGAAACCAAGGCCCAGGTGGCCGTGCTGGAACCGGCGCTGCGCGAACCGCCCGGCTGGCACGCCTATTTCGAAGACGCCGAGAAGCCCGGCTACAGCGGCGTCGCGGTGTTCAGCCGGCACGTGCCGGACACCGTGGTGCGCGGCCTCGGCTGGCCGGATTTCGATCGCGAGGGCCGCTACCTGCAACTGGACTTCGGCACGCTCAGCGTCGCGTCGGTCTACCTGCCGTCGGGTTCGTCCAGCGAACTGCGGCAGCAGGCGAAGTTCGATTTTCTCGCCCGCTACATGCCCGTGTTGCGCTCACACCGCGTGACGCCGCGCGAATTCGTGCTGTGCGGTGACTGGAACATCGCGCACAAGGCCATCGATCTGAAGAACTGGCGCTCGAACCAGAAGAATTCGGGCTTCCTGCCCGAGGAGCGCGCGTGGCTCGACGAGCTGTTCGGCGACGCGGGGTGGATCGACGCGTTTCGCGTCGTCAACCAGCAGCCGGACCAGTACACGTGGTGGTCGAACCGCGGCCAGGCACGCGCGAAGAACGTCGGTTGGCGCATCGACTACCACATCGTCACGCCGGGGCTGGGCGCGCACATCAGGGACGCGGCGATCTACACGGCGCAGCCGTTCTCGGACCACGCGCCTTTGACCGTCGACTACGCCTGCAGCATCGACGATTTTCGCCGTGTCGCCACGCCCGCGGCGCCGGCGCGTCCGTCGCGGCGCAAGGGCTAGCGGGCCCGGCGCGGATCCCGGCGCCTTCGTGTCTGGCAGGAGGCCGGGTTCCGTCAGCTGGTCAGGCGCGACGCCGGAAGCGGTAGACGGCGATTTCGCTGAAGAGGTTCGGCAGCACGCGCATTGCGAGCGCCGAGCGGTGGGCGGTGTCGACGGCGGCGTGCTGCAGCACCTCGATGCGTTCCTCGGCGCACAGCGCTTCGAAATCCCGCACCGTGCACATGTGAATGTTTTGCGTGTCGTACCAGGTGCTCGGCAGATGGCGCGTCACCGGCATGCGGCCGGCGAGCACCTGCAGGCGGCAGCGCCAGTGCCCGAAGTTCGGAAAGGTCACAATCCCCTCGCGGCCGACGCGCAGCATCTCGCGCAGCAGGCGATTCGGATAACGCACTGCCTGCAGGGTCTGGGTCATCACGACGTAGTCGAACGAGTTGTCGTCGAAGTCCGACAGGCCGCGATCGAGATCCGAATGGATCACGTTGACGCCGGAGGCGATGCATTTGACGATGTTTTCGCTGTCGATCTCGATGCCGTAGCTCGTGACGTTGCGGTCCAGCCGCAGGTGCGACAGCAGCGAGCCGTCGCCACAGCCGAGGTCCAGCACGCGGCTGCCAGGCGCGATCCAGCGCGCGATCAGAGCCTGTTCCTCGCGCAGCATCATGGTTCGAGGCTCGACAGCGGCATGCCCTGGAAATAGGTGCGCAGCACGCGGTGATAGAGCGGCACCTCGAGCAGGAACGAGTCGTGGCCCTGCTCCGATTCGATTTCGACGTAGCTGACATCACGGTCGGCGTCGAGCAGCGCGCGCACGATCTCGCGCGAGCGCGCCGGTGAGAAGCGCCAGTCGCTGCTGAAGGAGACCACCAGGAACTTGGCGCTGGCGCGTGCGACAGCGGCGGCCAGGTTGCCGTTGAACTCGCGCGACGGGTCGAAGTAGTCGAGCGAACGCGTCATCAGCAGGTAGGTGTTCGCATCGAAACGTTTGACGAACGACTCGCCTTGGTGACGCAGATAGCTCTCGATCTGGAATTCGACGTCGTAGCCGAACCCAATCTTGCCGTCGCGCAGTTCGCGCCCGAAGCGCGACATCAGCACGTCGTCGGACAGGTAGGTGATGTGGCCCAGCATGCGGGCGAGCATCAGCCCGTGTTCGGGCACCGCGTCATGATCGAAATAGCGGCCGCCGTGGAAATTCGCATCGGAACGAATCGCATGTCGGGCGACTTCGTTGAACGCGATGTTCTGCGTCGAGAGTTTCGGCGCGGCGGCGATCACCACGGCGTGGCGCACGCGGTCGGGGTAATCGATGGCCCACTGCAGCGCCTGCATGCCGCCGAGGCTACCGCCGAGCACCGCGGCCCAGCTGGGAATCCCGAGCGCGTCGGCCAGACGCGCCTGGCTTTCGACCCAGTCGCGCACGGTGACGATCGGAAAATCCGGACCGAACGGCCGGCCGGTGGCGGGGTTCTCGCTGAGCGGTCCGGTCGAACCGGCGCAGCCGCCGAGATTGTTCGGACACACGACGAAGAAGCGGTTGGTGTCGACCGGCCGCCCCGGCCCGATGCAGTTGTCCCACCAGCCGGGCCGGCGGTCGTCGGCGGCGTGGTAGCCGGCGGCGTGGTGATCGCCGCTCAACGCGTGACAGATCAGCACCGCGTTGTCGCGCGCCGCGTTGAGCCGGCCGTAAGTCTCGTAGACCAGTTCGAAGCGCTCGAGCGTGACGCCGCATTCGAGGGTCAGCGGCGCCTCGAAATGCTGGCGTTGCGGAACGACCAGGCCGACGCTGTTGGCGGGAAAGCCGGCTGACATGGGGCGTTCGGGACCTCGGAATCAGTTGCTGCCGCGGGGCAGCGAGTCTAAAGACGCACCGCCGCCCGGGCAAGGCAGGCCACCGAGTTCACCGAACCAGGCCGGCAGCGCGCGCGGCGCGGTCAGCGCGACGGTTTTCTGCTGGCCGTGTTCGCCCTGCGTAATGGCTGCGGCGCGCCGCGGCAGGCCGAACGCCGCCGCCAGCACGCCGAGCAATTCCTCGTTCGCCTTGTCGTCGACGGGCGGCGCCTGGAGGCGCACGCGCAGGCGATTGCCGTGCAGGCCGTCGATGCCCGGCTGCCGCGCGCGCGGCTGCACGCGCAGTTTCAGCACCAGCGTGTCGCCGCGCCAGGCATACCAGTCCACGTCATGCTCAGAACAGGGTGATCGCGAAATCGCGGATCGGGGCGACCAGCAGCATCTGCGCGAGCTGCAGGCCGACCAGCGCGAGCATCGGCGACAGGTCGAGGCCGCCGAGCGATGGCAGCACCGAGCGCAGCGGCCGCAGCACGGGCCCGGTGATCGAATCGACGAGTGACAGTGCCGGGTTGTAGGCGCCCGGCGACACCCAGCTCGCGATCACCTGGATGAAGAGCGCGAACATGAAGATATAAAGCGCCTTCGACAGCAGTTCAGCCACCGCCATCACGGCGATTCCGCCGATGCCGGCGCCGACCGCGCCGGACAGCGCGAGCGACAGCCACAGGTTCAGCATCTGCAGCGCGAGGATCAGCACCACGCTCGCGGTGTCCACGCGACCAATCGCGGGAATGTAGCGGCGCAGCGGCCGCAGCACCGGGTTCGTGACTTTCACGATGGCCTGCGACAGTGGATTGTAGAAGTCCGCGCGCGCCCACTGCAGAAACAGGCGCAGCATCACCGCGCCGATGTAGAGGCCGAAAATCACGTCGATCAGAAACGTGCCGGCGTTTGCGACATAACCACCGTTCATGCTTTGCCAAACTCCTCGGACAGTGCGCGGGACCGGTCGCGCGCCGCCGTCAGGGCGCGGCTGAACAGCGCGTCGATACCGCCTTCGTCGAGCACCCTGAGCGCCTGCTCCGTGGTGCCCCCTTTCGACGTGACCTGGGCGCGCAGCGTCGCCGGATCGAACGGCGACCCGAGCGCGAGTTCGCTCGCGCCGGCCGCGGTCTCGAGCGCCAGTCGCCGCGCCAGCGCCGGGTCCAGGCCCAGACGCTCGCCGCTCTGCGCCAGACATTCGATGACCCGGAACAGGTAGGCCGGGCCGCTGCCGGACAGCGCGGTGACCGCGTCCATCAGGGATTCATCGTCGAGCCAGTGCACGACGCCCACCGCCCGCATGATGGACTCGGCGAGCGCGCGTCGCGCCTCGTCAGTGGCGGCCGTCGCATACAGGGCTGAAGTCCCGCGGCCGATCAGGGCCGGCGTGTTCGGCATGCTGCGCACGATCGGGGTGTCGGCGCCGAACCAGCCGGCCAGGGCGGCGGTGCCGATTCCCGCCGCGATCGACAACACCAGCGGACGCCGGCTCCCGGTGGCCGGCACGAGGCCGGCGGCGACGGCCTTGAGCTGCTGCGGCTTGACCGCGAGGACCAGCACGTCGGCGTCGGCCGCCGCGGCGTGGTTGTCGGCGCTGGCGGCGACGCCGAATTCGGTCTGCACGCGGGCACACGCCGCAGCGTCCGCATCGGCGGCCCGCAGCCGTTCAGGTGGATGGCCGCCGTTGAGCAAGCCGCCGAGTATGGCGCGGCCCATATTGCCGACGCCGATGAAGGCTATCGTGGAAGTCATGCAGGTAAATCCGGATCGGGCGCGGCGAGTTTAGCACCATCGAAGCTCATGATCGGGCGCCGAAAATCGCCGTTCCGACGCGCACGATCGTCGCCCCCTCGGCGATCGCCGCTTCGAGGTCGGCGGAGGTGCCCATCGACAGCGTGTCGAGCGTGGGGTCGGCCAGGGCTTCGAGCGCCTGGCGGAGTTCGGCAAAGGCAGCGCGCTGACGGCGCGGATCGTCCTCGGGTGCCGGCAGCGACATCAGCCCCCGCAGTCGCAGGCCCGGCAGGGTGCCGATCGCGAGCGCCAGCGCCGGCACTGCCGCCGGTGCCACGCCCCCCTTGCTCGCTTCACCGCTGACGTTCACTTCGATCAGCGTCTGCAGCGGCGCGCGGCTGGCCGGACGCTGCGCCGAGAGGCGTTGCGCGATGTCCAGGCGATCGACGGTATGCACCCAGTCGAAATGGGCAGCGATGTCGCGCGTCTTGTTCCGCTGGATGCGGCCGATGAAGTGCCAGCTCAAGTCGAGGTCGACCAGTGCCGCCATTTTCGGCAGTGCCTCCTGGACGTAATTCTCGCCGTAGTCCCTTTGTCCCTGTGCCGCTGTCGCGCGCAGGGTCGCGGGCGTCTGCTGCTTGCTCGCGGCCAGCAGTGCGACCGCGCCGGCCGGGCGGCCGGCGGCCGTTTCGGCGGCCCGGATGCGGGCCAGCACGGCGTCAAGGCCGGGGCTGGTCATGGCGCTGGCCGGGACGGGGGGCTTGGCTATACTTCATGAGTTCGGTGTCCCAAGATGCATGACAACTCAGCAACTTGCTTGATAACGTTGGCAAAGCGGATTAGCTCTGGCCGCGCGCCGGCCATTGTAACGAACAGCGGGCGGACCCGGGCGGGTTCGCGCAACACGACAGGAAAGGGGTCTCTCAATGGATATCGGTGAGCTCTTGGCATTCAGCGTCAAAAACGGGGCTTCCGACTTGCACCTGTCCGCGGGCCTGCCGCCGATGATTCGCGTCGATGGCGACGTGCGCCGAATCAACGTGCCGGCGATGCAGCACAAGGATGTCCACGACCTCGTCTACGACATCATGAACGACAAGCAGCGCAAGGATTACGAAGAGTTCCTCGAATGCGACTTCTCGTTCGAGATCCCCGGCCTCGCCCGCTTCCGCGTCAACGCCTTCAACCAGAACCGCGGCTCGGGCGCGGTGTTCCGCACGATTCCCTCCGTCATCCTGTCACTGGAGGATCTGAAGGCGCCCGGCATTTTCAAGGACATTTCCGATTATCCGCGCGGCGTGGTGCTCGTGACGGGTCCGACCGGTTCGGGCAAATCGACGACGCTCGCGGCGATGGTCAATCACAAGAACGAGAGCGAATACGGGCACATTCTGACCATCGAAGACCCGATCGAATTCGTGCATCAGAGCAAGAAATGCCTGATCAACCAGCGCGAGGTGCATCGCGATACGCTCGGTTTCAACGAAGCGCTGCGTTCGGCGCTGCGCGAAGATCCCGACACCATTCTCGTCGGCGAAATGCGCGACCTCGAAACCATCCGGCTCGCGCTGACGGCCGCCGAAACGGGCCATCTCGTGTTCGGCACACTGCACACGAGTTCGGCGGCCAAGACCATCGACCGTATCGTCGACGTCTTCCCGGCCGACGAAAAGGACATGGTGCGCGCGATGCTGTCGGAATCGCTGCGCGCGGTGATTTCCCAGACGCTGCTGAAGAAGAACGGCGGCGGCCGCGTGGCGGCGCACGAAATCATGATCGGCACGCCGGCCATCCGCAACCTGATTCGTGAGAACAAGATCGCGCAAATGTATTCGGCGATTCAGACCGGCCAGCAATTCGGCATGCAGACGCTGGATCAGTGCCTGCAACAGCTGGTACAAAAAGGCCTCGTGTCGCGCGTCGAAGCGCGCATCAAGGCCCAGAACAAAGACCTGTTCTAGGCCACGTCGACGACATCGTTTCCGACCCGCCGCGCCGCGCGCGGCGTCAACCAGCAGGAGAGCCCAGATGGAACGGGATCAAGCAATCAAGTACATGCGGGATCTGCTGAAGCTGATGGTCGACAAGAAAGGGTCCGACCTCTTCATCACCGTCGACTTTCCGCCCGCCATCAAGATCGACGGCAAGGTCACGCCGGTATCGAAAACCAAGCTGACCAGCGAGAACACGAAGGCCCTGACCTACGCGATCATGAACGATCGCCAGCTGAAGGAATACGAGGCGACGAAGGAGTGTAACTTCGCGATCTCGCCGGCTGGCATCGGCCGCTTCCGCGTCAACGCCTATATCCAGCAGGGCCACACCGGCATGGTGCTGCGCACGATTGAAACCAACGTGCCGACGCTCGATGGCCTGGGGCTCCCGCCGGTGATGAAGGAAGTGTCGATGACGAAGCGCGGGCTCGTCATCATGGTCGGCGGTACGGGTTCGGGCAAATCGACCTCGCTCGCGGCGATGATCAATCACCGCAACGAGAACAGTTACGGCCACATCATCACGATCGAAGACCCGATCGAGTACGTCCATCCGCACAAGAACTGCATCGTCATGCAGCGCGAAGTCGGCGTCGACACCGATGACTGGGGCATCGCGCTGAAGAACACGCTGCGCCAGGCCCCGGACGTCATTCTGCTCGGCGAAATCCGCGATCGGGAAACGATGGAGTTCGGTCTCGCCTTTGCCGAGACGGGCCACCTCGCGATGGCAACCCTGCACGCGAACAGTTCGAACCAGGCGCTGGACCGCATCATCAACTTCTTTCCCGAAGAGCGGCACCAGCAGCTCTTCATGGATCTCTCGCTGAACCTCAAGGCAGTCATTTCGCAGCGCCTGCTGAAGAAAGTCGATGGCCGCGGCCGGGTGGCCGCCATCGAAGTACTGCTGAATTCGCCGTTGATTTCGGACCTCATCCTCAAGGGCGAAGTGCACATGATCAAGGAAATCATGAGCAAGTCGAACGAACTCGGCATGAAGACTTTCGATCAGGCCCTGTTCGATCTCTATGAAGCCGATTTGATCGCCTACGAGGACGCGTTGCGCAACGCCGACTCGATGAACGAACTGCGCCTGCGCATCAAGCTGCAGGGCAAGGCGGCAAAGGAATCCGACAAGCTCGGCGGTCTCGAACACCTGTCGCTCGAAGAGAGTGCGGAAGAAAAAGGCATATTGATGCGTTGAGCGCCGCCCCCGCGGATTGCCGGCATCGGAGACCCAGATGGACATTACGCCGTACCTGAAACTGCTGCGCGACAAGGAAGGTTCCGACCTGTTCTTCACCGTCGGCGCGCCGGTGAAAATCAAGATCGAAGGCCAGGTGAGCTCTGTCGGCAAGACGGTCCTGACCGGCGAACTGACCAAGGCCGCAGCCTACGGCATCATGACGCCGCAGCAGGCCGACCGCTTCGAGCAGTCGATGGAATGCGACTTCGCCATTTCGCTCGACGACAAGACCGCGCGGTATCGCGTGAACGTGTTCCGGCAGCGCGGCGAAGTCGGCATGGTGTTGCGCCGGATCCCGTCGAAGATTCCGACGATCGACGAACTCGCACTGCCGGAAGTGTTGAAGTCGCTGGTGATGCACAAGCGCGGGCTGATCCTGATGGTGGGCGCGACGGGCTCGGGCAAGTCGACGACGCTTGCGGCAATGGTCAACGAGCGCAACCAGAAGATGGCGGGCCATATCCTGACCATCGAAGATCCGATCGAGTTTTCGCACCCGAATCTGAAGTCGATCATCAACCAGCGCGAAATCGGCGTCGATACGTTGACCTATCGCGCCGCGCTCAGGTCTTCGCTGCGCGAAGCGCCGGATGTGATCCTGATCGGCGAAATCCGCGATCGCGAGACGATGGAAGCGGCGCTCGAACTCTGCAATACGGGTCACCTGTGCCTGTCGACGCTGCATGCGAACAACGCGAACCAGGCGATGGAGCGCGTGATCAACCTGTTCCCGCAGGATTTGCACAAGCAGCTGTTCCTCGACTTGTCGCTGAATATCCGCGCGGTGATTTCGCAGCGCCTCGTGCAGGGCATCGACGGCTACCGCGTGGCCGCGATCGAAATCATGATCAACACACCACACATTGCCGACCTCATCCTCAAGGGCAATATCGGCAGCGTGAAGGAAGCGATGGAAGGCAGTGGCGCGAAGGGCATGCAGACTTTCGACATGGCGCTGTTCAATCTCTACAAGGAAGAGCGCATCGATCTCGAGGAAGCGTTGAACAACGCCGACTCGCGCACCAATCTCGAAGCGCGGATCAACTTCGGCTGATGCGCCCGCGCGTTGCCCCCGGTGGGGCAAGGGCGAAAGCGGTGTACAGGGGCGTGGCGCTCAGCGCAGCGTCTTGCTGAGCGTGAACGCTCCGCGCAGCTCACCGGGAACGAAGCCGACCGCGGCGTCCTGCGGATAACGCGCCTGGATTCCCCGCAGCAAGTCGGGCGCAATCGACACGCCGTGACAGCTGCCGCATGGCGTCTGCAGCATCGGGATCGCCTTCATGTAGCGAAAGACCCGGCGGCCGTCCTCGACGATGATTTCAGCGTGTTCCAATGCAGACACATCGACGCCTTTGGCCGCGTCGGCGGCGAACGCGGCCAGAACCCCGCGTTCGAATGCATCCGGTGCGTTGGCGGGATTGCGCACCTTGAGCGCGGTGCGGCCGACGTCACCTTCGAAGGTGGCGGCGAGGTCGTGCCCGATCGCGGGCGCGACCGTCTGGCAGACCTCGAGCGCCGACATCGGGCCGCCCGCCGCGAGTGCCGCCTGCAACTGCGTCTTGAGTCTGTTGCCGAGCTCGCCGGCGGTGCGTCTGGCCGTTGGCAGGAGCGCCGCGATGTCGGATGCCGCTGTGGTCGTGCCGTCCGACCAGGCGGGCAGGGTCAACGACGCGAGGACGACGCCGAGGGCGGCCGCCGCTCCCGATTGACGCAGGCGTGCTCTCGGCGCCGGGCGCGCGTGCCGAGTGACCGGCGCCGTGCTATAGCCTTGAGGGGGGCAGGCCATGATTCGGACTCCGTGCAATGGTGGTGCGTCGGGGACGCCCGATCGTCCGGTTGATACAGCCGATGGCGAGTCAGCGCCGTCCCCATCGTTCACTGCTGTCATGACCATCAGGCACTCCTTTGCACCCGGGATTGGTGTGGGGGTGGCGCCTGGTTCAGGCACCGCGCGCTGCGCTGAACTCATCGTAGGCATGGACCGCGTCCGCGGCATACATCAACGACGGCCCCCCGCCCATATAGACCGCCACAGCCAGCGCTTCCATCAGCGCCGCGCGCGACACTCCGAGGCGCACGAGCGACTTGGTGTGAAATCCGATGCAGCCGTCACAGCGCCCGGCGACGCCGATCGCCAGCGCGATGATCTCCTTGGTGGCTTCGGACAACTCGCCTCCTTGCATCGCGCCCTTCGCCAGCGCGCTGAAGCCGGCCATCGCGTCGGGCTGCGCTTTGCGCAGTTCGAGGATGCCGCGATTGATGTCCGCAATGGTGTCGGTGAAAGAAATGCTCATGGGCCCCCCGGGTGCAACAACGGACCCGCAGCGTCGCATGCCGGACCGCCGACCACTTGACGACCGTCAAGCCCGGTCCGCGCAAAGCACCGCCGCGTCTTCGCCCCTTCTCCCCGGGACACCCACCGTCTTGCAAGCACCTCTTCGCCCCATTAGCGTGTGAATCGCCGGCAAGGACGCCGGCCGTCTGTCAGGAGAAGCAAGGATGACCCGTGCCCGTGCGTCGCTCGTCTCGGTCAGCGACACGCCTTACTACCATTGCATCGGCCGCTGCGTACGCCAGGCCTTCCTCTGCGGCCGGGATCCCGTGTCCGGCAAATCGTTCGAGCACCGCAAGGTCAGCATCCTCGAGCGCCTCGCCTTGCTCACCGAGGTCTTCGCCATCGACCTCTGTGCCTATGCGCTGATGAGCAATCACTATCATCTCGTGCTGCACCTCGCGCCGGAGCGCGCAGCGCAGTGGTCGGAGCGCGAGGTCGTCGAGCGCTGGCGCCGGCTCTACACCGGCCCTGCCTGCGTCGCGCGCTTCCTCGACGGGCTCGCGCTCGACGCGAGTGAATCCGCCCAGCTCGCCGACTGCATTGGCCGTTGGCGCAGCCGCCTGTGCGATTTGAGCTGGTTCATGCGGTGTCTCAACGAGTACATCGCCCGTGTCGCCAACGCGCAGGACGGCTGCACGGGGCGCTTTTGGGAAGGTCGCTTCAAGTCGCAGGCGCTGCTCGATGAAGAAGCGCTGCTGACGGTGATGGCCTATGTCGACCTGAACCCGGTGCGGGCGGGTCTTGCGGAGTCCGTGGCGGCCTCGGCGTTCACGTCGGGCCAACAGCGGCTGCGCGAAATCATCGAGCCGGCATCGGCCCTTCAGGCGGCGATGCGACCCGCTTTGCATCCCTTCGCCGAAGCTATCCGACAAGGCGAAGACGTGGCCCTGCCGTTCAACCTCCAGGATTACCTTGACCTCCTGGACACGAGCGGCCGGGCAGTACATCCGGCGAAGCGCGGCGCCCTGCCGGGCTCGACGCCGCGCCTGCTCGCGACGCTCGGGCTGGCGCCAGGGGAATGGTTGGCGAGCGTTGCCGAGTTGCACGCGCGCTTCCGGCTCTTCATCGGCGCACCGCATCGGCTGTCGGGTCTTGCTGAAAAGCGCGGTTGGCGGTGGATAAGAGGACAGGCGGCGGCGCGACGGCTGTACCGCCGCGCCAACGAGTAGGACTTGGCGCGCGCCTGACCGTGTTGCAGTTCGTGGCGGCTCCATCGCGGGCGCGGTGCGGGCGATCACGGGCGCTGGTGTCGGTGATGCCCTACAGATCCTGCCGGCACCCTTCAGCTGCACCCGAGCACGCATCAGATTTCGCTTCAAGTTCAGCGGCGGCGCCGGATGTCTGGCATCAGAAACTTCATGGCGCGGAGATCCAGAGGATGGATGTCCTCGATCTTCCCCTTCACGGAGATTCAGAGGATGGATGTCCTCGACCTTCCTCGACCTTCACGAAGTAGCGATCGATTCGGAACCGCTGCGTATACATCGGGGTTCACCTGGATCAAGGATTGCCCGGATCCGCGGCCTATACTCGCCGCTTGCGTCGGGCCGGCGCTCTGCAAGCGTCGCTACTGCACTGCACATCTGCACAGGAGAGACTGATGAGCGAACCGGACGTGATCGTTATCGGCAGCGGCTTCGGCGGATCGGTCGCCGCCGCGCGCATTGCCGAAGCGGGCTTCAAGGTGGTCGTGCTCGAACGTGGGCCCTGGCGCGACACCGTGCCCGTGCGCTCGATGGGTATTGTCAGGCGCTCACCGCTGCCGCGTGGGCGGCTGCTGTTCACACGGCTGCTACGCGCAATCGGAGGCAATCGCATGCCGGGCAGTCGCCTGCGGCTCAACAGCCACGGTCTCTTCGAATTGTTCTTCGGCAGCGGCTGCACGATCGCCTGCTCGTCGGGCGTCGGCGGTGGCAGCCACGTCTACTCCGCCATCAACATCCGGCCGCTCGCGCCCAACTACTGGGACGGTCATGCGCCCGGCGTGTCAGACGCGATCATGTCCGCGCACTATGACGCGGTGCTCGAGCGCATGGACTCCACGACCCCGATGGCCGATCACCGCATTCCCAATACGACGCCTGTCCGGTTTCGCAAGCACGCCAAGGACATCGGACCGGCGCTTCCGCCGCCCGATCCTCGTATAGGATTTCTGCTGCCGGATTCTCCGGATGAAGCCCCGAAGAAAATCGTCGACGCGCACGGCGTCGAGCGCTACGAGGTCGATTACAAATCGAACGAGGACGGCTTCCTCGGTTCGCCGACAGGCAGCAAGACGACGCTCGACGTCGTCTATCTCGCGCCGGCGATGAAGCAGGGGCTCGAAGTGCTCGACATGGCCGAGGTCATCACGATCACACGCCAGCACCAAGGGCCGCGCTATCGCGTGGACTATCGCGATCACCATTCCGGTCAGATCCGGTCGCTGACCGGTGAGCACGTGATCGTCGCGGCGGGAACGCTGAACACACTGAATATCCTCCTGCGCTCGCGCGCGCAGGGCGGTCTCAGCGGCATGCCGATGCTCGGCCGCCGCTTCGGCACCAACGGCGACTACTTCGGCTACTGGGACTACAACGAGCAGGACGTCGAGCAGAGCGTGGGCTTGCCGACCACCGGCGGCGTGCGCGTGCTGGATGATCCGGACTGTCCCGTGATCGGCGGTGGTGGGTTGCCGGCGGTCGACAGCTATCCGCTGCCGGGCTTCCTGCGCCAACGGATGAAGCGCGCCTACATGATTGCCGGTCTTGGCGAGGACAGCATGACCGGCACGGTGTCGCTCGCGCACGGGAAGCTGAAGGTCGAATACGATCCGGACCAGAGTCCGATCTTCGCAAAGTTGAAGGCGACCTTCGCCGAGATTGGCCGCCGTACGGGTCATCGCGTCTACGCGCCGAAGACGCCGATCACCGTGCATCCCACCGGCGGTGCCTGTCTCGGCGCGAGCATCGAGACAGGCGTTGTAGACGCCAACGGCGAAGTCTTCGATCACCCCGGGCTTTACGTCGCGGACGCGTCGGCCTTGCCGCGCGCACCCGGCGGCCCGCCTTCGATGACCATTGCGGCCTGGGCGGATCGCCTCGCGACGCGTTTCATCGCGCGTCACTCGCCGCGCTGAGGGCCGGAGCGCCGGTCACGCCACATCCGGGACCGCGCCGGCGATGAGAGCCGTCGCCAGTCTCGGACCCTGCGCATGCTGCGCGACGATTTCCGTCTGAAACGGTGGGTGTCCCGTAACTCGTCCCGTAACTCCGTAACTCGTCGGTGGGTGTCCCGGCGGGGGTGCGGCTGGGGCGCGAGGAAATCGGTGGGTGTCCCGGCGGGGGTGTGACAGGCTTGCCCGGCCCGCAGGGGGCTACCGGCATTGCGCTGTGCGTCAGGACTTCGGGTGTGTCTCCAGCCAGAAGGTCACCGGGCCCTCGTTGATCAGTGAGACCTGCATATCGGCGCCGAACACCCCAGTGCCGACGGTCGGGTGATCGCTGCGGGCGTGGGTCGCCAGATACTCGAACAACGCGCGCCCGAGTTCGGGCGGCGCGGCGCTGGTGAAGCTCGGCCGCAGGCCGCGCGTGGTATCGGCGGCGAGTGTGAATTGGGGCACGAGCAACAGGCCGCCGCCGGTCGTGCGCAGCGAATGGTTCATGCGGCCGTCGGCATCGGGGAAGACACGGTAGTCGAGGAGACGGGACAGCAGGCGGTCGGCTGCCGCCTCGGTGTCGGCCGGCTGGACGCCGACCAGCACCAGCAGGCCGGGTCCGATTGCCGCAACCTCGCGGCCCGCCACCGTCACGGCAGCCTGGCTGACGCGCTGGAGCAGGCCGATCACGGGGCTTCGATCAGGCGGTCTGGCTGCGCGATTCGCGCTTGCGATCGTTTTCCTTGAGCATGCGCTTGCGGATCCGGATCGCCGCCGGCGTCACTTCGACGAGTTCGTCGTCGGCGATGAATTCGAGCGCCTGCTCCAGATCGAAGCGTATCGGCGGCGTCAGCAGCAGGTTTTCGTCGGTGCCGGCGGCGCGGATGTTCGTCAGCTGCTTGGCCTTCAGCGGGTTGACGACGAGGTCGTTGTCGCGTGAATGCAGGCCGACGATCATGCCTTCGTACACTTCATCGGCATGGCCGACGAACAGGCGTCCGCGTTCCTGCAGGTTGAACAGCGCGTAGGCCAGCGCCTTGCCGGCGCCGTTCGAAATCAGCACGCCGTTGATGCGGCCACCGATCTGGCCGGCCTTGACCGGGCCGTACTTCTCGAAGGAGTGGTACAGCAGGCCCGTACCGGCGGTGGCAGTCAGGAATTCGGTGCGGAAGCCGATCAGCCCGCGCGCCGGTATCGAGTAATCGAGCCGCACGCGACCCCGGCCGTCGGGCACCATTTCCTGCAGCGTGCCGCGGCGGGTGCCGAGGCGCTCCATCACCGCGCCCTGGTAATCCGTGGGCACGTCGACCGTCAATTGCTCGTAGGGTTCGAGCATCTGGCCGTTCTCTTCTTTCATGATCACCTGCGGGCGGCCAACCGACAGTTCGTAGCCTTCGCGGCGCATGTTCTCGATCAGGATCGACAGGTGCAGCTCGCCGCGGCCGGACACCGTGTAGCGTTTCGGGTCGTCGGTCGGCTCCACGCGCAGCGCCACGTTGTGGATCAGCTCGCGTTCGAGACGTTCGGCGAGCTGGCGGCTCGTCACGAACTGGCCTTCGCGGCCGACGAACGGCGAATCCGACACTTCGAAGCTCATGCTCACCGTCGGCTCGTCGACCTTCAGGGGCGGCAAGGCCTCGACCGCGCTCGGCACGCAGAGCGTGTCCGATATGCGCGGGGCTTCAATGCCGGTCAGCGCGATGATGTCGCCGGCCGAGGCACTCTGCCGCGCTTCCCGCGTCAGGCCGTGGAAGCCCAGCACTTCGAGCACGCGCGCCGGGCGCGTGTGGCCCTCGGCGTCGATCACGGTCAGGTTCATCGCCGGCGTCACGCTGCCGCGCTTGATGCGGCCGATGCAGATCGCGCCCACGTAGCTCGAGTAGTCGAGCGAGATGACCTGCATCTGGAACGGGCCATCCGGATCGACGTCGGGCGCACTGACATGGTTCACGATGGCCTGGAACAGCACATCCATGTTCTGCTCGGGGCCTTCCGGATCCAGGCGCGCGTAGCCGAGCGTCGCGGAGGTGTAAATCACCGGGAAGTCGAGCTGTTCTTCGGTCGCGCCGAGGCGGTCGAAGAGGTCGAAGGTCTGGTCGAGCACCCACGCGGGGCGCGAACCGGGCCGGTCGATCTTGTTGATCACCACGATGGGCTTCAGGCCCTGGGCGAAGGCTTTCTGCGTAACGAAGCGCGTCTGCGGCATCGGGCCGTCGACTGCATCCACCAGCAGCAGCACCGAATCGACCATCGACAGGATGCGCTCGACCTCGCCACCGAAATCGGCGTGGCCGGGGGTGTCGACGATGTTGATGCGGTAGTCCTGCCAGGTGATGGCGGTGTTTTTCGCGAGAATGGTGATGCCCCGCTCGCGCTCCAGATCGTTGCTGTCCATGACGCGCTCGCCGACATCCTTGCGGGTCGAAAGCGTGCCGGACTGGCGCAGGAGTTGGTCGACGAGGGTCGTCTTGCCATGATCGACGTGGGCGATGATGGCGATATTACGCAGATTGGCGATCATGATTGGGGCAGCGGCCGGGGGGGCGTCAGTCGAAAGGGGCGCTATTATACGCACGGATCCCGCTGCGGCGCGCGCCTGACGCGCCCGACACAGTATTTTTGCTTTCTGTCGCTATAATCGCCGCGCCCATCCGGGCACCGCCGCCCTTGTCGAACCGGAGCCCGTCACGCCGCGCATGCCGAAATCCAACCCAGCCACGATTGCGGCCGTCGATCTCGGCTCGAACAGCTTTCACCTGGTCGTCGCCCATCCGCAGGACGGCCATATCAAGGTCGTCGACCGGCTGCGCGAGGTCATCCGCCTTGCCGCCGGGTTCGACGCACAGAACCGCCTGACCGACGACGCCTGCGAATCTGCGCTGCGCTGTCTCGATCGCTTCGGGCAGCGCATCCGCCACCTGCCGGCAGGCGCCGTGCGCGCGGTCGGTACCAATGCACTGCGCAAGGCGCGCAATGCCGACAACTTCCTGCCCCGCGCCGAAGCGGCGCTGGGCCACACCATCGACATCGTGTCGGGCTACGAGGAAGCACGCCTCATCTATCTCGGCGTGTCGCACGGCCTGCAGGACGACGCTGACCTGCGCCTGGTGGTCGACATCGGGGGCGGCAGCACGGAAGTGATCATCGGACGACGCTTCGAGCCGCAGATCATGGAAAGCCTGCACATCGGCTGCGTGAGCATGAGTGTCGGGATCTTTCGGGATGGCGGCATCGATGCGCGCCGCCTGCGCGCGGCCGAAATCCTCGCGCGCCAGGAACTCGAGCCGATCGAAGAGGCGGTCAGCGACGCCGGCTGGCAGTCGGCGATCGGCGCATCGGGCACGATGGAGTCGGTCGCTGCCGTTCTCGCGCACAACGGCTGGTCGAAGGACGGCATCACCCGTGAAGGCCTGCAGCGTCTGCGCGCGGCGATGATCGCGCTCGGCCATATCGACAAGCTCGGCGAACTTGGCGTGCCCGCCGAACGGCGGCCGGTGTTCCCCGGTGGCGTCGCGATCGCGATCGGCGTGTTCGAGGAACTCCACATCGAGCGCATGCGCGTGTCCGACAGCGCGCTGCGTGAAGGCCTGCTGTACGACCTCATGGGCCGTATCGAACACGAAGACGTCCGCGAGCGCACCGTCGAGCACCTGATGCAGCGTTTCGGTGTCGATCGCTCGCAGGTTGCCCGCGTGCGCGCAATGGCCGCCGGCTTTCTCGAGCAGGTCGCGGCTGATTGGGGCCTGACGGCCGAAGAGGACATGCACCTGCTGCAGTGGGCGGCGGCGCTGCATGAGATCGGCAACACCGTGTCGCATTCGCAATATCACAAGCACGGCGCGTACCTGCTGCACAATCTCGACATGCCGGGCTTCGCGCGCGGCGATCAGGATCGACTCGCGACGCTGGTGCGCGCACATCGGCGCAAGATTCCAGTGCCCGAATTCGGCGTTGGCCAGCAGGCCGATGGCCTGCTGAGGCTGGCGCTGCTGTTGCGCCTCGCGGTGGTGCTGCATCGGGCGCGTGGCGCGGCGACGCCGGCGGAAGTGAGCCTGAAGGTCGAAAATCGGGCGTTGAAACTCAGTTTTCCGAAGGGCTGGCTCGACGGCCATCCGTTGACCAGCGCCGATCTGGCGCAGGAAGCGGACTACGTGAAGGTCGCCGGCTACAAACTGAAGTTCAAGTGAGCGCCACGCGCGCTCACGTCGTGGGCGCCACTTCACCCATCTGATCGAGCAACATCAGCTGCGCGTCGCGCACGCGAGCGCCGGTACGCACACGGTGATAGCTGCCGTCGCTGTGCAGCTCCCAGGCCCGCGCGTTGTCATGCAGATAGATCTCGAGCCCTTCCTTGATCACCCGATCGCGCAGGCGCTTGTCCTCGACCGGGAAGCACACTTCGATGCGGTTGAAGAAATTGCGTCCCATCCAGTCCGCGCTCGACAGGTACACCTCGGGTGCGCCATCGTTGTCGAACAGGAAGATTCTCGAGTGTTCGAGCAGGCGCCCGATCACCGAGCGCACGCGGATATTGTCCGAGACGCCCGGGATGCCCGGGCGCAGCGCGCAGATGCCGCGCACGATCAGTTCGATCTTCACACCCGCACGCGAGGCCTCGTAGAGCGCCGCAATTGTCTGCACTTCGACCAGCGCATTCATCTTGGCAACGATTCGCGCTGGCCGGCCGGCCCGCGCGTGATCGGCCTCGCGCTGTATCAGTTCGAGCACTTTGGCGTGGAGCGTGAACGGTGACTGCAGCAATTTTTTGAGCTTGCCGGCGCGGCCGGGCGCCGTGAGCTGATGAAAGATGCGCTGGACGTCGACCGCGATCGCATTGTCGCAGCTGAACATCCCGAAGTCGGTGTACTGACGCGCGGTGCGCGGATGGTAGTTGCCGGTCGCCAGGTGCACGTAACGGCGGAGCTGTTTGCCCTCGCGCCGGACCACCAACATCATCTTCGCGTGGGTCTTGTAGCCGACGACCCCGTACACCACGTGGGCGCCCGCCTCCTGCAGCCGCGTCGCGAGTTCGATGTTCGCTTCTTCATCGAAGCGCGCTTTCAGCTCGACGACAACCGTGACTTCCTTGCCCGCGCGTGCGGCGTCGACGAGCGTCTTGACGATCGGCGAGTCCGGCCCGGTGCGATAGAGCGTCTGCTTGATCACCAGCACGTCCGGGTCCTGCGCGGCCTGGCGCAGGAACTCGACAACCGGCGAGAACGACTGGAACGGGTGGTGCAGCAGCAGGTCGCCGCGCTTGAGGACTTCGAAGAAGTCGGAATTCGGCGGCAAGCGGCGCGGCCGGCTCGGCGTGAACGCCGGGAATTTAAGGTCCGGCCGGTCAATCATGTCCGGCACGGCCATCATGCGCTGCAGGTTCACCGGGCCGTTGCAGCGATAGATGTCCGCCTCGCCCAGCCCGAATTCATGCTGCAGCAGGCTCGTCATCTGGTTCGGACAGTCCGATGCGACCTCGAGCCGCACCGCATCGCCGAAGCGCCGCTGATGCAGTTCACCTTCGAGGGCGCGCAGCAGGTCTTCGACTTCCTCGTCCTCGACGAACAGCTCACTGTTGCGGGTCACGCGGAACTGGTAGCAGCCGGTGACGCGCATGCCCGGAAACAGGTCGCTGACGTGCGCATGAATGATCGAGGACAGGAACACGAATTCGTAAGGACCGGCGGCGAATTCGGCCGGAATATTGATGATGCGGGGTAGCGCGCGCGGCGCCTGCACGATCGCGATCGCGCTGTCGCGGCCGAAGGCATCGGTGCCTTCCAGCGACACCATGAAATTGAGGCTCTTGTTCAGGATCCGGGGAAACGGATGGGACGGGTCGAGCCCGATGGGCGAGAGCACCGGCAGCAGTTCGCGATAGAAATGCCGTTTGACCCAGGCGATCTGCCGAGTATTCCACTCGGTGCGCCGCAGGAAGCGGATGCCTTCGTCGGCCAGCGCCGGCGTGAGCACTTCGTTGAGCACGCGATACTGCTCGGCGACGAGCAACTGCGCCATTTCGCCGATGCGCTTCAACTGTTCGGCCGGACTCATCTGGTCGGGGCCGAGCTGGGCCGCCTTGTAGGCGACCTGCTGTTTCAGGCCGGCGACGCGGATCTCGAAGAACTCGTCGAGGTTGCTGCTCGCGATGCACAGAAACCGCAGGCGCTCGAGCAGCGGATTGCTGGTGTCCTTCGCCTGCTCGACGACGCGGCGATTGAATTCGAGCAGCGACAGTTCCCGGTTGATGAAGTACTGGGGATCGTTGACGTCGAGTGTCTTGGCGTCCATGGGAGATTTTTTCGGTTGGCGCCGCAGGCAGCCTTGCGCTGATGGGCTCTGTTAATATTCGCGGCCGTGCAAACCAGTATAGCGGGTCGATCGTTACAGTATGAAAGCGAAATCCCAGGCCGGTTCCCCGGCGCCAGCCCGTCGCAAGGGCCTCACGCTGGCGGCGCGAGCCGACCGTCACAAACTCTACGAGAAATCGGTCCAGAACGCCGAGGCGGAAATCGACTTCGTCGACGAGACCTTCCGCGAGCTGCGCGGCCGCCGCGCGAGCTGGCTGCGCGAAGACTTCTGCGGTACGGCCAATGTCTGCAGCGAGTGGGTGCGCCGGCGCCGCGACAATGTCGCGATAGGCGTCGACCTCGACCCCGAAGTCCTGGCCTGGGGCCGGGAAAACCATCTCGCCAAGCTGAAGCCGGCCGCCCGCGACCGTGTGCGCCTGGTCCAGGACAACGTGCTGACCGCGAAGACCCGCCATGTCGACGTGCTGCTGGCAATGAATTTCAGCTACTGGATCTTCAAGACCCGCGAGGCGATGCGTGAATACTTCCGGGCCGTGCGCGGCAACCTTGTGCGTGACGGGCTTTTTATCCTCGACTGCTACGGCGGCTACGATTCCTTCAAGGTGCTGAAGGAGCGCCGCAAGGTTGGCACCTTCACCTATACCTGGGAGCAGGCCAGCTACAACCCGCTGAGTGGCGAGATGAGCTGCCATATCCATTTCAACTTCAAGGACGGCTCGAAGTTGAACAAGGCGTTCAGCTACGACTGGCGCCTGTGGACCATGCCTGAAATCAGGGAGTTGCTGGCCGAGGCGGGCTTCAAGCGCAGTATCGTCTACACCCAGGGCTGGAACGAGAAGACCGGCGAGGCCAACGGCGAGTTCACAGCGGCTGAAACCTGCGACGCCGACGCCGGCTGGATCAGCTACATCGTGGCCGAGCGTTAGTCATTGTCATCTACCTGTCATAATTGGCGCCTGTAATGCGCGCCAATCCAGAAAAAGGTGACATCGTGACCAAACGCAAATACCTGGCCGCCCTGGCGATAGGATTGGCCGTCGCCTGCGGTGCCCGCGCCGAAGCCCCCGCCGCCATCGACGCCGGCATTCCCGATTACGTGAAGGGCAGCGGCGTGTCGGGCAGCCTGTCGAGCGTCGGCTCCGACACGCTGGCCAACCTGATGACGCTGTGGGCCGAAGAGTTCAAGCGTCTCTACCCGAACGTCACCATCCAGATCCAGGCCGCAGGGTCCAGCACCGCGCCGCCGGCGCTGACCGAAGGCACGGCGACGCTGGGGCCGATGAGCCGACAGATGAAGAGCGAGGAACTGGAGGCGTTCGAAGCCCGGCACGGCTACAAGCCGACAGCGATCCCGGTGGCCGTCGACGCGCTCGCGGTCTACGTGCACAAAGACAATCCGATCAAAGGCTTGTCTGTCCCTCAGGTCGACGCGATCTTCTCCGCGACCCGCGCCTGTGGCTATGACCGGGACCTTCAGACCTGGGGCGACCTCGGGCTGACCGGCGAGTTGAAGAACCAGAAAATCCAGCTCTTCGGCCGCAACTCCGTGTCCGGCACCTACGGCTATTTCAAGGAGACGGCGCTGTGCAAGGGCGACTTCAAGAACAGCGTCAATGAACAGCCCGGCTCGGCGTCTGTGGTGCAGGGAATCACCAAGTCAATCAATGGCATAGGTTATTCCGGCGAAGGCTATCGAACGTCCGGCGTGCGGCTGGTGCCGCTGGCCAAGAAAGACGGCGGCGAGTTCATCGAAGTGTCGGCCGATACGGCGCTGTCCGGCAAATACCCGCTGTCGCGCTATCTCTTCATCTACGTGAACAAGCACCCGAACGAGTCGCTGCCGCCGCTCGAGGCGGAGTTCCTGAAAATGGTGCTGTCGAAAACAGGCCAGATGGTCGTCGTCAAGGACGGTTACATCCCGTTGCCGGCCAAGGTCGTCGACAAGGTCCTGCCGAAGCTGACGAAGGCCAAGTAGCCGCACACGACGAGTCGCCCGGCTGCGCCCAGGCCGGGGCGCGGTCCGGCGGCGGCGGGGTGGAGCGGACGCCCCGCTTCCTTTCATAATGGGCGGCCACCATACCCGCCACCCGACAACGACAGGTTCCCCCGTGTCCGACGCGCTGTTCTCCGAAGTCACCAAGGCCGAGCTCGCGCATCGCGGCTGGCGCATGGTCAAGGACCGGATTTTCGGCGTGGTGATGGGCGTCGGCGGGGTGACGGTGATCATCGCCCTCGTCACGATCTTCTTCTACCTGCTGTGGGTGGTGTTCCCGCTGTTCAAGTCGGCGACGCTGGCCCCGACCCACGACATCCGGCTGCCGGCCACGCTGGCGCACCTGTCGTTGAACGAACACGGCGATGTGATGTTCGTCGTCGAAGCCGATGGCACCTACCGCTTCGTGTCCGCGGCCGATGGCGCCGAACTGAAAACCGGCAGCCTAGTGCCGGAGGGTGCAACCTTGCAGGCCGGAGCCAGCGCCTTCCGGAGCCACGGCCCGCTCGCGCTGGCCCTCGACGGTGGCCGGGTCAGCATCGTGACTCCCGTCTATCGCGTCAGTTTTCCGAACGACGTGCGCACCATCGAACCTGACATTTCCCATCCGGTCGGTACCGAGCCGCTCGAGGTGCTGTCGGCCGGCGGCGAGATCGCCCGCGTCGCAATCGCCAGCGGTGACGACAACACGACCATCGCCGCCAGCGACGTGAATGGACGCCTGACGATGGCCCACGTCGCGCCGGCCGAAGGCCTGATGCTCGACGAGGAAGACCTGAGTTTCGAGACCAGCGTGGTCGACGTCGCGGCGCTGCCGGCACCGGCCGATCACCTGCTGATTGATGTCGACCAGCAGGAACTGTACGTCGTCACCGGGCGCGAGATCGGCTTCTACAACATTCGCGACAAGGAAAAGCCGAAGCTCGTCGAAACCGTGCAGGTCGTGCCGCCCGGCGTCGACGTCACCGATGTGCAGTTTCTGGCCGGCGGCACCTCGCTGCTCGTCGGCGACAGTCGCGGCCACGTGGCGCAGTGGTTTCCGGTGCGAGACGAGGCCAACAACTTTCGCCTGACGCTGGTTCGCGAGTTCAAGGCGCTCGACAAGCCCGTCCGGCGGATCGAGCCGGAATACTTCCGCAAGGGCTTCGCCGCGATCGACGTCGACGGCCACCTGGCGCTTTATCACACCACGTCGGAGCGCACGCTGCTGAGCACGGCCACCGGCATCGCCGGGGTCAGCACGCTCGCGATCTCGCCGCGCGCCGAAACGCTGGTCGCCGTCACCGCCGACGGCGCGGCGCGGCAGTTCGCGCTGCATAACGAACATCCCGAAGTGTCGCTGTCCTCCCTGTGGGGCAAGGTATGGTACGAGGGGCGCGCGCAGCCGGAATTCATCTGGCAGTCCTCGTCGGCCAGCAACGACTTCGAACCGAAATTCAGCCTGACGCCGCTGACTTTCGGCACGATCAAGGCGGCGTTCTACGCGCTGTTCTTCGCCGTGCCCCTCGCCATCCTCGGCGCAATCTACACCGCTTACTTCATGCACCCGAAAATGCGCGCCGTGGTCAAGCCGTCGATCGAAATCATGGCGGCGCTGCCGACCGTGATTCTCGGCTTCCTCGCCGGCCTGTGGCTCGCGCCCCTGATCGAGACCCACCTGATCGGCGTGTTCAGCGCAATGCTCGTGATGCCGTTGTCGGTGGTCGTGATGTCCTGGGTCTGGGCGCAGCTGCCGGACGGCGTGCAGCGCCTGATCCCGCCGGGCCGCGAACTGCTGCTGATCGTCCCGCTGCTGATCGTCATGCTGTGGATCACCATGGCCGTGAGCCAGCCCATCGAGCAACTGTTCTTCGGCGGCAACCTGCCGCGCTGGCTGGGCACCGAGTTCGGCATGACCTATGACCAGCGCAATTCACTGGTGGTCGGCATCGCGATGGGCTTTGCGGTGATTCCGAACATCTATTCGATCAGCGAGGACGCGATTTTCGCGGTCCCCCGTCAACTGACCACCGGCTCGCTCGCGCTCGGCGCGACACCGTGGCAGACGATGGCGCGCGTGGTCCTGCTGACCGCGAGCCCCGGCATTTTCTCGGCGGTGATGATCGGCCTCGGTCGCGCCGTCGGTGAGACGATGATAGTGCTGATGTCGACCGGCAACACGCCGGTGATGGATCTCAGCATCTTCCAGGGCTTTCGCGCGCTGTCGGCGAACATCGCCGTCGAGATGCCCGAATCCGAGGTCAACAGCACGCATTACCGCGTGCTGTTCCTGGCCGCCCTAGTCCTGTTCCTGGTGACTTTTCTGTTCAACACCGTCGCCGAGATCGTCCGCCAGCGGCTGCGGACACGGTATGGCAACCTGTAGGCCCGTGTAATGCGCGCATCCTTCAATCGTTGGGTCGGCAGCGGCAGTCCATGGGTGTGGATCACCGCTGGTGCGGTGTCCCTGAGCCTGGTGATGGTGTTCGGCCTGCTGATCCTGATCGCGGCCAACGGGCTCGCTCACTTCTGGCCCGCCCGCGTCGCGCTGATCGAGCATCAGTTGCCGGATGCCGCGCCCGAACGCGTGCTTGGTGAGATCGTCGACCGCGAGACGGTGGCGGCGGCGCGCGTGCGCGACGCCGGTGGCCAGGTCCCTGCCGATGCAACCGTCGTCGAGCGCCTCTTGATCAAGGTCGGCAATCGCGACATCGGCGGCAGCGATTTCCGCTGGTTCGCTGCGCCCGAAATAGCCACCACGACCTATCCCCCGGACGCGGTCGTGATCGAACGCGACGAATGGGGAAACCTGTACGGGTATGTGAAAGGCCTGCGCGAAGCGGGCGAACCCGTTGCCGGCGACTGGCAGACTGAACTCGTGACGCGGCTCGAGCGTCGTCATGCGTTGCACGAGACCATCGAACGCATCCAGAAGGACGAGATTGGTGCCGTCAATTACGCGCTCGAGCGCCTGCGCCTGCGCGAACGGGCGAAGTCCACGGGCGAGGAGGATGTCGCCGCAGAAAAGGCCCGCCTCGAAGCCGCGTACGAGGAGCTGACGACCACGCTCGCCGCGCGCGTGGCCGAGATCGAACGCGACAGCCTGCTGTTCGTCACGGCGGCCGGCGACGAACGCGAGGTGCCGCTCGCGAAGGTGGTCCGGGTCTATGCGCCGAACGCGATGCCCGTGACGCGCAAGATCGCGCACTACGGCACCAAGCTGTGGGAGTTCGTCGCCGACGAGCCGCGCGAGGCGAACACCGAAGGCGGCGTGTTCCCGGCGATCTTCGGCACGGTGCTGATGGTGATCATCATGTCGATCGTGGTGACGCCCTTCGGCGTCATCGCCGCTGTCTACCTGCGCGAGTACGCGCGGCCCGGTCCTGTCACCAGCGCCATCCGCATTGCCGTCAACAACCTCGCCGGCGTGCCGTCGGTGGTCTACGGCGTGTTCGGTTTCGGGTTCTTCGTGTACTTCGTCGGCGGCTCGATCGACCAGGCGTTCTTCGCTGACAAGCTGCCCACGCCGACCTTCGGCACGCCGGGCCTGCTGTGGTCGTCGCTGACGCTTGCGCTGCTGACCGTGCCGGTGGTGATCGTGGCGACCGAGGAAGGCCTGACGCGCATCCCGCGCGCGATTCGCGAGGGCAGCCTTGCGCTCGGCGCGACGAAAGCCGAAACCCTGTGGCGCACGGTGCTGCCGATGGCGACGCCTGCGATGATGACAGGTCTGATTCTCGCCGTCGCACGTGCCGCCGGCGAAGTCGCACCGCTGATGATGGTCGGGGTGGTCAAGCTCGCGCCGGCGCTGCCGCTCGACGGCAACTTCCCGTACCTGCATCTCGACCGCAAGTTCATGCACCTCGGCTTTCACATCTACGACGTCGGCTTCCAGAGTCCGAACGTCGAGGCAGCCCGGCCACTGGTCTATTCGACGGCACTGCTGCTCGTCATCATCATCATGTCCCTGAACCTGGCAGCAATCCGCATCCGTAACCGCCTGCGGGAGAAGTACAATGGAGCAGAGACTTAAACTGGAAACCGGCCATGCCGGCCCCACTGCTCAGGAGGCAGGCGCCATGAGTCATGGCCTGGACTTCAACGCCATGCGCGAAGGTCAGCCTGCGCAGGCGGTCGATCCGCGCACGCCGCGCGAATGCCTGCGCATCGAGGACCTGTGCCTTTTCTACGGCGAGAAGCAGGCACTCCACAACGTCAACATGTCGATTCCGGAAAAGCGCGTCACCGCCTTCATCGGCCCCAGCGGCTGTGGCAAGTCGACGCTGCTGCGCTGCTTCAACCGGCTCAACGAACTGATCGAACACGTCCGCATCACCGGCACGGTGAAGCTGATGGGCGAAAACATTTTCGATCCCTCGGTCAATATCGCGAATCTGCGCCGGCGCGTCGGCATGGTGTTCCAGAAACCGAACCCGTTTCCGAAGTCGATCTACGAGAATGTCGCGTACGGGCTGCGCATTCAGGGCATCAAGAACCGGCGCGTGCTCGACCGCGCCGTGGAAAAGGCGCTGCGTGGTGCCGCGCTGTGGGATGAAGTGCGCGACCGCGTGCATGACAGCGCGCTCGGCCTGTCCGGCGGCCAGCAACAGCGCCTCGTCATCGCCCGCGCGATAGCGATCGAGCCCGAAGTGCTGCTGCTCGACGAACCGGCCTCGGCGCTCGATCCGCTGTCGACCCTGAAGATCGAGGAGCTTATCTACGAGCTCAAGCAGAATTACACGATCGTCATCGTGACCCACAACATGCAACAGGCCGCACGCGTGTCCGATTACACCGCGTTCATGTACATGGGGAACCTGATCGAATTCGGCGAGACCAAGCAGTTGTTCACGACGCCGAAACACAAGCAGACCGAGGACTACATCACTGGCCGTTACGGTTGACACACAGTCCCGCCGGTCCTGAACGGAGCATGCCTGCATGGTCATGAGTCGCACGCACCACATCTCGCAGCAGTTCGACAAGGAGCTCGAAGACATCCGCTCGCGCGTGCTCGCGATGGGCGGCCTCGTCGAGGAACACCTGAGCCAGGTGCTCGAAGCCCTGTCGCGCACCAACGTCGAGCTCGCCGAACAGGTCGCGGGCAACGACTACAAGGTCAACGACATGGAGGTCGAAATCGACGCCGAATGCACCGCGATCCTGCTGCGGCGCCAGCCGGCGGCCAGCGATCTCCGGCTGGTGCTCGCGATCAGCAAGGTGATCACAGATCTCGAGCGCATCGGCGATGAATCGAAGAAGGTGGCGCGCATCGTCGCCAACATGGTGAACAACGGGAGCCCGCGCTCCTACTACGTCGGCGTGCTGGCGATGGGCTATCACGTGCGGCGGATGCTGCGCGCGGCGCTCGACGCCTTCGCGCGCATGGATTCGCATGCCGCGCTGGCCGTGGCGCAGGAAGATCCGGAAGTCGACAAGGAGATGGAGGCGGTGATGCGCCAGCTCATCACCTACATGATGGAGGATCCGCGCAGCATTCGCGGCGTGCTCGACGCCGTGCTCGCAGTGCGCGCCTTCGAGCGTATTGGCGATCACGCCGACAACATCTGCGAGAACGCCATCTACCTCGTCGAAGGCAAAGACGTGCGCCACGTGGCGCTCGACAAGATCGCGCAGGAACTCAGGTCGGGCCGCAACGCCGAGTAAGGGGCGTCGCTTCTGGCCGCCACCCACCGGGCCCCGCCGCCCGGTGATCTAGGACTTTCTCAGGCCGCCCCGTCGCGGCGCTGCGCGAGGGCCGGCACCCCTTCTTCCGGCACCACCACTTCCGGCGGGAAGTCGCACCGGAAGGTGCTGCCCTCGCCGAGCGCGCTCCTGATGTTGAGCGTTGCGTCGTGGCGCATCAGCACGTGTTTGACGATTGCCAGCCCCAGACCCGTACCGCCGTCACTGCGCGAACGCGACGGATCGACGCGATAGAAGCGCTCGGTGATGCGCTCGATGTGCTCGTCGCTGATGCCGATGCCATTGTCCTGCACTTCGAGATGTGCGCCAGCGTCGTCGCGGAACCAGCGCACCTGGATGATGCCGCGCGCCGGCGTGTAGTAAATCGCGTTGAACACGAGGTTGGAGATGGCGCTGTAGATTTCGCCGCGGCTGCCGCGAATGCGCAACGTCGGATCGGCTTCGAGCGAGAAGATGTGGTCGCGTTTGCCGCTCAGCACGCGCCCCTGCTTGAGAATGTCCGACAGCAGTTCGCTGACCAGCACGGGTTGCGGATCGGGCACCTTGTCCTCGCGTTCCAGGCGGGACAGCAGCAGCAATTCTTCGATCAGGGACTGCATGCGGTCGGCATGGGCGCTCATCTGTTCGAGCGCCGGCAGCCATGACGGCGGACACAGGTGTTTCTGATCGATCAGACTCTCCAGATAGCCTTTGAAGACGGTGGTCGGCGTGCGCAGTTCGTGCGACACGTTGGCCACGAAGTCACTGCGGATCTGGTTTGCGCGATGCAGTTGAGTGATGTCGCGGGCGACGAACAGCCACTGATCCTTGCCATAAGGCGCGAGCAGTATGCTCAGGAAGCGGTTCGGATTGGTGGGTGACGGAATTTCGATCGTCTGTGCGTCGGCATGTTCCTGCACGAAATCACGCACCTTCGGCAGGCGGACCAGATTCGTGATGCGCTGGTCGACATCTTCCGGCCAGCGGATACCGAGATATTTCGCCGCCGCCGCGTTCGCCCATTGCACGGCGCCATGTTCGTCGAGCACGACGGTCGCATCCGGCAGCGCGCGCGTCGCCTGCTGGAACTGCTTCAGATAGTTCGCGAGTTTCTTCTTGCGCTTCTTGTGCCGCTCGCGCAGATAGTCGAGCTCGACGGCGATTTCCTCGAACACGCCCGGTGGCTCCGGCGGTTCGTGGTGCTTGCTGTCGCGCAGCCACGCGAGCAGGCCGTGGAGATTGCGCTGCAGCCAGCCGACGTACAGCAGCGCGCCAACCGCCACCGCTTCGGCGGCGTGCTGGAACAGCGCGCCGAGCGCGAGCGCGAACAGCAGCAGCAGGGCGAGGCGCCAGATGTCTTTCGGGTACATCGGCAGTGGGCTCTATGTCTTGTTCCGGGCATTATCGCCCCGCGCGGCCCCGATCTGTAGTTCCGGCGCGTCGCGCGTGCGGTCAGCCCGGTTGGGTCGAGAAGCGGTAGCCGACGCTGCGGACCGTCTGGATCAGGGCGCCGTAGCCGTGCGGCTCGAGAATCCGGCGCAGGCGCCTGATGTGCACATCGACGGTGCGTTCTTCGATATAGCTCTGATTCCCCCACACTTCGTCGAGCAGCTGGCTGCGGCTGTAGACGCGTTCGGGGTGGGAAACGAAGAAGTGCAGCAGGCGGAACTCCGTCGGGCTCAGTTCCAGCGGCAGGTCGCGCAGGCTGACTCGATGCGTCCGCGTGTCGATTCTCAGGTCGGCGACCTGCAGCGTCTCGTCGTCCCCTTCGGGCCGTGTGCGGCGCAGGAGGGCGCGCACACGGGCCAGCAGTTCGCGGGTCGAAAAGGGCTTCGTGACGTAGTCGTCCGCGCCGCTGTCGAGACCCTTGACCTTGTCGGCCTCCTCGCCCTTGGCGGTCAGCAGGATGATCGGGATGTCGCTGGTGCGCGGATCGCGCTTCAGACGCCGCGCGAAATCGACCCCGCTGATACCCGGCAGCATCCAGTCGAGCAGGATCAGGTCCGGGCGTCGGCCGGTCAGCGCGGACTGCGCCTCGTCCGTGTCCCCGGCTTCGGTACAGCTGTATCCGTCGCCGCCGAGGGTGAAGCTGAGCATCTGCCGGATGCCGGCTTCGTCGTCGACGATCAATATCTGCGCTGACATCGGCGGGCTACCGGTTTCCATCTGCTGTTGACTGACCCGCCTGATTAGACCCGCTGAATATTACACGTGTGTGAAGTCTGGCCACGCCCCGACGGTTTTCGCGGCCGTTTTCATGCAGTCCGGCGCGCCCCCGCGCTCAGGAATATTTCCCAATTTTGCCTGCGCCTGACGCCCGGTTTTGATTTGGCAGCCCAAAGCGACGCTGTGTATTCTCGATCCGCCCTTCGGCAGGAAGCCGGCAGGGCGTCATGGAAGACCTGAACGACAACATGGAGGCAAGTATGCGAAAGATTTCACATTTCCTGGGAGCGCTGTGGCTGGGCTGCGCGCTGACGGCGAGCGCCGCCGAGCCGGTCGACATCAACGCCGCCGATGCCAGCGAGCTGGCGACGGCGATGGTCGGCATCGGCCACAGCAAGGCCGCAGCGATCGTCGAGTACCGGAAAGAGAACGGGCCGTTCAAGTCGGTCGACGACCTCGGCCTTGTCAAGGGCATCGGTACAGCCACGATCGAAAAGAACCGCGACAAGATCAGCGTCTCCGCTCCCGGAGAATGACCTGAACCCTCCTGGCGCGTAATGGCGCTCACGCCGGCGCGGGCCTTCCGCGGCCGGCTTTTTTTTGCGCCTGCGCGGCCCCTGCGGTATGCTGCCGGGGCTCTCCATTTGGCAAAAAAATCAGTCACCTATCGTTTCCCCGCGGGCGCTCCGGGCGGAGCTCGCGCCGGCGGGGCACCAGTCATTCGGTCACCATGCAAGAACGCTACAACCCGGTCGAAATCGAACCCGTCATCCAGGCGCAGTGGGCCAGCGCCGGTGCCTTCCGGGCGGTCGAAGACGCGACGCGCGAAAAATTCTATTGCCTGTGCATGTTTCCCTATCCGAGCGGGCGCCTGCACATGGGTCATGTGCGGAACTACACCATCGGCGATGTGATCGCGCGCTACCAGCGCATGCTCGGCAAGAATGTGCTGCAGCCGATGGGCTGGGACGCGTTCGGCCTGCCGGCCGAGAACGCCGCGATCGAGAACAACGTGCCCCCCGCGCGCTGGACGCGTTCGAACATCGACTACATGCGCGGCCAGCTGCAGCGGCTCGGCTTCTCGTACGACTGGTCGCGCGAGCTCGCGACCTGCGATCCGGACTACTACCGCTGGGAACAGTGGTTCTTCACGCGTCTGTACGAGCGCAACCTCGTCTATCGCAAGACCGCCGTCGTCAACTGGGACCCGATCGACCAGACCGTGCTCGCCAACGAGCAGGTGATCGACGGCCGTGGCTGGCGCTCCGGCGCGCTGGTCGAAAGGCGCGAGATTCCGCAGTGGTTCGTGCGCATCACCGCCTATGCCGACGAACTGCTCGCCGATCTCGACAAGCTCGAGGGCTGGCCGGACGCCGTCAAGACCATGCAGCGCAACTGGATCGGGCGCTCCGAAGGCCTGCTGGTGCGTTTCGAACTCGCCGACGGCAGCGGCAACCTCGAGGTCTACACGACACGCCCCGACACGCTGTTCGGCGTGACCTACATGGCAGTCGCGCCCGAGCATCCGGTGGCGCGGCGCGCGGCCGAGACCCACCCGCAGATCGCCGAATTCCTCGCGAGCTGCGCGCAGCATTCGACCTCCGAAGCGGTCATCGAGAAGCTCGAGAAACGCGGCATGCCGCTCGACGTGTCGGTGCGTCATCCGCTGACCGGCGAGCTCGTGCCGGTGTGGGTCGCGAACTTCGTGCTGATGAGTTACGGCACGGGCGCCGTGATGTCCGTGCCCGGCCACGATGAACGCGATCACGAATTCGCGCGCCAGTACGGCCTGCCGATCACGCAGGTGGTGCGGCCGGCCGATGGCAGCGCCGTCGACGTGCAGCAGGTCGCGTACGTCGAGAAGGCGGTCACCTGCAACAGCGGCGAGTTCAGCGATCTGCCGTTCAAGGCCGCGTTCGACGCGGTGGCCGCGCGCCTCGAACGCGAGGGCCGTGCCGAGCGCCAGGTGCAGTTCCGGCTGCGCGACTGGCTGGTCTCGCGCCAGCGCTACTGGGGCTGCCCGATACCGGTGCTGTACGACGCCAACGGCGAACTGGTGCCCGAATCCGCCGACCACCTCCCGGTGACCCTGCCGGAGAACATCGAGTGGTCCGGCGTGTCTTCGCCGCTGCTGAAGCATCCCGATTTCATGCACGCCACGCTGCCGGACGGCACGCAGGGCCGCCGCGAAACCGACACCTTCGATACCTTCTTCGAGTCGTCGTGGTATTTCGCGCGCTTCTGCAGCCCGGATTCGACGACCTCGATGGTCGACGCGCGCGCGCTGTACTGGATGCCGGTCGACATCTACATCGGCGGCATCGAACATGCGGTGCTGCACCTGCTGTATGCACGCTTCTTCCACAAGCTGATGCGCGATGCCGGGCTCGCGAATTCGGACGAACCGTTCACCCGCCTGCTGACGCAGGGCATGGTGTGCAAGGAAACCTACTTCCGCGAAGCGCACAACGGCAAGAAGACCTGGTTCAATCCGGAAGCCGTCGACGTCGTCACCGATGACAAGGGCCGCGTCACGGCCGCAAAGGCGAAAAGCGACGGACTGCCGGTCGAGATCGGCGCCGTCGAGAAGATGTCGAAGTCGAAGAACAACGGCATCGATCCGCAGACGCTGATCGATCGCTATGGCGCGGACACCGTGCGCCTGTACACGATGTTCGCGGCGCCGCCGGAACAGTCGCTGGAATGGTCGGATTCCGCGGTCGAGGGCGCCTTCCGTTTCCTGCGCGGTCTGTGGCGCATGACCTACGAACACGTCGCGCGCGGACACGCCGCGCGCGTCGCTGCCGGCACGCTCGACGCGGAGCAGACCACGCTGCGCCGGAAGATCCACGAGACCATCTCGAAAGTCACCGACGACATCAGCCGACGCTACAAATTCAACACGGCGATTGCGTCGGTGATGGAACTCGTCAACGCGCTCGGCAAGGCCGCGCAGACGACGCCGGCCGATCGATCGGTGATGCAGGAAGGGCTCGAGACCTGCACGCTGCTGCTCGCGCCGATCGTTCCGCACTGCACGGAAGCGATGTGGAAGGCGCTCGGCCACGATTCCGCGCTGGTCACCGCGCCGTGGCCGCAGGTCGATGCCGCCGCGCTGGTGCGCGACGAGGTCGAACTGGTGGTGCAGGTCAACGGCAAGAAGCGCGGCGAAATCCGTGTCGCCGCCGACGCCGACGACAAGACCGCCGAGGCCGCCGCGCTCGCGGATCCGAACGTCGCGCGCTTCATCGAAGGCCAGACAGTGCGCAAAATCGTCGTCGTGCGCGGCCGTCTCGTGAACATCGTCGCCGGATGACGCCATGATGCAGCGCCGTCGCCTGCTGGCCCGTATCGCTGCCGTTGCCGCGCTGGCCCCGCTCGCGGGCTGCGGCGGCTGGCGTCTGCGCGGCACGCGTCGCAATGTCCTGGGTGATGTCACGCGCATCTTCGTGCAGGCCAGAACCTACGGTCCGCTGTACTCGTACTTTGCGAACGAACTCAGCTACATCAATGTCGGCATCACCCAGGATCGCAGCACCGCCGATACGGTGGTCGAGCTGACGGACGAACGGTACGACCGTCGCGTGCTGTCGGTCGACCCGGATACCGGCAAGGTGCGCGAAATCGAAGTCACGCTGATGATGGGCATGACCGTGCGCGGTGCCGACGGCAGCCTGGTCTCGGCGCCCGAGAACTTCCGCTGGACGGAAGACTTCGTGTTCGACGAGGGCTCGCTGCTCGGCACCGTCGAGACGGAAGCGGTGCTGCGCCAGGAAATGGCGAAGGTCGCGGCGCGCGCGCTGGTGCTGAAGCTCGAGACCATCAAGTTCCCGCGCAAGGGTGCCAGTGCTCGTTAAGCCGGACCGGCTGGGCGGGCTGCTGACGCGGCCCTCGCCACCGTCGCTGTACCTGATCCACGGCGACGAACCGCTGCAGCGCATCGAGAGCGTGGACGCGGTGCGCGCTGCCGCACGCGCCAGCGGCGTCGATGAACGGCTGGTATTCGACAGCGCGGTCGGCATCGACTGGGCGCGGGTGCAGGCCGAGGCCGGCAGTCTGTCGCTGTTCGCGTCCAAACGACTGATCGAAATCCATCTCGGTGGCAAGAAGCCGGACAAGCTCGGCGTCGCCACCCTGAAAGCGCTGGCCGCGCAGCAAGGCGATGATCTCTATCTCGTGACCGCCGAAGCGCTCGGCCGTGACGAGCAGAACAGCGACTGGTATCGCGCCTTCGACAGCCGGGGCGCCGTCGTCGCCTGCCGACCGCTCGAAGCCGCCGCCTTTCGCGACTGGCTGAAGGCGCGCGCGGCGACCCGCGAGCGCGACCTGAGCGCAGAAGCGGTCGAGGTGCTGGCCCTGCGCGCCGAGGGCAATCTGCTCGCCGCCGCGCAGGAGATCGACAAGCTCGTGCTGCTCGTCGAGGCGCGACAGATCGACGCCGCGCAGGTGCTCGCCGCCGTCGCCGACAGCTCGCGTTACGATGTCTTCAAGCTCGTCGACGCGGCGCTGGCTGGCGATCCGGTGCGCACCGTGCGCATGATCCGCGGCCTGCGCGCCGAGGGCGTCGAACCGGTGATGATGAGCTGGCTCGTCAACCGCGAACTGCGCCTGCTGTCGAAGCTGGCACAGGCCGGCCGCGGGATCGATGCGACCTTCGCCGCCGAGCGGGTCTGGCAATCGCGACAGCCGCTGTTGCGCCGCGCCCTGCAGCGCCTGCCGGCGGCCCAGCTCGCAGCCCTGCTGCGCGACAGCGTGCGCGTCGACCTGATGGTCAAGGGCGCGTCCCAGGGGCAGCCCTGGGACGAACTCGAATCGCTTTACATCGCGCTGGCCGGCGGCCCCTGGTTCGGGGAACTCGCGGCGCGGCGCGCCCACGAACGCTGAACCGGAACTCGAACGGGTGTACCCCAATGACGCGGACGGACTGCCATGATTGAACCAGCGCTCGATGCCTACATGGCCGAACTCGGCCGTGCGGCCCGCACGGCGTCGGTGGCGCTCGCGCGCGCGACCACGCATGAGAAAAACACGGCCCTGCACGCCATTGCCGACGAGATCGATCGGCGCAGCGCCGACATCCTCGCCGCCAATGCGCGTGACCTGGCGGCTGCCGCAGCCCTCGACGCCGCGATGCGCGACCGGCTCGCGCTGAATCCCGCGCGCATCGCGTCGATGTCGGCCGGCGTGCGCGAAGTCGCCGCGCTCGCCGATCCCATCGGCATCGTCACCGATCTCGCCTACCGCCCCTCCGGCATCCAGGTCGGGCGCATGCGCGTGCCACTCGGTGTCGTCGGCATCATTTACGAAGCGCGGCCGAACGTGACGGCCGACGCCGCGGCGCTATGCCTCAAAGCCGGCAATGCGACGATCCTGCGCGGCGGCTCGGAAGCGCTGCATTCGAACCAGGCCATCGCCACCTGCGTGCACGCTGGCCTCGGGCGCGCGGGCCTGCCCGGCACCGGGGTGCAGGTGATCGCGACCACCGATCGCGCCGCGGTCGGCGCGATGCTGAGTCACCCCGAATACATCGACGTCATCGTCCCGCGCGGTGGCAAGAGCCTGATCGAGCGCGTGAGCCGCGAGGCACGGATGCCGGTGATCAAGCACCTGGACGGGGTGTGCCATGTCTACATCGACGCCGATGCCGATCTGCACAAGGCGCTCGAGATCGCGTTCAACGCGAAGTGCCAGCGCTATGGCACCTGCAACACGATGGAGACGCTGCTCGTACACGCGGATGCCGCCGCCCGGGTGCTGCCGCCACTGATCGCGAAGTATCGTGAAGCCGGTGTCGAACTGCGCGGCTGCGCGGCGACGCGCGCGATCGATCCGGACATGAGCGCTGCGAGCGACGAGGACTGGTATGCGGAATATCTTGCCCCGATTCTCGCCGTGCGCATCGTCGGCGATCTCGACGAAGCCATCGACCACATCCGCCAGTACGGGTCGCAGCACACCGATGCGATCGTCACCGAGCACCTCGGCCGCGCGCGGCGCTTTCTGGTCGAAGTCGACTCGAGTTCGGTGATGGTCAACGCGTCGACCCGCTTCGCCGACGGCTTCGAGTACGGTCTCGGCGCCGAGATCGGGATCAGCACGGACAAATTCCACGCTCGCGGCCCGGTGGGTCTCGAGGGCCTGACGTCGCAGAAGTGGATCGTGATCGGCGACGGTCACGTGCGCCGTTGAGCGACGCTCCCGCGCCGATCGGCATCCTCGGCGGGACCTTCGATCCCGTGCACCACGGTCACCTGCGACTCGCGCTCGAAGTACGCGAAGCGCTGGCCCTGTCCGAGGTGCGGCTGCTGCCGTCCGCACAGACGAACCTGCGCGCCGGCGCGCACGCCAGCGCCGCGCAGCGGCTCGCCATGCTGCAGGCGGCGCTCGGCGCAGGCTACGCCGGACTCGCCGTCGATGGCCGCGAAATCGCGCGCGGGGGCGTGTCCTACACCATCGACACCCTGCTCGAACTGCGCGCGGAAGCGCCGGCCCGCCCGCTGTGCTTCATCGTCGGCATGGATGCCTGGAATGCGCTGCCGCGCTGGCATCGCTGGCAGGAACTGCTCGATTACACGCATCTCGTCGTCGCGAGCCGCCCGGGCGCCGAACTGCTGCGCCACCCGGCCTTCGAACACGCCTGGGCGCCGGCGCCTGCGGCGCTGCTCGCCCGGCCCGCGGGCCTCGTCCACGTGTGTCCGATTCCGCTGCTGCCGATTTCCTCGACCGACATCCGCGCCCGCATCGCCGGGCGGCGCAGTATCGATGGCCTCGTGCCGCCGGCGGTCGCGGCCCTGATCGCGCGCGATGGGCTCTATCGCGCGGCCTGAGCCTTCGCCGCGGTTGTGCGCGGCGGCCGGCACCGCCACAATACGGCCCGAATGCCAGCCCTCACCCCACGCAAACTCTGCGATCTCGTCGTCCGCGCCCTGGACGATGGCAAAGCGGAGGACATCAAATCCGTCGACGTGCGCAAACTGACCTCGATCGCCGACTTCATGGTGATCGCGACCGGGCGCTCGTCGCGTCAGGTCAAGGGCCTCGCCGACCGCGTGCTCGAGGCCGCCCGCGAGAAGAATCTGAAGCCGATCGGCGTCGAAGGCGAACAGACCTCCGAATGGATCCTGATCGACCTCGGCGACGTCATCGTGCACGTGATGCAGCCCGAGCCCCGGCTCTTCTACCAGCTCGAAAAGCTGTGGGAAGCGCCGCCGAAACGCAGCCGGGCCGCCGCCGCGCCCCCGGGCTGAGCGCCCGCGGTGCGCGTGCACCTGTTCAGCGTCGCCCGTCGACCGCCCGCGTGGGCCGAAGCCGCCGGCGCCGACTACCTCAAGCGATTCGGCAAAGCACTCGACTTCCGCACGCGCGAGTTCGCGCCGAAGGTCGCCAGTTCCATCGATCAGCAACGTGAACGCGAAGCCGAGGCCCTGCTGCAGGCGGTGCCGGCCGGGGCCCGACTGATCGCGCTCGACGAGCGCGGAGAAGCCTGGTCGACCGCCGATCTCGCGACCCGCCTTGCGCGCTGGCGCGACGAGGCCGATGAAGTCGTGTTCGCGATAGGCGGCGCCGAGGGCCACGGGCCGGCGCTGCGTGCCACCGCCAGTGCGGTGTGGTCGCTGTCGCGACTGACCTTGCCGCATGCGCTCGCTCGCGTCGTCGTGATCGAACAGATCTACCGGGCGTGGTCGCTGTTGAACAACCACCCCTACCACCGTGCCTGATCCGTCCACTGCGGTGCATCTGCTGCTCGCCTCGCGCTCGCCGCGCCGCGCCGATCTGCTGCGCACGCTGGGCGTCGCCTTCGCCGTGATCGACGTCGACATCGATGAGCGTCCGCTGCCGGACGAGCACCCCGCGGTCTATGTCCGGCGCCTCGCGCGGGGCAAGGCGCATGCGGGCTTCGAGGCCGCGCGCGGCCGCGGGCTGCCGGTCCTCGCGGCCGACACCACGGTCGTGCTCGACGGCGCGATCCTCGGCAAACCGAGCGACGACGCCCATGCGCGCGACATGCTCGCGCGCCTCGCCGGTCGCGCCCACGAAGTGCTGACGGGCGTGGCGGTGATCGATGCGAGCGGTGACCGGCATGACACGGTGGTCAGCACGAAGGTCAGCTTCCGCGCGCTGGCCGCGCACGAGATTGCGGCCTATGTCGCGGGCGGCGAGCCCGCGGACAAGGCCGGTGGCTATGGCATCCAGGGGCTCGGCGGCGCACTCGTCGCCGGCATCGAGGGCAGCTATTCGAACGTCGTCGGCCTGCCGCTCGCCGAAACGCTCGCCCTGCTGACGGCGGCGGGCGTGCCGCACGCATTGCGGGCCTGAGCCCGCCGGCCACGCTCAGCGGCCGCCGCCCCCCAGCACCTCGCGCACGATCGGGCGCAGCCGGGTGGCGATATCGGGCTTGTGCAGCAGTCTTCGCACGCCGAGGCGGCCGGCTTCTTCCTGCATCGCCGGCGTGATGTTGCCCGAGGCGACGACGACCGGCAGGTCGGCGCGGAGCGTCGTGATTTCGCGCACGATGTCGAAACCGGAGTGGACCGGCATGTTGAAGTCGGTGATCACGAGATCGAATGCATGGGGGTTCGCGCGCACGACGGCGAGCGCCTCGGCGGCGTCGGCGAGGCCGGTCACCGTGTAGCCCTCTTCCTCGAGCATTTCGCGCGCGAGCACCACGAGCTGCTGCTCGTCATCGATGTAAAGCACGTGCCCGCCGTCGTGCGTTGTCGCCACGGATGCAGCACCGGCGTGGGCGATTTCCGGGGCCGCCGCGTCCGCCGTGGCCGCCGGAAAGCTCACCCGCACCGTCGTGCCCACGCCCGGTGTACTGTCGACGCTGATGGTGCCGTGGTGGGCGGCGACGATGCCGTGCACGACCGACATGCCGAGTCCGGTGCCTTCACCGATGTCGCGCGTGGTGAAGAAGGGTTCGAACAGTCGGGCCCGCGTCGGCGCATCCATGCCGACGCCATTGTCCCTGACCATCAGGCACACGCCGCGCTCGCAAGCGGCATCGTCGCCGGGTTCGGTCGTCTGCGCTTCGTACTCGCAGCCTTCGACGCGCACTTCGATCACGCCGCCCTGGCCGCGACGGGCTTCGATCGCGTGCCACGCGTTCGTGCACAGATTCATCAGGATCTGATGCAGCTGGGTTTCGTCCGCGAGGATCGGCGGTGCGTCGTCGTCGATGCGCAAGTCGAGCACGATGCCGGCGGGAATCGTCGCGCGCAGCAGGCGCAGCGTTTCGGTGACGATGCAGCCGAGCGCCTGCACGCGCAGCTGCTGGGGCTGGCGCCGGCTGAAGGCGAGAATCTGCTGCACCAGCGCGGCCGCGCGTTGGCCGGCGATCTCGATCTGCGCGAGCTTTTCCCTGACCGGACTGTCTTGACCGAGCGCATGGCGCGCGAGCGTGACGTTGCCGAGCATCACGGCGAGATTGTTGTTGAAATCGTGTGCGATGCCACCGGCCAGACTGCCCAGCGCCTCCATGCGCTGGCGTTCGCCGGCGCGCTGATCGGCGATGCGCCGGGCCTCTTCCGCCGCCGCGTGCTCGGTGATGTCGCGGACCACGGCGAAAGTCACGCCGACATCCGGCAGCGGAAACGAGTTCCAGGACAGCAGCCGGTAGCCCCCGTCGCGGCAGCGATAGCGGTTCTCGAAATCGAACACCGCGCGGCCTTCGCGCAGCTGGCCGCCGGCGTCGAGTGTCGGTTGCAGATCCGCCGGGTGCACGAGGTCGAGATACGACATCTCGAGCAGCTCGGCCGTCGACCAGCCGAGGGTGTGCGTCCAGGCCGGGTTGACCTGCTTGAAGCGGCCGTCGATGTAGGCGACACACAGCATGTCGGGCGAGAGTTCGAACAGCATGTCGCGTTCGTTCTCGGCCGACTTCTGCGCGGTGATGTCCTGCACCTGGCAGACTTCGTACAGCGGCCGGCCGTCTGCTGCGCGGACCTGCGAGACGCTCACATGCACCCACACGACGCGGCCGAGCCGGTGCAGGTAGCGCTTCTCGATCTGGAAGCTGTCCCGCTCGCCGCTTTGCAGCTGCTGAACCAGCAAACGGCTGCGCTCCCGATCGTCGGGATGCGTGATGTCGTTGAAGTGTTTCGCCAGCATGTCGGCTTCGCTGTAGCCGAGCATGTCGCAGAGGGCCCGGTTGACCTTGATCCACCGGCCGTCCGGACTGACGAGTCCGACGCCGACGGCGGCGAATTCGAACGCGTTTGCGAACCGCGCCTCGCTTTCCTGCAGCGCCGCCTCGTCTCGCTTGCGCTCGATGGCCACCGCGGCGAAGCGTGCGGCGAGGGTGATCAAGCGGATTTCGCTGTCGGCGGGCGCCCGCCGCGTGCGATGGTAGATCGCGAAGGTGCCGAGCAGCTTGCCGGCACTGTCGCGGACCGGCTCGGACCAGCACGCGCGCAGGCCGGCACGCAGCGCGACCTCGGTGTAGTCGTGCCACAGGGGATCGCTCGCGATGTCTTCGACGATCACGCGCTCCAGGCGCCATGCCGCCGTGCCGCAGGAGCCCGCCGCCGGGCCGGGCGTGAGGCCGTTGATGGCGTCGACGTAGAAGGCCGGCAACGACGGCGCCGAGCCGTGCATGAGCCGTCCGCGCGCGGCGTCGAACAGCAGCACCGAGCAGATCAGCGTCGGATTCTCCGCTTCGACGCCGAGCACGATGGCCTCGAGCAGCTCGCCCAGCGGGGCGTCATTGGCGAGCAGTGTCATCACGCGCGCCTGCATCGCCTCGCGCTGTTCCGCCTGCTTGAAACCCGTGACGTCCAGATGTACCACCGCCACGCGTTGCGGCCCGCTCCCCGGGAAGCGCGAGATGCGGGCCTCGAACCAGCGCGCCTCGGTTGGCGAATGACACGGGTATTGCATCTCGAAGGCCTCGCTGGCGCCAGCCAGCACGCGCTCGAGCTGCAACACCAGTGTGTGCTGGGCGCCGTCTTCAGGATGCTGGCGGGCGAAGTCCTGGCACACCCGCAGGTAGTTCGCCCCCTCACAGGTCAGCAGCGGATCGCCGCCATTGGCGCCGGAGAACGCGCGCCATGCGAGGTTGGTCGCCTGGACCGTGCCCGTTTCATCGAGCACGCAGACCGGCGAGGGCAGCGCGTCGAGGGTCGCCTGCGCCATTCTTTCCGATTCCTCGACGGCGCTCGCAGCCTGCTGGCGTGCCGTGATGTCGCGCTCGACGGCGACCCAGTGCGTGTACCAGCCCTGGTCGTTGGCGATCGGCACGATGTCGAGTTCGATCCAGAACGGCTCGCCCGCCCGGGTGTAGTTCAGCAGTTCCACGCGACAGGGCTGCCAGGCCTTCATCGCAGCATGGATCCGGTCGAGGACCACACGATCGGTGTCCGGCCCCTGCAGCAGGCGGGGCGAGCGACCCAGCACTTCCTCACGCGCATAACCGGTGCGCCGCACGAAGGCGTCGTTGACATAGAGGATGCGCGGCCCGGGCTCGTCGATCGGCTCGGCCTCGGTGACGATCACGAGGTCATTGATGCGCGACAGGCAGGTCTCGAGCAGCCTGAGCTGCGAGACGGTTTCATGCGTGACGGCCCGGCGCTCCTGCATCGGGAGTGGCTAGCCTTCGGGCGGCGGCGCGACGCCGGTCAGCGAGGTGCGCGCGGAGATCTCGATCCAGTTGCCGTCGGGATCGGCGACGAAACCGTAGCGGGCCACGGTGCCGAAATTGATCGGGGCCCGCGCGAGGCGGCCGCCGCGCGCGACGATGCCGGCACAGGCGGCGTCGGCGTCGAAGATCTGGATCGTCAGATAGCGGAAGTTCGGGGCGATGAAGTCTTCGGTGGCCGTGCCGCCCTGGCCCTGCTCGACGAACAGCAGCGTGTCGCCGCAGCGCGCGACGTTCGGACCGGCCTCCTCGAACTCCATCGCGCGCAGATAGAACTCCATCATCCGCGCAGGTTCGGGAGTGCAGACGGTGATGCCGATCCCGACGACCCCGTCCGTGCCCGGCGGCACCAGCCGCACGGTCTCACCGCCCGGATGCCGGCCTTCCCACGCCGGGCCTTCGCGCGCGATGGTGAGCCCGCGGTAACCGGACGGTGGCCAGACGGGCAGCGCGTCGGCGTAATGATTGACCTTGATCACCGACCCATGCGCATCGTAGCGGTGTTGCACCCAGCCTTCGCGCAGCGTCAGTTCGTGATCGAGGCGCAGGCCGACGGTCTCGCCCCAGAACGCGCGCTGGGCCGCGATGTCGCCGGTGAACAGTCCGATATCCAGATGGGGTTTGGCGAGCAGCATCGGGGTCTCCTCAGGCCGGCAGCAGATCGAGTGCGTGGTTGTCCCAGGCCTGTTCGGCCGCCCCGATCGTCATGCGCATCAGCATCTCGTCGCCGCGCTCGGTGCGCTTGACGATCAGCGTCGCCGCGATGGCCACCGCAATGGCGGCAAAGCTGTAGTGGCGGTAATCGTTCATCAGGTGTTCGAACGAGTAGTCCGACACGCCGAGACCCAGCAGCTGGTCGTGGTACTCGCTCAGCAGGGTCTGCTCGTGCGCGCGCCGCATCTCGCGCGGAAACGCGCCGCCGAGGAAGTACGCGACGTCCATGCCGCTGCCGAGGAAGTTGCTCGTCTGCCAGTCGACGACGGCCACGCGTTCCCCCGGCTGGCCGAACAGCATGTTGTCCGGTCTGAAGTCATTGTGCGAAAAACACTTCGGAAACTCCCGCGGCCGGTTCCAGTACGCGTGGTGCCGGACATACCTGTCGCAGACCATCTTCACTTCCGGCGACAGCCAGCCATCGTAATGGCGGCACACGTGATCCCAGCTGCGCTCGATCAACTCCGTGGTGTAGAAGCCCTGCGCGCCTTCGGGCACGTAGCACCAGTCGGCCGTCAGCAGACTCCTGTCGTTCCAGAATGCCGCGTGCAGCCGCGCTGCTTCGGACAGCGCCGCACGCGCTTCGTCGAGCGTGCAGCCGCGCATCTGATCGCCCTGTTGCGCCGGCGCCATGTCTTCGAACAAGAGCACGAAATCGTTGGTCTGCGGATCGATCTCGGCGACGTAGACGAGCGGCGTGCGAATGCCGGCGCGATGCGCGAGTTCGCGATAGAACATCACTTCCGCGCGATAGAACCCCATGCTCTGGCCCGTTTCGCGGGCGGTGTCGTTCAGCGAACTGAACTTGCCGACGACGGTGGCCGGCGCGCCGGGCGGAGGGGTGCCCTGGTAGGTGAGATGGTAGCGACGCGTTTCGCCGAGCTGGCCGGTGCCCACCGCCTCCATCCTGAGGTGCGAGATCTGCGCATCGATCCCGCGCTGTCCAAGGGCGGCCATCACCCACTGTGGCGTGACGGCATCCGGCTTGACGATTGGCATCTGGCCGCTCATCGGTTTGCTCATGCGCATTCCTCCAGGCCGCTGATCGCGGGATCGCGGCAGTCGTTCTAATGGTTGTCCGGTCGAATGCGAATCTTAGCAGGCTGGTGCAAAAGGACTGCGGTTGCCGCCTGCGGTGCTCATCGATCCCCCCAGTCCGCGCCACTCCACTTCACGGCGCGCCGCGCACGCAGATCCGGCGCCGCTCGCTTCAAATGGCAACGCCGTCATCGCCCGGCGCATTGACGACGCCATCGGTCAGCCAGCAGCCGGCGCAGGGCCCGTCGACCTGACGCGAGAGCATGAATACGTAACGGTGGCCGCGGCCGGCGGTGTCGATGATCTCCACCGCCTGCGCGGCTTCGCTGCCGTCGATCAGCAGTTCGCCGAAATGCGCACTGCGATGGCCGAGCAGATCGGGATAGCCTTCGCGCAGCATCAGCGCAAAGCGCGCCGACGGGCCCGTCACGGCCTGGTTGGCGGGTGAGGCAAAACGGAACACGCGCGCGAGGCCCGCCGGAGTGTTCTCTCTGAGCGCGGCGAGCTGGGCGGCAACGACTTCGCGGGGCGTGAGATGCGACGCCGGTTGTTCGGGGCCATCGGCGAGCGTCAGTGCCGGCCACAGCATGCAGGCGGCCAGCAGGGATTGGACACGAGGCAGGATGGGCATGGGGCTCTCTCGCTGACGGTGACTGGGAGTATGTTCCCGTCGCGGCGCAAAAGGACGCAGGCCGCTGTGCGCTCGGGCGTCACCCGCGAGGGGACCGGCCGTTGCTGCGGATCAGCACGCCGCGGCCCCGGCGCGCGGGACTCGTCGTTGCGAGCGGGGCGGGGGCGCTGCGGCGCCGCCCGCCCGCAGGTTGTCTCAAGCCTGGTCGGCGTGGCGTCTGCCGCGCAGCCCGAGCACGCCGAGCGCGCCGAGCATGCCCCACACCGCGGCCGGCAGCGGCACGGGGGCGAGGTTGACGCTGTCGAGGCCATTGGTCTCGACGACGGGCGTGACGAATTCACCGGCGAGGAACAGGCCGTCGAGATTGCCGAGTATCTGCTGGATATCGTCATCACCGGCCAGCGCACCGTTCAGGGTGCCGATGCGCCAGCTGCCGCTGGTCAGGCTCACGCTGTAGCGCGACCAGGCCGGCGTGAGGGCCGGCGGATCGCCGGCATCGGCAACGAGGATGAGGCCGCCGCTCTTCAGCACCACATGGGGCGGGTTGCCGAACAGGCTGCCGCCGTTCATCGCATGCTGCAGCGAGAAGCTCAAGGTGCCGCCGAACTTGTCGCGCTGGTCGCCGCGGTACTTTTCGGGCGCGACGAAGTAGGTCCACCCTTCGTCCGGATCGCCGGTGCGGATGAAACCGCCCGGATCGCCGCCGGCCGCCAGGGCCTCGGGGATGGCGCCGCTGCTGATGACGGTGGCGAAGTCCGGCAGGCCGTTGTCGCCGAAGGTCGTGACGGTCCAGTCGTCGGTGCCGAGGCTGAAGTCGCTGCTGACGGCAGCGGCGGCGGCAGGCGCGCTGACAGCCGCGAAGAGCAGTCCGGCCAATCCCCAGGTGGTCGTTTTATTCATCGTGTATTCCCCGTCTCAGTGCGTTGCGTCCGATACTGCGCAGCATGCCCAGCCTGCTGACGTCGTCAACGGCCGTGACCGGTAACACTTCGCAGCACCGGCTCAGAAGCCCTTGAGGCGGGCATAGCGCGCGCGGTGGAAGCCGGCGTCGCCGAAGCTCTGCTGGGCGACCCGCGCGCGCTTCAGGAACAGGCCGATGTCCGCCGCGTCGGTCATGCCGATGCCGCCGTGCATCTGCACAGCCTCGTTCGAGACCAGTTCAGCGGTGTCGCAGGCCTTGGCCTTCGCGAGGCTCGCCAGCAGCGCTGCATCGTCCCGGCGTGCGTCGAGCGCCACCAGTGCCGCGAGCACCGCCGAGCGCGTCAGTTCGAGTTCGCACAGCATCTGCGCCGCGCGATGCTTCAGGGCCTGGAAGCTGCCGATCGCGACCCCGAACTGCTGCCGCAGTTTCAGATAGTCGAGTGTGCGATCGAAGGCCTCCTGCGCGCTGCCGAGCATTTCGGCGGCGAGCCCCGCGCAGGCCCCGTCGAGCACCGGTTCGAGCAGCGCGTAGCCCGTGTGCGGCGCGCCGATCAGCGCCGGTGGCTCGACCCGGACGTCACGGAACTCGAGGTCGGCGACGTTGCGGCTGTCGACCAGCGACACGCGCGTGCGGACGAGGCCGGGCGCATTCGCCGGTACGAGGAGCAGGCTCAGGCCGTCGGTGCTGCCGGGGCTGCCGGCCGTGCGCGCGACGACGATGATCTCGTCCGCGACGTGGCCGTCCAGCACGAAACGCTTCACGCCGTTCAGCACCCACGCGCCGTCGACGCCGGTCGCGCGCAGCGCCGTCTGCGCCGGTGCGTGCCGCGGGCCTTCGTCGAGCGCGAGCGCGAACAGACGCTCGCCGGCGGCGAGTGGCCCGAGCAGGCGGTCCTGCTGCGCTGCTGTACCGGCGCGCGCGAGCAGGGGCGCTGCGATCAGCGCGGTGGCGACCAGCGGTGAGGCGGCGAGTGTGCGGCCGCCTTCCTCGAGGATCTGGCCCAGGCCCGCATAACCGAAATCCGAGCCGCCATGCGCTTCCGGCACCAGCACGCCGGCCCAGCCGAGGTCGGCCATCTCGCGCCACGCGGCGCGGTCGAAACCGTCGGCGTCCTGCGTGTCGCGCAGGCGGCGCAGGGCGCCGACCGGCAGGCGCGTCGTGAAGAAATCGCGCGCAGCCGCCTGCAGCATCCGTTGTTCGTCGTTCAGCACCATGCTCATCGCAGTCCCCTCAGTCCGGCAGGCCAAGCACGCGCTTGGCGATCACGTTCAACTGGATCTCGGACGTCCCGCCTTCGATCGAATTGCCCTTCGAGCGCAGCCAGGTGCGGCAGGCCAGCAGTTCCGACTCGTCGAATCCCGCCCCTTCCCAACCGAGCGCGGCGTGGCCGGCGCATTTCAGGATCAGCTCGAACTTGCGCTTGTTCTGCTCCGTGCCGTAGTACTTGAACATCGACGACAAGCCGCCGCTGGCCGCGCCGGCCTCGGATTCCTCCGCCGCGCGCCGCAGCGTCAGCTGGAACGCGTGGTCGTCCATCACGTGGCGGGCGACGGCGTCGCGCAGCACCGGATCGACAATCCGCCCGTCGACGTCACCGAGATAGCGCTGCGCGACGACGTCCACCGACGGCACCGTCGCGCCGATCGCGCGGCCGATCTCCGAGATCATCCCGCGCTCGTGCTGCAGCAGTTCCTTGGCGATCGTCCAGCCGTCGTTGAGCCGCCCGACGAGCTGGTCTTTCGGCACGCGCACATTCGTGAAGAAGGTTTCGCAGAACGCGGACGCGCCGCTGATCAGTTTGATTGGCCGCGCCTCGACGCCGGCGCTCGCCATGTCGAACAGCAGGAAACTGATGCCGCCGTGTTTGGCGCCGGTGTCGGTGCGCACGAGGCAGAAGATCCAGTCGGCGAGGTGGGCGTAGGACGTCCACACTTTCTGGCCATTGACGAGCCAGTGGTCGCCCCGATCCTCGCATTTCGTCTGCAGGCTCGCGAGGTCCGAGCCGGCGCCCGGCTCGCTGTAACCCTGGCACCAGCGAATCTCGCCGCGGGCGATTTTCGGCAGGTGCTCGGCTTTCTGCGCGGGGCTGCCGTATTTCAGCAACACCGGCCCGAGCATGCTGATGCCGAAGCCGAACAGCGGCGTGCGGCAGCCGAGGCGCTGCATCTCCTCTTTCAGCACGATCGCTTCAGCCGCGCTGAGGCCGCCGCCCCCGTACTCCCGGGGCCAGGTCGGCACGGTCCAGCCGCGCCCGACCATGCGCTCGAACCACACGCGGCTGTCCGGGTGTCTGAAGCTGGCATGGCGCCCGCCCCACACCCGCTCGTCCTCGGGCATCGGCGTGCGCATCGACAGCGGGCACTGGGCTTCGAGCCACGCCCGCGTGTCGGCGCGGAATTCGTCTTCGGTCGTCACGTTGCTGCTCCTGCGTGCTGAGCGGAGATTATGCCGGACGGGGGGCTTGAATTTGCCACCGAGAACACCGAGAACACCGAGAATTGAAGGCATAGAGGGCGCTGCTCCGATGCTGCCGTGCAGCTGGCCCACGACGCATTTGTGCGGCGCGTTCGATGTCTCAGCGCGCGGGCCAGTGAGGTCTCCCGTGCTTTTGCTTCCTCTGTGTTCTCGGTGGCCATCTTCAGCCAAGGTTGAACTGGCACAGCATCCCACGTGTAATGGCGCCCCGCACGAAAACGCAGCAGAGGGAGAGGACCATGCAGTTCGGCATCGGCGTCAGCACGCACATCAACAACTGGGACATCATCCGCTACGCCGAAGAGCTCGGTTACGACCGCGCGTGGGTCGGCGACTCGCAGATGATCTGGTCGGACGCCTACGCGACGATGGCGCTCGCCGCCACGCACACGAAGCGCATCCAGATCGGCACCGGGGTGTCGATCACCGGCACCCGCATCGCACCCGTGACCGCGCATTCAATCGCGACGATCAACGCACTGGCCCCCGGCCGCGTCTTCCTCGGCCTCGGCACCGGCCACACCGCTATGCGAGTGATGGGCCAGGATCCGATGCGCGTCGGGGAATTCCGCGAATACCTGCGCGTGGTGCGCGCGCTGCTCGACGGCGAGGCCGTGGACTACGACTACCGCGGCAATGTGCGCGAGATCCAGTTCCTGCATCGCGATCGCAAGTTCATCGACATCGACAACCGCATTCCGATCTACGTCGCGGCCAACGGGCCGAAGGCGCTCGAGGCGACCGGGCGCTACGGCGACGGCTGGATCACCGTCGGCGGCGAGCCCGAAGTCGTGAAGCCGAAGCTCGATCACATCCATGCCGGCGCCGCGAAGGCGGGCCGCACCCTGCCGGCGGACTTTCACACGGCGTTCATCACCTCGTCCTGTGTGCTGCGGCCGGGCGACAGACTGACCGACGATCGCATCATCGACGAGACGGGCAGCTGGGTGGCCTGCGAACTGCACTTCTTCTATGAAGTCTGGAAGGACAACGGCCGCAACGACGCGATCATCCCGCCGCATTTCCAGGCCATCTGGCCGGAATACCTCGCCCACGTGGAGAAGATGAGCCTGCCCGAGGCCTCGCGCTTCCGCCAGATTCACGACGGCCACCTGATCTACCTGCAGCCCGACGAGCGTCGCTTCATGCGACCGGAGGCGATCAAGTCGAGCTGCCTGATCGGGGAGCCGGACGAACTGATCGAACACGTGAAGCGGCTCGAAGCCGGCGGCATCAAGGAAATCGACCTGTGGCCGCCGATGGACTGCGAGCGCAAGGTGCTGCGCGACTTCGCCGAGTACGTGATGCCCGCGTTCCGTTGACCGGATGAAGGCCGGCGGCCACGGGCCGCCGGCCGCCAGCAGCCATGAACAACTATGAATTCTGTGCCCGCTGGGTGCAGGACCAGCACCCGCCCGGCGACGCCCGCGTGCTCGACTACGGCTGCGGCGCCGGCCAGATCGTCGACGAACTGCGGCGCCGCGACGTCACGGCCTTCGGCTGCGATGTGTTCTATGACGGTGGCGACTACTCCGGCCAGGTCGATGCCGCGCGCTTCGCCAGCGGCGTGATCCGGCGCATCGAGGACGGGCGCATCCCGTTCGACGATGCCAGCTTCGACTTCGTGATCAACAACCAGGTGATGGAGCACGTCGAGGATCTCGACGCGGTGCTGCGCGAAATCGCGCGCGTGCTCAAACCCGGCGGCGTGGTGCTGAGCCTGTTTCCGGACCGTGGCGTGTGGCGCGAGGGCCATTGCGGCATTCCGCTGCTGCACCGCTTTGCGAAAGGCAGCCGGCTGCGCGTGCATTACGCCGTGCTGATGCGTCTGCTCGGCTTCGGCTACTTCACCGGCACGAAAACGAGGCGCCAGTGGAGCGAGGATTTCTGCGTGTGGCTCGATCAGTGGACGCACTACCGCAGTCTCGACGAGATCCGCGCGAGCTATGCGCGCCATCTCGGCAGCCTGCGTCACCGCGAGGAGGACTGGCTCGCGCGACGCCTGGAGGGCAGGCCACTGCCGCTGGCCCTGGTGCCGCGGGCCGTTCAACGTCTGATCGTGCGCAAACTCGGCGGACTGGTGTTCGAAGCGCGGCGCGCGCCGTCGTCGGGCTGAGCGCGGGCCGCAGTCGTTTTTCAGCAGCCGGTCGGGCTGTGATGGCCAGCGAGAACACCGGGGATTTCGGGAACGGATCGCCAAATCGTTCGACCCTTGGGCCCGTGCACGAAGCTCGGCCTCTCATCAGGCCACACGAGCGCCTTGCCGGCGGTCGCCGTCCATTTCGCCCTCCCCACTCGGTGTTCCTTGAGTTCTCGGTGCTGGTCCACCCGTTCCGTGACACCCCTGTCAGCGCCAGTCGGGTTTCACGGCCGAGCCTTGTCACCGGCCTGTTGGGGCTGGCAGCACACGTGCCCGGCCCGGGGGCCGGCGGCATTTGCGAAACGGGACAACAGGCGTAGGCTCGTGAGCAACGGCTTTCATTTGCCCTCACCGCAGGAGCACGCGATGACCGAACACCAGCAGCGCAATCTCGCGACCGCCCACCGTTACGTCGAGCTCTACAACCACGACATCGAACGTTTCGTTCCCGAGTGCTACACGCCCGATTGCCAGGTCCACGTGATGGGCCGCGCGGTGATCGAAGGCGCGCAGACGCTGCTCGACGTCGAACGCACCGTGCTGCGCGTGGCGCCCCGGCGCCGGATGCGCCTCGAGCACGTGCACGTGCTGGCGGATACGGTGATCGTCGAAGTGACCCTGCTCAATCCCGATGCGGGGGCGGACTGGATGCTGCCGTTCGCGGCCGTGCTGACGATGCGCGACGGATATATCGCGATCGATCGCAGCTACGCGGAGTGGGCGCGCTGGCCGGGCCTGTGATCGGCGCGCCGCGCGGCGGCTGCGCATCCTGACGGCGCCACCCGCCAGCCGGCGACGCCGCGACGCCCGGCCGCTTCCCGTCCACAATTGCTGCGCAATCGGGCGCGATAATCACCCACTTCGTTCACGGCACGGCCCATGCGTCTGACCCTGCGCGCCAAACTGTTCGTGGTGTTGCTGATTATCACCGGCGCCGTCGTCGCCGGGATGCTCGCCGTCATGCAGTGGTCATTCGAGCGCGGCTTCGTCTCGCTGGTCGAAGCACGCCAGCAGGCGCAGGTGAAGGCCGTCATCACGCGCCTCGCCGACGAATACGTCGCCGCGGGCGGCTGGCAGCGGCTCAGGGATGACCGTGCCCGCTGGGCGCATCTGTTGTTCACCAGCCGGCCCGGCAGCCACGATCGGGCGCCTCGCTGGCTTGGCCGGGCGCTCTCCGGTCCACCGCATCAATGGCCGCCGCACCGCGGCCGGGCAGGGGCGCGCGGAGGGCCGCCCGGCGACAGCCGCCACGCGGGACCTGCGCGAGGCGCCCCGCTCGAGTTTCGCCTGATGTTGCTCGACGCGGACCGGCGCCTGCTGTTCGGCGAGGCGGCGCGCCTCGCCGACGCCGAACTGAAGCCGATCATGGCCGCGGGCGCGACCGTGGGCTGGCTGGCCGTATTGCCGGGCCCCGCGATCGACGAACTCGCCGACATCCGCTTCGTCGCGCGGCAGCGGCAGACCTTTGTCGTGATCGCCGCGGCGATGGTCCTGCTGGCCGCGGCGCTGGCGCTGCCGCTGGCCGGCGCCATGACGCGCCGCGTGCGCGAGATCACCGGCGCTGCGCGCGCCCTCGCGAGCGGCCAGTTCGATACGCGCGTCGCCGTGACCTCGGGCGATGAACTCGGCCAACTGGCGCGTGACGTGAATGAACTGGCGAAAGCGCTGGCCCGCACCGAGCAGGGACGACGGCAGTGGGTGGCAGACATTTCCCATGAACTGAGGACCCCGCTGGCCGTGCTGCGCGGCGAACTCGAAGCCTTGCAGGACGGGGTGCGGCCGCTGACCATGGCGGCCATCGACTCCCTGCATGCCGACACGCTGCGACTGCATCGGCTGGTCGACGACCTCAACGATCTGGCAATGTCCGATCTCGGCGCGCTGAGTTATCGCAAGACCGCCGTTGAACCGCTCGCGATCCTGCGCGAGGACCTGGCGGCACTGGCCGGCGAGTTCGCCGACCGACAGATCGACGTGACGTTGGAGCCGGCGCCAGGGCCGAGCCTTCGCATCAATGGCGACAGCGGACGCCTGTCGCAACTGTTCCGCAACCTGTTGACCAACACCCTGCGCTACACCGACGTGGGCGGGCGCCTGGTCATCCGCGCCGGCCGCAGCGGCGATCGTCTGCAGCTGGTGTTCAGCGATACCGCGCCCGGCGTCCCCGCGGATGACCTGCCGCAGTTGTTCGAACGCTTCCATCGCGTCGACGCCTCGCGCAATCGGGCCAGCGGCGGTGCCGGCCTCGGGCTCGCGATTTGCCGCAGCATCGTCGAAGCGCACGACGGCAGCATCACCGCCACGGCGTCCGCACTCGGCGGACTGTCCATCCTGATCGATCTCCCGTTGCTGCCGTGACTGCCACCGCCCCGCTGATACTGATCGTCGAAGACGAGGACAAGCTCGCCCGTCTGCTCGCCGACTATGTCGTGCGCGCCGGCTATGCCGCGCAGATCATCGGCGACGGCACCGCGGTGCTGCCGTCGCTGCGCAGTGCGATGCCGGCCGCGATTCTGCTCGACCTGATGCTGCCCGGCACGGATGGCCTGACGCTCTGTCGCGAAATCCGCCAGTTCAGCGCGGTGCCGATCCTGATGATCACGGCGCGGGTCGAAGAAATCGATCGCCTGATTGGCCTCGAACTCGGCGCCGACGACTACATCTGCAAGCCGTTCAGCCCGCGCGAGGTGATCGCGCGGCTGAAGGCGGTGCTGCGCAGGACCGGGCCCGGGGCGGCGGCGGCCGCCAGCGTGGACCGCAACGTCCTCGAACTCGATCCGCTGGCGTTCCGCATCCGCGCCGCGGGCCGCGAGGAAACACTGACGTCGGTCGAGTTCCATCTGTTCGACGTGCTGTACCGTGAACCCGGCCGGATCTTCTCGCGGTCCCAGTTGATGGACCGGATCTATCCCGATCGTCGCGTGGTGTCCGATCGCACCATCGACAGCCACATCAAGAAGCTGCGCCGGAAGCTGGCGGCGATCCTGCCGCAGCGGGAGCTGGTGCACGCCGTCTACGGCGCCGGCTATCGCTATGAGCCGCAGGCAGCACCGCCCCGGGATTGACGCGGGCAGCCGGCGCCGGACAACTTCCTCAATCGATGCACAATTGCTCCGTCGTTCTTGCACGAATGCGGCACAAGCTGACGTTCAGGGATGGTTGCCATCCTTCCCAATCAGACCATTCATGACAGGAGACAGACATGAAAAGAACTTTGATCGCACTCGCTTTCGCCTGTGCATTGCCGGTTGCGTTCGCCGGGGGCCAGGGCATGGGCCCGGACGGCGCGAAGCTCGATCGCATGGCGGCTGCGCTGCAACTGACCGACGAGCAGAAGACGCGCGTGAAAGCCCTGTTCGATGAACACCAGGTGCAACGCCAGGCGATGCGGGAGCAGATGCGCGCCAGGATGGCCGAGGTGCTGACGCCCGAGCAGCTGGCGAAACACGACGCGATGCGCGAACAGCGGCGTGGCGAGTGGAAGGAGCGGCACGGCCGCCATCGCGACTGCGACAACAAGCCGGCGGCGAACTGAGTCCGACCCGGACACTCGGCCCCCCCGGGAGGGGGGGCACTCCGTCGTGGCAGTCAGGCCGGCGCCACGCCCCCGGTTCTGACGACCATCGCGGACCGTGCCGCGAGCCTCGCCCGCCATCGCTGCCGGCGCCGAGCTCCCGACGCCGCGGGTGCAGGCCTGTCCGTTCAGGTGACGATCGAGAAATTGAATCGGGCGTCCGGCGGCGCAGCCGTCGCGAACGCAAGGGCGGCCGTCAGCTCGGCCAGCACTTCGTGATACTCCTCGTGCAGCAGTCCGAACGTGAGTTTGTTGCGCTGTAGATGCGCGGTCAGCCCTGTGAGCAGGGTGATGGCTGACGCCACCGGCAGCCAGGCGCCGTGCCGGGCCATCATGTCGAGCGTCGAGTGCACGCCCGACGGCAGCTCGAACCCGTGCGCCTCGAAGCGCAGGTCCGTGGTGTCGCAGGCGGCGATGAACGAGCCGAGGCCGAGTTCGCGACTGAGGCGGTCCAGCCGGTCGGCATGCCGGTACAGCGCGGGCTTGTCGGTGTCATCGGTGATCACCTCGGCACCCATCAACAGGTGTGTCCACAACACGGTGTTCATGCGGTGATGTTTGTCCCGGCCTGCCTCGTTGCCGACAGGCAGGTTAACGCAGGCATGCGCCCGTGTCAGAATCCGGGCCAGCGACCGGGGCATTCGCCCCGGTTCATCGCGAGCGGGTGAACGCCGATGTACGAGTCCCGTCAGGATCGACCCCTGCATCCACGCGCCTTCGCGTCCCGCCTGGTGGCGCACCTCGCGCTGACGCTGGGGCTGCTGCTCGCCTCGCTGCTGCTCGGCATGACGGGCTACATGCGCTTCGAACAACTGCCGGCGATCGACGCCTTTCTCAATGCGTCGATGCTGCTCGGTGGCATGGGCCCGGTCAATCCGCCCGTCACCGCGATGGGCAAACTGTTCGCCGGCTGCTATGCGCTCTATGCCGGTCTCGTGTTCATCGTGTCGGCCGCCCTGATCTTCACGCCGATCGTGCATCGCGTGCTGCACAAGTTTCATTGGGACGCGGACGCATGAGGGCAGACGGCGGACCGCCGTCACGCGAAGTCGTGGCGAGATGACTGACGCCCGATGCCCCGTTGTGTAAAGCTGTCCTCGTCCCGTTCCGTCCACACCAGCCAGGCTGAGGTCACCGATGCCGGATATTCAAGCAGCGCCGCAAACAGCGGCACAACGCGCCAACCTTGCACTCGTCCTGCACTGGCAGGCCACCTACAACGACCAGGTCGCGCGCATGGTCGGCGACTGCTATGCGCCGGATGCACACGTGCAGTTCACCGGCGGCGAGGCACGTGGTCATGAGCAGTTTCTGAAGGTCGAAAATGCGGTCGTCGCCGGGTGCCCCGGCCGACGGATGCGCGTGGACCGGGTGCTGTTCAGCGGCGACGACACGGCCGTCGTCGAAGCGGTGGTGCTCGACAGCGCCCGACCCGACTACTTCTCGCCGTTCTGCGCCATCCTCGTCATCAGGGACGGCCGGATCGTGCAGGATCGAACGTATCTCGATCCGGCGAACTGGCCCGGCATCGAGCGCGCGGCCGAGTTCGTCACCCCGGGTGGCCTTGGGGCCTGACAGGCCGACACGCCGTGCGCTGACGCGCGCCAGCGAGCCGGCGGATAGCCACTTTCGGCTGCAGCTGTCGGATGCTGCGGCACAGGGCCCAGATGTCGCGCTCCCGGGCGAGCCTGAAGTCGACGTCTGCACCGGCGGCCTCGCGCAGACCGTTGGCGCGCGACCGTGCCTCTTTCTCCAGACCGGGTCCCGCTGTCAGCGCGCCTTGTCGATCGAACAGTGCGACCGCAGGGTCTCATCGGGCGTCGCGTGCTGACGGCAGCCCGGTCGCTCGACCCGCGGCCAGTACTGCGCCCAGCGCCAGCACGGTCAGCGCCAGCGACGAGGGCTCTGGAATGGCGTTCAGCTCGAACGCGACCGATGACAGCGCGAACGCCGTGCCGTCGCTGGCGTCGGCGGTACTGACGAGGCTCAGGCTCAAGACCCCGTCGAGTGCGGACGCGAGATCGAATTCATAATCGAGGCGCAGCGTGCGATCGAGGATCTGATCAATCAGCGTGTCGAGACCCACCGTCAGCGTGACCGCCAGCTGTGCATCGGTGACACCCCCGACACGATCACCGAACGACTCGAAGTCGAGGCTCAGGCGATGCCGGCCGCGGCTGTTGAACGTCCCGATGAAATCCGCGGTCGCCACCGCGCCGGCGTGCGTGCCGGCGCCCAGCACATCGACGACTGTCGCCAGCAACCCTTCATCGGCAATGCCGTCGGCCAAGGCATATTGATCGAGCCCATCGAGTCCGGCATTCGACTGCACCGGCAGCGCATCGGGTGGCGACGCCCCGTCCGCCGCCGCGTCGAACGCGTCGCCGAGTTCGGCGAAGGCGGTTGTCGAATACTGAACGCTGTCGAAGAGGATCGGCAGCGCACTGGCGGTCGTCGCCACGAGGCACAGCAGCAGCAGAATCAATGGTCGCATGGGAGATCTCCGTGGAGTGACTGGGGCGATATCGGGGTGTCCGTCAGCGCGTGCTGACGAGGGTGTCCGCGAGCCGCGCTGCTGCGCTGGCCGCCGACGGATGCCAGGGTGCGAGCGCCAGCGCCTCGCGCAGGAGGTCTCGCGCGCGCACGTCCTCGCCGGCGGTGGCGGCGATGAACCCGGCGCGATAGAGCAGCGCCGGATCGCGCGTGCCCACCGCGAGCACGGCCTGCATCTGCCGCCAGGCGTCGGCATGACGACCGTTGCCAGCGAGTGCCTGCGCCAGCGCGGTCCGCGTCTGAATGTCCTGGCGGTGTTCGAACTCGCGTTCCGCCAGCGCGAGCGCGGCCTTCGGGTCCTGGCCTTCGTCAGCGAGATAATCCACGAGCTCGCGGTTCGCGTTGTCTCCATTCGTCGATTCGGCGCGCGCGCCCTGCGCAAAGGCGACGAATTCACGTGCGGCCTCATCGGCATGCCCGGCCCGCGCCAGCGCGCGCGCGAGCCACAGCCGGTTTTCCGGATGCGGTGCAGCGGCGAAGTGCTGGCGGCGCACCGCGAGCGCGTCATCGAACCGGCCCTGCGCGCCGCGCACCTGGGCCAGCTGATGCAGTGCGTAGTGATAGCCAGGAAACAGTGTCAGTGCGTCCGTCACCGCGCGCCCGGCGAGATCCACGCGCCCTGCCTGCAACTGCAGGTGCGAGACCTGCGTCAGCAGCCATGCGCGATCCTCGGTTTCGGCCGGCGCCGTGCGCTGCAGTGCCTGCAGCATCAGTTCGATGCTGCCGTCGAGGTCGCCGTACAGTTCGCGCAGGTAGGCGGCGCGCGTGAGCCCGGGAATATTGCCGGGCCGCAGATCGAGCAGCCACTGCGCGGCGGTTTCGGCGTCGGCGTAGCGGCCGAGTTCGATATTCGCGTCGACCAGCAGTGCATAGGTCATCAGGTCGTCCGGATAGCGGACGTTGAGCGCTGTCGCCGCTGTCAGTGCCGCGGCGAACTCGTGCTTGCCGAGCAGCACCCAGACGCGTGTGCGCGCCGCGTCGAAGTCATCCGGCGCGAGTTCGTCTGCGCGCTCCAGACTCACCAGTGCGCGGTCATAGAGCGCGGCATCGGCCGTCTCGCGCGCGCGCCGCGCCAGCGCCATCGCCAGCGCGGTGTGCGCGGCGGCCTGGTCCGGAGTGGCTTCGACCCGACGCGTCGCGTCCGCGATCAGACGCTCGGCCGGCGTTGGCGCTGCAAGGGCAGGCCAGGCCAGGAGCAACAGGCACAGGGGCAGCCAACGTGTCATCGCGATCTCCTCTGGTAGCAGCAAGGGGGCCCGGCCTGTGCAGCCGGGCCCGTGGCCGTCGACGTGACGAATCAGGGCGCGCAGGCCGGGCCGACGCCCGCCGTGCAACCGGCCTCACCCGGATCGATGTGGCGACGATCGCGTCCTGACGGCGAATCGCCGAGATACGGAAAGGATTCGCGGTACGCCGTGTCGTTGACGTTCACCCCGTCGCCGAGCCGCCCGCCGACGTCCGCACTGAAGCCCTCGAACGGTGCCGCGAGTACGCCGCCCACCACGAGCCGCAGCGCCACGTCCGTCACGTCGTCGAATACGCGACGCCCGTTCGGAAAGCCGGCTGCGTCACCGCCGAGCAGGCCGAGGCGGCTGGCCGTGGCGGCGGGCGTCGGCGCGACGCCGGTGTTCAGCCGCAACAGATCGGCCACCGGGCCCGCTGGCGTGCCGACGGCCGCAATGGGTGGCGCGTAGGTGACGACCGGCAGCAGATCGGTGCGCGGGGGCGTCGGGATCGCGACAGCGCCGGCGAACGCCGCATTGACGATGCGCGCGAGCGTCGGGTCGAGGAAGAAGTTGGCGAACTGCGCATCGTTCTTCGGCACGTCCATGCTGAAGCGATCCTTGAAGCCGGTGCCGACCAGCAGCTCGTTGATCAGCGGATTGCCCATGCGCTGCACCTGGCGATAGCCGCCGGAACCGACCGCTTCGAGCGGCGAGCGACGCACCGTGACGCGCGGGCGCGACGTCGTGGCCCAGACGCCGATCGTCGCCGCCGGTGCGCTTGCCGGCTCCACCGCTTTCGAGCGCGTCAGCAGCGCCACCGGCACTTCGACGGCGAGCGAATTGACGGCGTAGCCCGACACCGTGTCCGCCGCGATGTTCGCCGCTGCGGCGTCCTGTGCCGCGTTCAGCACCGGAAACGCGTGCGTGTTCAAGGTATCGAAGGCACCGCCCAGATCAATCCAGAACGCGTCGTCGGTGGTGCCGGCAAAGGCTTTGACGTTGTTCGGCAGGCTGTGAATCGCGGCATTGAACAGTGCGCGATAATCCATCGTGCGCGGGCCGACATTGGCAGGCACGGCATCGAGCCCGCTGCCCAGCGCGGTGCGCTTGATCGATTTCCCGTTGCGGTATTCGATCAGTGTCAGCGCATAGCGCTGGCGCTGGCCGAGACCGGCATCGTCGAAGCTGTCGATGCGCGGCGGCACGAGTGCCGTACCGGGCGGCACCGGGGCCGGCGAGTTCGCCGGCGTGCTGATGCCGCCGCCCGCGCCCGCGTAGACCTGGAAGAGACCGGCAAGCCGCTGTTCGGTCGTGAAGCGGAACTCGAAACCGAGATCCTCGACCGCATCGTGGTTGTTGTCGATCTTGATCTCGTAGACGATTTCCTCATCGAACGGAAACCAGTTCGGGCCGTTTGCGGGATCGAGCAGCGGATCCACGCCCATGATCAGCGTGACCTTCGGCGTAGTCTCGGCCGTGCCGTAGCTGCGAAACGCATAGACATCGGTGATGTCGGCCTTGTGATCCAGCGCCGTGATCGGCGCTTCGCGATGATTTGCGCTGTGCGCCGGCAGTGCAGCCGCCAGTGCGGCCACGAGCCACAGACCTCGAACAGGTGTTTGCATGATGATTCCCTCTCCTCGACGTAAGCCGCGCGGCGAACCGGCGGCGGGGCAGGTGTTCGCGGCGCTGTGGCCGCTTGTCGGGTCCTACGCAAAGTTTCTCCAACTGGATGCGCGCATCCGTCACGCGCGCTGCTGCGTAGCACGCACAGGCGGGAGATGCCCCGTGTCGCATCCGGCGGTTCGCCAGCCGCCGACGGCCGTGCCTATAATCCGGCCCCGGGGCGCACAGGCATGGATGGCGACGTGACGGCTGAAGACACCACGCTGGCAACGTATGACCAATGGCTGCGCGCGATGGCGCGCGGGGAGGAACAGGCGCTAGGTTCGTTTTACGACGCCACGCTCAGCCGCAGTTATGCGCTGGCGCTGCGCATCGTGCGCGATCGCGAAGCCGCGGAGGACGTGGTGGCTGAAACCTACCTGCAGGTGTGGCGCGAAGCGCAGCGGTACGACAGCACACGCGGCAATGCGCTCGCCTGGCTGCTGACGATCTGCCGCAGCCGCGCGCTCGACTATCTGCGCAGGCTCGAGCCGGTCGAATTCCATGCCGAACCGGACAGCCTGCCGGGCGCCGATGTTTCCCGGTCCATCGGGACCGACGACCTGGTGTCTGCGCTGCAGGAAGGGCATCGCGTGCGGGAAGCCGTGGCGCAGTTGCCACCGGTGCAGCGTCAACTGCTCGCCCTGGCGTTCTTTCGCGGCCTGTCGCACCAGGAGATCGCCGAGCACAGCGGCCTGCCGCTGGGTACGGTGAAATCGCATATCCGCAAGGCGCAGGATGCGCTGCGCCTCGTGCTGGAGAAGTCATGATGAATCACGGTCAAGCCTGTGTGCGCGCGGCGGTCGGCGCGCGATGAGCAACCAGCCCTCGCCACCGCCCGGTGAGCGCCTCGATGCGGCTGATGCGGCGCAACTGGCCGCCGCGCTGACGCCCGAGCAGCCGACGCCTGCGCGCGCCGAGGCGCTGAAGTCGCGCATCCTCGCGGCCGCGCGCGAGACGCGTGCCGCGGAGCCGGCACGCGTCGCCGCGACCTTCGGCTTCAAATTCGTCGCCGCCGCCGAGCGCGTGTGGGAAACACGCGGTCTGGGCGTCGAGATGTGCACGCTGCACGAAGACGAGCACAGTCGTGCGATTCTGATCCGGCTCAAACCCGGCGGGGTGCTGCCGGCGCACAAACACCAGATGAACGAAGAAAGCCTGATGCTCGAAGGCGATGCATGGATAGGCGACGAACGCTATCTGACCGCTGGCGACTATCACTTCGTGCCGGCCGGTGTGATGCACCCGGATCTGAGATCGCCTGCCGGTTGCGTGGTCTACGTGCGCGGCGAGCGTCACTACCGGCCGAGAATCACGCCGACGCTCGTGCAGCGACTGGTGCGCAGTTTCCTTGGACGTGACTGATCGGGCACGCCCGACGTGGGTGCGTGCGAGCCGCGCAATCCGGTTTGCACTGTTCCTCGCCGTCCTGAGCATCGCGGCCGTCGTCGCGCGCTCGCTCGGCTATCCGGCGCCGTTTCCGCGCGTGCTCTACCGCGTGCTCGAGTGGTATCTCGAACCGGGCCTGACGGTCTGGTGGTGCACGCTCGGCGGGGTGTTCCAAGGCTTTCCGTCGGATCAGCCGGGCTATGCCGTGACGGTGCTCGGCAACGTCGCGTTCTGGTTGTCGACGGGCTATGTCGCGCTGCGGGTGTTCGGTGTGCTCCGCTCGCGCGTGATGAGCGCGAAGAAGCGGAGGTAGAGAGTTGGCGTGCTGGACTGCCTGCCTCACCCGGCCTCATGAAAGCTCGGTGAAGCCCGGGTGCAACGCAGTGGAACCCGGGATCTGCGGCATCTGGAAGGCTGCTCCCGGGTTCCGCGCTGCGCGCTACACCCGGGCTACACCAGAGCGCCGGAAAGGCATCTTCACAGCAACCTGAGCCGGATCATCGTGGGAGCACCAGCTCAACGCAGCCTGGGCGGGCGCCGGAAGCCCGACCATGCAGGCGTCAGCCGACCTTGTCGAGCGCCTGCGCGAAGCTCGCGATCGTACGTTCGACGTTGCGCAGCTTGTCGAGGCCGAACAGGCCGATGCGGAAGGTCTTGAAGTCGGCGGGTTCGTCGACCTGCAGCGGCACGCCGGCGGCGATCTGCAGGCCCTGCGCCATGAACTTCTTGCCGTTCTGGATCTCCGCGTCGTCGGTGTAGCTGACGACGACGCACGGTGCCTGGAAGCCCGGTGCCGCGACACTGCGGAAGCCCTTGCCCTCGAGCGCCGCGCGCACACCGGCGCCGATCGCGATCTGCGCGTCGCGCAGCCGGTCGAAGCCGATCGCTTCCGCTTCGCCCATCATCTCGCACAGGCGGCGCAGGCCGTCGGTCGGCATCGTCGCATGATAGGCGTGCGCGCCGCCTTCGTAAGTCTCCATGATCTGCAGCCACTTCTTGAGATCGCAGGCGTAGCTGCTCGACGTGGTGCCATCGATGCGTTCGCGCGCGCGCGCGCCGAGCATCACGAGGCCGGCGCACGGCGAACTGCTCCAGCCCTTCTGCGGCGCCGAGACGAGCACGTCGACGTTGCACGCGGCCATGTCGACCCACATGGTGCCGGACGCGATGCAGTCGAGCACGAACAGCCCGCCGGTCTCGCGGACCGCGGCGCCGACGGCCGTCAGGTAGTCCGCCGGCAGGATCATGCCGGCCGAGGTTTCGACATGCGGCGCGAACACGACGTCCGGCTTCTGCGCCTTGATGGCCGCGACCACTTCCGCAATCGGCGGTGGCGCGAACGCGGCGCGCGTGCCGCCGTCGCCGACCTGTCGCGCTTTCAGCACGCTGGCTTCGGACGGAATGTTCCCCATCTCGAAGATCTGGGTCCAGCGATAGCTGAACCAGCCGTTGCGAATGACCAGGCACTTTTTGCCGGTTGCGAACTGGCGTGCGACGGCCTCCATGCCGAAGGTGCCGCTGCCGGGCACGACGATGGCACTCTGCGCGTGGTAGACGGTCTTCAGCACCCGCGAGATTTCCTTCATCACGCCCTGGAAGGTGCGCGACATGTGGTTCAGCGCGCGATCGGTGTAGACGACGGAATACTCGAGCAGGCCATCGGGATCGATGTCGGGATAAAGGGCGGTCATGCGGATGTCACCTGAATAATCGTGGGGCTGGGGAGTCAGGCCGGCGGCCGGCCGGTGCGAACGGGAAACTAGCATCTTGGGCCGCGGCCGCCTAGGCGGGCGGTCGCCGCCGCCCGGCCGGTCCTCCGATCGAGGGAGATCAGCGCCCGATCAGGGCCAGGAATTCGCGGCGCGTGTCAGGATTGTTCTTGACCGATCCCCGCAGCGCGGAAGTCACGGTCGCGGTGCCGGTATGGCGCACGCCGCGTGATTCCATGCACATGTGGCGGCATTCGATCACGACCGCGACCCCGAGCGGCTGCAGGTGGGTGTCCAGGGCGTCGGCGATCTGGTTCGTCAGTCTTTCCTGCACCTGCAGCCGACGCGCGAACACCTCGACCAGGCGCGACATCTTCGACAGGCCCAGGATCCGCCGATCCGGCACGTAGCCGATGTGGGCCTTGCCGAAGAACGGCGCGAGGTGGTGTTCGCACAGGGAGTACAGCGGGATGTCGCGCACGATCACCATCTCGTCGACGCTTTCCGCGCCGTCTTCGAAGGCCTTGAGGATGTCCTCGGGATTCTGCTGGTAGCCGCTGGTGTATTCGGACCAGGCTTTCAGAAAGCGCATCGGCGTTTCGAGCAGACCCTCGCGCTGGGGGTCTTCGCCGATCAGCGCAAGCAGCTTGCGCACGATATCGAGATCTTCGGGCTGGTACATGGGCTGGGCTCTGGCTTGAGGCCGCGCGGGGCGGCGGGACGGACATACGGCGGTGGGCTGGTGGCTCCTTACCTTAGCGACCCCTGCCCCTTTTTGCTACGTGCCGTCCGCCGCAACGGATCAGGCCGACCGTCGCGCACACCGGATCCCGCGTTATCTGTCTGTCATCTGCCCCCGTTACGTTGCGTTCCCGGGCACGCCGCGTGCCCGGACGCCGTGGCGGCCGTGGTGTGAAAGCCCGACGTCGCCCCGGCCCACTTGCGCGGTGCCGCCGACCAATGCAGCCAGAACAAGGGAGATCCCGCATGAAACTTCGACCCGTCCCGAGTCTCGCCCTGAGCCTCGTGCTTTCCAGCGTCATCGGTGCGACCGATGCCCTCGCCGCCAGTGCCACCGCGCTGGCGAGTTTCGAGGGCCTCTCGGTGCGCACCGACGGCACCGCGTCCCTGGTGTTCACCGACACCGATTTCCTCGAAGCGCTCGGCCTGACCGACGGCGGCGCGGCCGACCCGTTCAACGACGGGGCCACGTTCGACAGCCAGGTGTCCGCGTTCGGCGAAGGGACGGCGACGAACTCGGGCCGTTTCGGCGCCTCTTCGTTCGCCACGGCGAATGACTTCGCACGCTCCGACGCCTTCACCTTCGTCGACGCCGGCATCGAACTGTCCGGCATCGGCAACGTGTTCATCGACATCAGCTACTCGCTCGCGGTCGACACGCTCGACAATCTCGCCGAAGGCTTCGCCAAGGCCGGTCTGAGCGCGTTTGGCGCGTTCGCCTCGGGCTCGGTCGGCCTCTTCTCGCAGGGCCAGCCCGGCGTGGCAGACGGCGACACGCTCGACGGCATCCTCACGCTGAGCTTCTTCGTGAACCAGAATCCGCTCGACGGCCCGCTGAGCGACGTGCTCTACATCGACACCTACGCGTCGGCCCAGGCCGCGCCAGTGCCGGTGCCGGCTGCCGTGTGGTTGTTCGGTTCGGCGGTCGCGGGCTTCGCCGGCCTGCGTCGTCGCGTCGTCACACCCGTCTGAGTCGCGCTCCCCGGCGGCGCGCCTGCGCGCCGCCGGTTTCGCGCCGCAAGTTTCGCGCGCTCGTCATCCGGCAGTCACACACGCGCGGCAGGGTGTTGCCGTGCCGGACACGGTGCCCGGCGCGCCAACCACTGCGAGTTCCCGACATGCCTTCCAGATTCTCTGCGGCGCTGGCCGCCCTGTTGTGCGCCATGCCGATCGTGACGCTGGCCGAATCCGTCACGCCGCCGCTCCACACGCAGGTCCTGGCTTATCTCCGCGAACACCGCGGGGTCATCTCCAATCCCCTGCCCGAACTGCATCCGCGGCACACCACGTTCAACGCCGAGGCGCCGATTCCGCCGCAGTGCTACACGAAGCACGATGGCCGCCACAATCCGTGCTACGTCTGTCACCAGAATCCGATCGCCGGGCGTGAGAACGTGATGGCAGATGGCGACCTGCAGGTCGAGTACGCGTTCAGCGACGTCGGCATGACGAATCATCGGAAGAACCTGTTCGAGGATCGCGCGCAGGCCATCGCCGCGATCAGCGACGAAACGATCCTCGACTGGATCGACGACGACAACTACAGCGCCCTCGCGCCGGCCCTCGAGAAAGCCGGGTTCGAAGGCTGGATACCCGATCTGAAACAGCTCGAACTCGGCGCGGCGGCCTTCGACGCCGAGGGCTTCGCGAAGGACGGCAGCCACTGGGTCGCGTTCAACTACAAACCGTTTCCGAGCACCTTCTGGCCGACGAACGGCGCGACCGACGACGTCATGATTCGCCTGCCCGAAGCGTTTCGCACCGGTGCACACGGCCAGTACTCGCCGGATGTCTACCGGGCGAACCTTGCGATCGTCGAGGCGAGCGTCAAGGGCCTCGCGGAGATCTCGGCGCTGCCGTTCGATGAACGCGAAGTCGGGGTCGATCTCGACGGCGACGGGCGCCTCGCGCGGGCCACGCGCGTCGTGAAGACAGACGCCTACGTCGGGGCCGCGGCGAAGGAATTCATCGACCCCTTTCTCTACCCGCGCGGTACGGAGTTCCTGCACACCGTGCGCTACTTGGGCGTGCGCGCCGACGGTGAGATCGTGCCGTCGCGGCGCATGAAGGAAGTGCGCTACATGCGCAAATGGAACGCCTACACCAAGCGCACTTACGCCAGGCACTATGAACTCGGCGGATTCGAGAAGGAGGCCGGCGCGCTGCCACGTCCGCCCCTGATCGGCGATCATGGACTCGACAACGGTTACGGCTGGTCGGTGTCGGGCTACATCGAGGGCATCGATGGCCAGTTGCGCACCGCGACCTACGAAGAGAACCTGTTCTGCATGGGCTGTCACTCGTCGATTGGCGCGACCATCGACAAGACCTTCGCGTTTCCGCGCAAGGTCGACGGAGCCGCCGGTTGGGGCTATATCAACCTGCGCGGCATGCCGGACGCCCCGAACGTCGGCGAGACAAAGGGCGAGATCGCGACCTATCTCGAGCGCGTCGGCGGCGGCAGCGAGTTCCGCCACAACGAAGAAATGGCCGCGCGCTGGTTCACGGCGGACGGCAAAGTCGACCGCGCGGCGGTGGCGCGGGCGCAGGACGTCTATGAACTGATCACGCCTTCGCGCGATCGTGCGCTCGCACTCAACAAGGCCTATCGCACGATCGTTGCCGCGCAGGACTATCTGCATGGCCGCGACGCCGTCATCGCGCCACCGCGCAACGTGCATCAGCACATCGACAACGACACGGCCGAAACCCTGCCGCTCGAATACTTCAAGGCGTGGGATATCCGTCTGGACTGGCGCTCCGCCGCGGCCAGCAAATAGGACCGGCTCGAGGCACGTGCCCGCACGCAGCGGCGCGCGCGCGCCGCCCGCACTGTCGACATCGTTCGCGACACCGCGTGCCGGCCGTCGCCTGGTGTGCGGTTCAATTCAGCAGATACGCACCCCGATCAAGATTCCGACGGACTATCTGCGCGCGCGTTGATCGAGCGTCCGCGCTTTTCTACAAGTATTCGCATCGTATGCGTCGAGACCGTCATCCCGGTGTTAAACGGGTGACACAACCACTCCCTACAGTGCGCTCGCGCGACCGGTCGACAGGGTCGGATCGCGCAGCAGACGTTTCATGACACAGGTTCACCACGTGTTGGAGGGAGAATATTTATGAATTTGCGCATCAAGCCGGCCCATCTCGGCCTCGGCACCGTCGCGTTCGCCGTTTCGCAGGCGGTCGTCGCCGGCACAGCCCCGTACTTCTATCCGCTGCAGCAGTCCGCTGCGGTGGCGTCGCCGATGCATATCAACGAACTGAACACGCCGCTGCAGACGCCGGCCGGCTTCAGCCAGAAGAACCTGATGAGCCTCAAGGAAGTCGAGGCCGACGTGAATCAGTCAATCCAGCGTGCGGGCGGCGCGGCGACCAGTGCGTCGATGTTCGACATGCTGGCCTATGACCCGAGCGGTCGTTACGTCTTCATCCCGCACGAGACGCCGTGGGGCGCCGGGGTGTCGCGCTACGACAGCGTGGCCGACAGGACCGAACTGTTGTTCGCGGGCGACCAGGAAGCCCTGAGCAATCCGCTGTGCACCTCCGACCCGCTGGCTGCCGAACGTGATCCGACCAACGGCCTGTGTCCCGCCTGGGACTTCGACTTCGGCGCCTTCGACCCGGCGCGCTGGACCCCGTGGGGCACGCTGTGGCTCGGTGAAGAGTGGACCGCGCTCGGTCGCATCGTCGAAATCATGAATCCGCTCGGCCCGAAGCCGGCAAACCCCGTCGCGTCCGCGGCGAACGAGGGCGTCAACTGGCGCATCGTCGAGGAAATCGCGAACGTCGCGCACGAGGGCATCAACTTCAGCGTCAAGGATCCGACCGGCACGATTTACTACATCGACGAATGGAACTCGGGTTCGATTTACATGCTGAAGCTGAAGCAGCCCGGCAATCTCGCCGCGGGCGGCCAGACCTTCGTGCTGTCCGTCGACGCGTTTGCCGCGACCGGCGGCGATCCGGCGGCCAACTACAATCAGGGCTCGAACGCGACTGCCGCGCGCTTCGGCATGGCGACCTGGGTGCCGATCACCGACGCCGACGGCAAGAAGCTGGCGGGCCGCACGTGGAATCCGTTCGCCGATGGTCCGACCAGCGATCCGCGTACCGATCCGACAGCGCGTGGCGGCCGCGGCGCGGCTGACGAAGCCGGCGGCACGCCGTACGGTCGTCCGGAAGACATGGCGATCGGCGTGTTGCCGAACGGCAATGAGATAATCTACATCACGACCACGTCCGAGCATGCGGCGATCTCGATCGAAATCCTGCCCGCCGGCAAGGCGAATGTGCGTCAGTTCGCGAGCCGCAGCACGCCGAAGAACGTCGGCTTCGAACCGACGACGGGTCGCCTCGATTCGCCGGGCAATATCGCCATCGACACGCTCGGCAATGTCTACCTGATCGAAGACGAGCCGAACGGCGGCAACATCGGTGGCGATATCTGGTTCGCGCGAGACATGAACAACGACGGCGTTGCCGAATCGCTGGATCATTTCATGAGCAACCAGGTCGACGGTTCGGAAACGACCGGCATGATCTTCCATCCGACCGATCCGTCGCGCTTCGTGCTCGCCGTGATGCATCCGGACAGCACGGATCTGGCTGCTGTTCCCGCCGGCTTCGGTGATGCCGTGTGGGAGTACGACGTGTCGAAGGTCGTGCCGCCGACCTGTGAAGGTCCGCGCAGCCAGTGGATGACCTTCGACGATCAGAGCCGGCAGTGGGTGCGGGCGTGCACCGTCGCGAGCGACTTCAACTTCGTGAAGCAGCTCGAGCGCAACAAGCCGCTGCTCCCGGCGAACCCGTAGCCAGTACGGGCGGGACGCGGTGACGCGTCGCCCCCCGCGCCAACGGCAGGGTCCTTTCGCGGACCCTGCCGTCTTGCCGTCCGCCCTGCCCACTTCTGACCCGCCGGCTCAACCGGATGGTGATGGCTCCACCTGGCCGTTGCCCGTCGCCAGCCACACGCGATCGCCGACAGTGATCATGCCCTCGACGAGCACGCGCGCGGTCACGCCGCCGTGTCCTCGCAGCACGTTATAGGCGCCGGGTCCGAGATCGCGCTCCATCTTCGAGCAGGGATCGCAGGGTCCCGTGATCTCGAGCACCACGGCCTCGCCGATGTGCAGCACGACGGGCGTATCACGCCACGGCGAACGCGCTGACAGCAGGTTCAGGCCGGCGACGATCAGATTGCGCCGGAGGAGCAGCGGGTCAATCGCATCGCGCCGCAGCCACGCCGCGATCAGCGGCAGATGTTCTGCCTGCAGCAGCGTGACCTCACGTTTCGATCCGCCGGGCCGGCGGGCTCGCAGCGCGCTGCGGTCACCGTCGAGTCCGCGGCCGGGAATGGCACGTGCACGTTCGACGGCATGCGCCGGCAGCTCACGCCCGGGCCGCAGCACGATGGCCTGCAGCACGCCGTCGCCGGCAAAGCGCGTCACCAGATGACGGAGATCCATCGTTGCAGCATACCGCGGCTCCGGGCGGCGCAGCGCCCCCGATTTGTCGTATCTTCGTCAGCGGGCACGAGCAGCGGAGGACCGCGGATGCGACCGACTACGCAGGGTGCGGGACACGGCGACGACGCGCATGCCGGCTCCCCGCTCGCGCGCGCGCTCGGCATGACGCCGAATCTCGCGCTGCGTCTGGCCGACCTCGATCTCACGCTCGCAGTCTGGCGACAGCGCGACCGTTATTACGAGATTCCGGCGCTGACCGATCCCGTGATTTCCATTCACGTCGGCGGCCGCGGCCGCGTGCGCTTCGGCGACGGCGACGGCTGGAGCCGTCGCAGTTCGACGCTCGGCACGGTCACATTTCTGCCGCCGGGCCTGGCGACGCGCTGGCTCGTCGAAGGCGGCGAAGTCGAGCACCTGTCGTTGACGATTGGCGCGGGGTCGCGCCTGCGCACCGTCGTGACGGCGGCCACGGACGCGATCGAAGTCGGCATGCCCGACGCGCTGAACGTCGGGCTCGCACAAACGCTCGTCAGCCTGCTCGACGACGCCACCGAGGCCGCCCCACCCGATCCCGCCTTCCTGCTGAGCCTGTGCGAAACCCTGCTGCGCCATTTCGCGCGCCAGCATCGCACGCCGTATCGAGACGCGCGCGCAGGCGCGGGTCACGAGGCGGTGGCGCATGCGATCACGCTCATCGAGGCGCGTTACGCGGAACCGCTGACGGTCGCCGGCATCGCCGCCGGCTCGGGCCTGAGCGCCGCGTACTTCGGCGAGCTCTTCAAGCGCGAAACCGGGCGCTCGCCGCACCAGTACCTGCTGCAGGTGCGCATCGAGCGGGTGCGCGACGCGCTGCGCGCGACCGATCTCGCGCTCGGTGACATCGCGCAGAATTTCGGCTTCGCCAGCCAGAGCCACCTGAACACCGCGTTTCGCAAGTGGATGGGCGTGACGCCGGCGCAATACCGGAGCCGTCAGCGCGCCTGAGCAATCGGTGCGCGGTGTCGAGCCTTTGCTGGCGCAGTGCACAACCAGCTTTCGTGCAAACGGCAGCGGCGCTTTGCGAAAGACGCCGCCGCGCGTGGCGATCTACAGTCGGCGCAGCCCCCGCTGACAGGAGATCCCCCGTGACCGTCGATGAACAACTGAACGACCCGACCTTCTTTGCGACCGGCGAGTTCTATCGCCTGTTCGATCGCATGCGGCGCGAGGATCCGGTGCACTGGACCACGAGCCCCGACGGCCGAGGCTACTGGTCCGTGTTCCGGCATGCGGATCTGAAGGCGGTGCTCAACGCGCCTGAGCTGTTCAGCTCCGAACGCGAAGGCGTGATGCCGGCGCTCGACGTCGAGATGGCAGAGGTTTCGCGTGAGGCGATGGGCGTCGGCGAGAACGTGCTGACGATCGATCCGCCGCGACACACCGAGTTCCGCAAGGTGATGGCGGCGCCGTTCCTGCCGAAGGCGCTGGCCGACGGCGAAGCGCGCACGGCTGAACTCATCGGCGCAATCTTCGACGACCTGCCGGCGCATGGCGAAATCGATCTGGTGGCAGACCTGGCCGTCCGCATTCCGATGGCGGTGATCTGCGACATCCTCCAGCTGCCGATGAGCGACTGGGACGATTTGCTGCGATGGGGAAAAATGGCCATCGGCGGCTCAGACCCGGAGTATCAGCAGGGCTCGGCGGCGGAAACCGTCAGCCGCGGCTTCCGCCTGATGTACGACTACAGCCTGCGCCTGTCGTCCGCGCGCCGCGGCTGTCCGCATGCCGATCCGCTGACGCTGCTGGCGAATGCCTGTGTCGGCGCGCAGTCGTTGACGCCCTCGCAGGTTGCGCACAACGGTGTGCAGCTGATGCTCGCGGGTTTCGAGACCACGCGCAATGCGTTCTCGGGCGGCGTGCTCGCGCTGCTCGAGAACCCGGCGCAGATGGCATTGCTGCGCGAGGATCCGAAACGGATCAGGCTCGCGGTCGAGGAGTTCGTGCGCTGGTCAGATCCGGTGATCTCGCTGATGCGCGCGGCGACCGCGGACACGACACTCGGGGGCCGGCAGATTCGCGCGGGCGACCGGCTGCTGCTGTGGTTTCCGTCGGCGAATCGCGACGAAACGGTGTTCGAGCGCCCGTACGAGTTCGACGTCACGCGCCATCCGAACCTGCATCTCGGTTTCGGCGCCGGGCCGCATTTCTGTCTCGGCGGCCCGCTCGCGAAGATTGAAATCCGGCTGGCGATGGAAGAACTGCTGCGCCGTTATGACGGCATCGAAATCACGGGGCCGGTCGAGCGCGTGCAGTCGAGTTTCGTCGGCGGGCTGAAGCATCTGCCGGTGCGCCTGGTGCCGCACGCGGCCGCGCGCCAGCGCCGTTCGGCTCAGTAGTCGCCGGACACCGTCGCGCCGGGCCGCTCCTGCGGCCGGCCGAGGCGTCCACAGTCCAGTCGCGCGCGGCGCTTCAGGCGCTGCCACCACGGATCGAGCGCCGTGAGCAACAGCGCGCCGCCGACCGCACCGGCCCAGACCGTGACGAGGTACAGGGCGATGTCGCGCAGCAGCCAGACATGGGGGTCGTTCATGGCACCATTCTGGGCGGCGCGTCGCGCGCGCCGCTACGGCGGAAGTCTTCGGCGCGGCGGGAAAACGTCTGGCATTCGGGCAAAAAAAAGCCCCGCAGAGCGGGGCTTTTTCACAGACTCGCGGGAGTCTTACAGCAGCGGGACCATCAGCAGCGCGACGATGTTGATGATCTTGATCAGCGGGTTCACCGCCGGGCCGGCCGTGTCCTTGTACGGATCGCCGACGGTGTCGCCGGTGACCGCGGCCTTGTGGGCGTCAGAGCCCTTGCCGCCATGGTGGCCTTCCTCGATGTACTTCTTCGCGTTGTCCCAGGCGCCACCGCCCGTGCACATCGAGATCGCGACGAAGATGCCGGTGACGATCGTGCCCATCAGCATGCCGCCGACGGCCATGCGCGCCGCTTCGGCGCCCATCGCGAGCCGCATGACGACGGCCAGCGCGATCGGGGTCAGCACCGGCAGCAGCGACGGCACGATCATTTCGCGAATCGCAGCGAGCGTCAGCAGGTCGACCGCGCGGCTGTAATCCGGCTTCGCGGTGCCTTCCATGATGCCCTTGATCTCGCGGAACTGACGGCGCACTTCGACGACCACCGCACCTGCCGCGCGACCCACCGCTTCCATCGCCATCGCGGCGAAGAGGTAGGGGATGAGGCCGCCGACGAACAGGCCGATGATGACGGCGGGTTCGTCGAGACCGAAGGTCACGAGCTTGCCGGCCGCGTCAAGGCTGTGGGTGAAGTCGGCGAAGAGCACCAGCGCGGCGAGACCGGCAGAACCGATCGCGTAGCCCTTGGTGACGGCCTTCGTCGTGTTGCCGACGGCGTCGAGCGGGTCCGTGATGTTGCGGATTTCAGGCCCGAGTTCGGCCATTTCGGCAATACCACCGGCGTTGTCCGTGATCGGGCCATAGGCGTCGAGGGCGACGATGATGCCGGCCATCGACAGCATCGAGGTCGCAGCGACCGCGATGCCGAACAGGCCGTTCAGCATGTAAGACGCCCAGATGGCGACGCACACGAACAGCACCGGCCAGGCGGTCGACTTCATCGACACGGCGATGCCGGCGATGATGTTCGTCGCGTGGCCCGTTTCGGACGCCGCGGCGACGTACTGCACGGGCTTGAACTCGGTACCGGTGTAGTACTCCGTGATCCACACCAGCGCCGCGGTCAGGGCGAGGCCGACCAGCGCGCAGCCGTAGATCGCGTTCACCGACACGCCTTCGATGCCGCTGAACATCCAGCTCGTCACCGGGTAGAACGCGATGGCGGCGATGACGCCGGCGACGATGAGGCCGCGGTACAGCGCATTCATGATCTTGCCGCCGTCGCTGGCCTTGACGAACATCGAGCCGACGACCGACGCGATGATCGACACGCCGCCGAGCACCAGCGGGTAGAGCACGGCGTTTTCGCCGGAACTCTTCATCATGAGGCCGCCGAGCAGCATGGTCGCGATGATGGTCACCGCGTAGGTCTCGAACAGGTCGGCCGCCATGCCGGCACAGTCGCCGACGTTGTCGCCAACGTTGTCCGCGATCACGGCCGGGTTGCGCGGGTCGTCTTCCGGAATGCCGGCTTCGACCTTGCCGACGAGGTCGGCACCGACGTCGGCGCCCTTCGTGAAGATACCGCCGCCGAGGCGCGCGAAGATGGAAATCAGCGAACTGCCGAAGGCGAGGCCGACCAGCGGATGCAGGTCGACCATTTCACCGGCCGCGGTGCCGGACTTGAGGAACGCGTAGTAGCCCGCGACGCCGAGGAGGCCGAGGCCCACGACGAGCATGCCGGTGATCGCACCGCCGCGGAACGCAACCTGCAGGGCGGCGTTCAGGCCCTTGCGGGCAGCTTCCGCGGTACGCAGGTTCGCGCGCACCGAGATGTTCATGCCGATGAAACCGGCCGCGCCCGAGAGCACTGCGCCGATGACGAAGCCGACTGCCGTGCTGATGTCGAGGCCGACGGCGATGACGATGGTGAGGATGACACCGACGATGGCGATCGTGCGGTACTGGCGGTTCAGATAGGCTGAAGCACCCATCTGCACGGCGGTGGCGATTTCCCGCATCCGCTCGTTGCCTTCCGGCTGGCTCAGAATCCAGGCCCTGGACCACAGCCCGAAGGCAATGGCGAATAGCGCGCAGCCGAGCGCGACAATGAGTTCGACCGACATTATTGATGTCCCCTCTTTAATTATGTTGACGCCGGACTGGCCGGCAGCGCCTCAGGACGCCGGACGGCGCCCCGAGTGACTCTCCTCCTCCTCCACACCCCGGTGTTGATGGCAACGGGCGTTGGTGGCGCCCGCCGACCCGGTGGCTAGAAAACCACCTGATTCTACTGGCTACTTACTTGAGTGCGAAGTGGGTTGCGGTCTTTTTCGGCACGGCGATATTGCGCAAACGCACGTAGTCGGGCAGCCCGTGGCGATAGGGCGGATAGTCTTCGCCCTGAATCAGGGGCAGCAGGTAGCGTCGTCCGGCCTCGGAGATGCCGAAGCCGTCCTCGCTGATGAAGTCGCGCGGCATTTTGCGCTCCTGGTTGGCGACGTCCTCGAGCTTCGCTTCCCCGATATGCCAGCGGTAGGGCTCGTCGGACTCCCGCACGATGGTCGGCATCACGGAATTGCGGCCGGCCAGTGCCAGTTCAACCGCCGCCCGGCCGAGCGCATAGGCCTGTTCGACGTCGGTCTTCGAGGCGATGTGGCGGGCGGCGCGCTGCAGATAGTCGGCGACCGCCCAGTGATACTTGTACTTCAGGCCCTCGCGCACGAGGTTGGCGATGACCGGCGCGACGCCGCCGAGCTGGGCATGGCCGAACGCATCGCGGATCCCCTGATCGGACAGGAACTGGCCATCGGGACTCCTGACGCCTTCGGATACCACCACCGAGCAGTACCCGTGCGTCTTCACCAGTTCGTCGACGCGGGCGAGGAAGCGGGCCTGGTCGAACGGCAGCTCGGGAAACAGGATGATGATCGGCAACGGGCAGTCGGCATCGGCAGCGAGGCCGCCGGCGGCCGCGATCCAGCCCGCATGGCGCCCCATCACCTCCATCACGAACACCTTGGTCGAGGTCTTGGCCATCGACGCGACATCGAAGCTCGCCTCGCGCACCGACACCGCCACGTACTTCGCCACCGAGCCGAAGCCGGGGCACACGTCGGTGATCGGCAGGTCGTTGTCGACCGTCTTCGGCACGTGGATGGCTTGCAGCGGATAGCCGAGTGTCGCCGACAATTGCGATACTTTGAGGCAGGTGTCAGCAGAATCACCGCCACCGTTGTAGAAGAAATAGCCGATGTCGTGGGCGCGGAACACCTCGATCAGGCGTTCGTATTCGGCGCGGTTCTGTTCGAGGCTCTTCAGCTTGTAGCGACAGGAGCCGAAGGCCCCGGACGGCGTGTGGCGCAGCGCCGCGATGTCGGCCGCCGACTCCTGCGAGGTGTCGATGAGGTCTTCGGTCAGCGCGCCGATGATGCCGTTGCGGCCGGCGAACACCGTCCCGATCCGCGCCGCGTGCGCGCGCGCCGTCTCGATGACGCCGCAGGCGGATGCGTTGATGACGGCGGTGACACCGCCGGACTGGGCATAGAAAACGTTGCGTGTGCTCATGATTCGGCGCCGGTTGGGGAGTAATGTGGCATCTTAAGGCCGCGATCATGGCCCATAAAGCAGGCGCGGTCCGAACTTCGTCCGCGCCCCGCGGTCTGCGCCGTAACAGTTGGTCACGTCACTCGCGAGCCGCGGTATCCCGCTGCTAGAATCGAAAGCACATGCAACAAGCCGCGCCCCAGCCCGTGTTCCGCCAGGTTCGCCGTCCGCCGCGGCGCGCATTGCTGCTCGGCCTGCTGCTGGGCGTCGCGGCCGGCGTGGCCGCGCAGCAGCCTGCGCCGGACGCCCCCTACGAGCGGGAGCTCACGGAAACCGTCTACGACGGCGAGTTGCCGGAAATCGGTGACTCCGCCGGGTCGGTCATCTCGCCTGAACAGGAACGCCAGCTCGGCATGGCCACGATGCGCCAGGTCCGGCGCATGGCGCCACTGGTCACCGACGAGGAGGTCGAGGACTACATCCAGAAGCTCGGCATGGAACTCGGCAAGAACGCGAACTACTACGGCGATTTCCATTTCTTCGTGATCGACAGCCCGGTGATCAACGCCTTCGCGGTGCCGGGCGGCTACATTGGCATGCATACGGGCCTGATCCTCGGCTCGAAGAGCGAGTCCGAAGTGGCCTCGGTGCTCGCGCACGAAATCGTGCATCTGACGCAGCGTCACGGCGCGCGCATGATCGAAGCCGCGAGCAACCTCAGCATTCCGTCGATGGCGGCCTTTCTCGGCGCCATCCTCGTTGCGGCGGTTGCGCCGCAGGCCGGCATGGGCGTGCTCGCCGGCGTCGCCGCCGCCCAGCAGCAGTACCAGATCAACTTCACGCGCGCGAACGAGAAGGAAGCCGACCGCATCGGCATCGAGCTGCTGCACAAGTCGGGCTTCCGCACGCTGTCGATGGCCGATTTCTTCAATCGCCTGCAGCTCGCGAACCGCTACTCCGATCCGAAGATGATTCCCGAGTACCTGCGCACCCACCCGGTCACCGTGAACCGCATCGCCGAGGCACGCGAACGCGCCGAGCGCATGAACGACAAGGTGATCCGGGAAGACAGCTACGAATACCAGCTGATCTGGCACAAGCTGAACGTGATGACCGCGCAGGATCCCGTGCAGGCGAAGAACTATTACGAAACGACGCTGCGCGAAGGCAGTTTCAAGAACGAATCCGCTGCGCGTTACGGCTATACGCTGGCGCTGATCGAGGCACGCGATTTCGAGCGCGCGCGCATCGAGCTGGGCAAGCTGCTGCTCGAATCCCCGCGCATCCCGGCGTTCAGGCTCGCGCAGGCCAGACTCGAACAGGAAGCCGGCAACACGCGTCAGGCGCTCGCGCTGCTGAAGGATCTGCATGCCGACGAGCCCGAAAGCCGCGCCGCTGCCTACACCTATGTCAGCCTGCTGAACCAGACCCGGCAGTCGGCGCTCGCCAAGCGCGTGTTGCGCGACTTCGGCGTCGCCGACGAACGCGATCCGCGCTTCTACAAGCTGCTGGCCGAGGCCGAGGAGGGGCTTGGCGACCAGGCCAATTCGCACTACAACCTGGCCGAGTACTATCGCAGCGTCGGTGAACTCGAGCTCGCGTTCGAGCAGCTGCGGCTCGCGCAGATCGCGCCGGAACTCACGCATTACCAGCGCCTGCGCATCGACGCCCGCATCGACGAGATCGAGAAGGACCTGAACCGCCTCGACCGGGATCGCGCGCGACGGCGCGAGCGCGAGGAACGGCGCCAGCAGGGCTGAGCGCCACGTGAAGTTTTCCGTCTCCGTCGCGGCGCTGCTCGCCGCGCTCGCCGGCCCGGCCCGGCCGGCCACCCCAGACGATGCCCCTCCCGGCCGTGCACTGGCCTTTGCCACCGACAAGGGCAACTGCCTCGCCTGCCACGCCATCGAAGGCGGCAGCCAGATGGGCAACATCGGCCCGCCGCTGGCCGACATCGCAGCCCGCTTTCCGGCGCGCGCCGAGCTGTTCGGTCGGATTTGGGATGAAACGGCGTACAATCCCGCCACTCTGATGCCGCCGTTTGGCCGGCACGGCATCCTGACCGCGAACGAAATCAACCTCATCATCGATTTCCTCTACACCCGGTGAGCATTCCGCACGACTCTGACGGTGCACGCGCGAGGGCTTTCGGCCGTCGTGGCCTGCTCGCGCGACTGCTGGCGCTGGGCAGCCTGCCGTGGCTGGCCGTGCGCGCGGCGGGCGCCGCCCATCAGCGCCCGACCCGCGCGTTCGCAGCCGAAGAAGTCGCGACCGCGCTGCGTGAACTGTTCGGTCGGGACGACATCCCGCTCAGTCCTAAGGTCCGGATCGGCGTCGCCCGGCTGGCTGAAAACGGCGCGGTGGTGCCGGTGAAGGTCGACGTCGACCTGCCGCATGTCGACGAAATCACGCTGCTCGCCACGCGCAATCCGGTGCCCTTGGTCGGCCGCTTCACATTCGGGCCGCGCACACGGCCGTTCGTGGCGGCCCGGATCAAGCTCGCCGAGACCTCGGAAGTGCTGGCGATCGCCCGCCGCGGTGATGAACTGCTGATGGCGCGTGCGGCCGTCGAAGTGACCGTCGGCGGCTGTGGCTGACATGGCGACGTCGTCGATCAAGGTTCGCACGCAACTGCGCCAGGGCCAGTTGACCGTGCGTGCGCTGATTCGCCATCCGATGGAAGTCGGGCGTCGCCTCGAAAGCGGGGAGCGGATTGCGCCCCGCTTCATCACCCGCGTCGTGTGCACGCTGAACGAAGAAGTGGTGCTCGACGCCGACTGGGGTGGCGGCATCGCGAAAGATCCGTACCTGTCGTTCGTCGTCGACGCCGCGCAGGCGGGTGACCGCCTGGGGATCAGCTGGGTCGACAACCAGGATGGCCGCGACGAACTCAGCGTCGCGATCTGAGCGGCCGCGGGCCGCGACGGTCCGTCCGGGCCTGGCCACGCTGCTGGCCACGCTGCTGGCCGTGCTGCTCGCGTCCGCAGCCGTGGCCGCGCCGGCGGCCCGCCTGCCCGATCCCGCCGCCGACCGCGCGGCGTTGCGCGCGGCCTATCAACAGCGCTTCCCGCATCTCGCCCCCGACGACTACGTGCTCGGCGTCTACGCGATCGACGCCGGGCTGCGCGCGCAATGGGAGGAACTGAACGAGTTTCCGCCGTACGAGTTCGCCGTCGACGAGGGCAAGGTCCTGTTCGCGCAAGCCCTCCCCGACGGGACCACCCTCGCCGACTGTCTGCCGGACGGTGGTCTCGGCACGGCCCATCGCTACCCGCAGGTCGACCCGGCGCGCGGCGAGGCGCTCACCCTGCCGCTTCTGATCAACGAGTGCAGGGTGCGGGCCGGTGCCGAGCGCTGGGACCCCGATCGCGGCCCGATGATGGCAGTGCTGGCCTTTATCGCCGATACTTCACGTGGTGAGCACCTCGAGGTGCCGCTGCCGGAAACGCCGGCGGCGCTCGCGGTCTACGCGACCGGGCGACGTCTCTTCCACAGCAAGCGCGGCCAGCGCAATTTTTCGTGCTTCGACTGTCATGTCACCGCGGTGGGACAGCGTCTGCGTGAGCAACCGCTGATGCCACTGCTGGGGGCCGTGACGCATTACCCGGTCTACGGCTTGCGCTGGGGCGCGATGGGCAGCCTGCACGCGAGATTTGCCGGCTGCTTTGAGCAGGTCGGCGCCGCACCGCTGGCCCCGCAAAGCCCTGAATACAGGGCACTCGAATATTTCCTCGGCGTGATGGGCGACGGCTTGCCGTACATCGCGCCGGGACTTCATCGCTGACTGCGAAGTCGATCATAAAACACTGTTAAACCTCACCCTCTTCGTTGTTCTTGCGGGTTTGGTCACAGAAAAGACACTCGCCGTCCGTAAGATCGCTCGCAACAGGCAGACTGAACTTCCGGCCCGTCGGCGGAAGCAAAATAACTAATAGAATTAAGAGAATAATATGCAACGCATCAAGTCTATCACTGCTGTTCTGGATGTCCTGGGTGTTGGCGGTCTGGCTGCCGCGGGCGCGGCCTTGCTGAACGTCACCGGTCTCGTACAGGCCGTGCCGGAGGCCCAGGCACTGACTTTCTTCGGCCTGTCCTTCATGGTGGCCATTGGCTCGTTCGGTGCCGCCCGACTGATACAGATCGGCGATCTCATCCGCACGAGTTCGAACCCCCGCCGCGAACGCCTGAGCCGCGCGGCCGCCATCGAAGCGCTGCCGCCGTCCGAGGCCACGCCGTCGGTCCCGAATCCCTTCCAGCGCGCGGCCTGAGCGCCGCGCCTGTCGCCGATCAAATTTGCGCGTTTTCGCCATAGGAGGGCGGACGCGCAGCGGGTCATAATGGCGGTTCCGGTGTTCCAGTCGCGGCCTGTTGCCGCGACGGTTGAACCCGTCAGGCAACCGCAATGGACCAGATACCCGAATCTCCCGCCGACAAACGCTATATCAGCCGTCTCACCCGCGAGACGCTGGCGCTGATCCTCGCCGGCGGTCGCGGCGATCGGTTGCAGGGGCTGACCCGCTGGCGGGCCAAGCCTGCGGTGCCCTTCGGCGGCAAATTCCGCATCATCGACTTCCCGCTCTCCAACTGCGTGAACTCCGGCGTGCGCCGCGTCGGCGTGCTGACGCAGTACAAGGCCCATTCGCTGTTGCGCCATCTGTACCGCGGCTGGGGTTTCCTGCGCAGCGAACTGGGCGAGTTCGTCGAAATCCTGCCGGCCTCGCAGCGCATCGACAACGAGTGGTATGCGGGCACCGCGGATGCGGTCTACCAGAACATCGACATCCTGCGCGCGCACGCGCCGACCTATGTGCTGCTGCTGGCCGGCGATCACATCTACAAGATGGATTATGGCCAGATGCTCGCCTTTCACTACGAGCAGGAGGCGGACATGACCATCGGCTGCGTCGAAGTGCCCGTCGCCGAGGCCACGGGTTTCGGCGTGATGGCGGTCGACGAGAAGCTGCGCGTGCACGAATTCGCCGAGAAGCCCGCCGCGCCGAAGTCGATGCCCGGCCGTCCCGGTATCGCACTCGCGTCGATGGGGATTTACGTGTTCAACACGCAGTTCCTCTACGAGCAGCTGATCAAGGATCGCGACATGCCGCGCTCCAGCCATGATTTCGGCAAGGACATCATCCCGTCGGTGATCGGTCGCTATCGCGTGTGCGCCTATCCCTTCCACAATCCGGCCGACGATGGCTCGGCATATTGGCGCGATGTCGGCACGGTCGACGCCTACTACCGGGCGAACATGGAGTTGCTGGACGTCACGCCGCAGCTCAACCTCTACGATCGCGACTGGCCGATCTGGACCTACCAGGAACAGGTGCCGCCGGCGAAGTTCGTGTTCAACGAGGACGGACGCCGCGGTCACGCGGTCGATTCGATGGTGTCGGGCGGCTGCATCATCTCCGGCGCACAGGTCACGAAGTCGCTGCTGTTCTCCAACGTGCGCGTCGAGGCGGCCAGCGTGCTCAGCGACTGCGTGGTGCTGCCTGACGTGCAGATAGGTACCGGCTGCCGCATCCATCGCGCCGTCATCGATCGCGGCTGCGTGATCGAAGCTGGCACCGAGATCGGCATCGATCCCGAGCGCGATCGCAAACGCTTCTACGTGAGTCCGGAAGGCGTGGTGCTCGTCACGCCGGAATCGATCGGACAGGCGCGCCACTTCGTGCGCTGATGTCGGCGCTGGGCGGCGAGCGCCGCGCAGCCGCCGAACAGCAGGGCCAGTGTCGTCGGCTCGGGCAGTCCGCGTGGCGTCTGCGCGAACGCCACGCTGCCGAACTCCCACTCATCGCCTGATTCGACATTGCGCGCACGCACACGGCCGATCGTCGTCAGCGAATACTGGGTACGACTGTACCGCGCGTTCGACGGCACTTCGAAGGTCGAACGCGCGTTGGCGGGGAGCGTCACCAGCGCCTGCGCAAAGTCCGGTGCCGGCAGGTCGTTCAGAAAGTCGTCGAGCGTGAAGCGGGCGAGCGGCAACCCGAAATACACCTGCACGTCCTCCAGCGTCAGTTCATAGGGACCAGGCTCGCTGGCGCCACCGAGGATGCGCAGGGGGGACAGGGAGGCCCGATAGGTCGGTGGCGACCTGTCGGCACCGTCGACAAAGCTCTGCGCCAGCAGATTCGTCAGCACGTTCGGGTCATCGATCGTGAGCGGCACCCGCCCTGCCGCGGTGTCCAGCTCGAGCCAGAGTTCATCGGTGAAGAAGTAACCGCGGGTTTCCATCCTGAATGCGTCGTAGGCGCCTGGCGCCAGCGCGCCCTGGCTGAGTGTCGCCCGCACCGAATCCACGTCGGTCACGACGTCGAAAGTGTCGGATGCCGCCGTCTCGCGGCCCGCGGCGATGCCGCGCGGGTTCGAGCGGACATGGGCCACCCACGCGACAGGCAGATAAGCGCGGGTGCCGAGCACGGGCAGATCGAGCGGGTTGCGATACACCTGCGTGATGATGGAAGTCGGCCCCTGCGGCTTCAGGCTCGCGTCCGATGACGCGGTGACAGCGAGGCAGAAACAGCCAATCAACAGCGTCGGGATGAAACTCGGGCGCACGCGGACACCTCGCTGCGGGGCCGGGAGGACGCCCGGACCTGGTGTTTGGCCAGATGCATCCGTGCGCAACATCGCTTCCAGCGGAAACCAGTATGTGGCCCGTCCGCCCCCCGGCCCTTGACCGCCGTCAAGCGCGCCCCATTGCTCCGCCCGCTACAGCCAGCGCATGCGTCCCATCTCGAAGCGGTGTGCGAGCAGTTCGTGGCGTGGGTACACGCGCACGCGCAGGCTCGCCAGGCCAGACATGCCGGTGGCGATTTGGCCGGCGAACGTGACCTCGGCACCGTCGCGCTGGCCTTCGGGCAGCAGTTCGACGTGCTCGCGGGCGACGAATCCGCCGCCGGCCTCGTTGACCCCTATCTGGCATTCGACACACACATCGCCGGCGGCCAGCTGTTGCAGATCGACCGCGATTGCGAGCCGGAAACTGTCGCCGGCCTGCAGGGCCGGCGGCGGCCCCTGCACGAGCCGCGCGCCGACCTTCGGCCAGTTCGTCGCGACGAGCTGCTTCCATTCCGCGAGCTGACGCGCGGCGGCGCAGCCATCGGCCGCCAGGCGACGCGCATGGTGTGCCGCGGGCCCGTAGAAATTTTCGGTGTACTCGAGGACCTGGCGTTCGGCGTTGAAGCGCGGCAGCACCGTGCGCTGCGAGGCCTTGGCGAGTCTGATCCATTCCGTCGAATAGCCGCGTCCGTTGCGGTTGAAATAGCAGGGCTTCGCGACCTCGAACAGCACGCGGCAGATTTCCTCCGCCTCGATGCGATCGCGATCGGGCAGGCCGTGGCCGATCGGCGGCACGCCGTAGCCGTTGTCGCCGAGAAAGCCTTCGGCCCACCAGCCATCGAGGATCGACAGGTGCACGGCGCCGTTGATCGCAGCTTTCATGCCGGACGTGCCGCTCGCCTCGAGCGGGTACTCGGGATTGTTGAGCCAGATGTCGACGCCGGTCACGAGCTTGCGCGCCAGCGAGATGTCGTAGTTCTCGATGATGAACAGGCGGCCGACGAATTCCGGCTGCAGCGAATAGTGGTGCAGCGCCTGGATCAGATCCTGGCCGCCACCGTCGCGCGCGTGCGCCTTGCCGGCGAACAGCAGGATCACGGGCCGATCGTCGTCGTCGAGCAGGCGCGCCAGTCGCGCCGGATCGGTCAGCAGCAGCGTCGCGCGCTTGTACGTGGCAAAGCGGCGCGCGAAGCCGACGAGCAGCGGATCGTGCTCGGCCGACAGGCGCTTCAGGCGCCGCTCGATTTCCGCCTGCGCCACGCCGTTGCGCGCGTACTGGCGCGTGAGGCGCTCGCGCAGATCGCCGATCAAATCGAGCTTCAGCAGTTGCCGGATGCTCCAGTAGGTGTGATCGGGCAAGTCATCGATGCAGCGCCAGAACTCGGCGTTGCACAGCTCATTGCGCCACTGGCGGCCGAAGCGCAGATCGAACAGGTTGACCCAGGGCGTCGCGAGATAGGTATGGATGTGCACGCCGTTGGTCACGTGCGACAGCGGGTTCTCCTGCGGCGGGACCTCGGGCCAGATGAAACGCTCATTCTCCGACGCGACCCTCTCGTGCACGGCGCTGACGCCGTTGTGGAAGCGCGAACCGCGCAGCGCGAGCGAAGTCTGGTTGAAACCGAGAGCGTTCTGCGGGCTTTCACCGAGTGCGCACAGGCCGTGATCGCCCTGGCCGAGATCCTGGATCATCGCCGGGAAGTATCGCCGCATCATTTCGTGCGGGAACACGTCGTGTCCCGCCGGCACGGGCGTATGCGTCGTGAAGACTGTCGCCGCCGCGACGACTTCGAGGGCGGTGCGGAAGTCGATACCGGCGCGCATGTGCTCGCGCAGCCGCTCGAGCACGAGAAACGCGGCATGGCCTTCGTTGATGTGCCAGACCGTCGGCGCATGTCCCAGCGCGCGCAGCGCGCGCACGCCGCCGATGCCGAGCACGATTTCCTGCGCAATGCGCGTTTCACTGTCGCCGCCGTAGAGTTCGAACGTGATGCGGCGATCTTCCGCCGAATTCGTCTCGAGATCGGTGTCGAGCAGGATGAGTCGAATGTCGCCGAGGCGCCCGAGCCACGCGCGGATTGCCACATCGCGCCCCAGCAGATCGACGTGCAGCCGCAGGGGCGCGCCCTGCGGATCCTGCGCTTCGACGAATGCGAGATCGGCGCCCTGCACCGGCAGATAGCGCAGCTGCTGCCGGCCGTCGCCGTCGATTTCCTGCCGCAGGTAGCCGGCGCGGTAGAGCAGGCCGACCGCGACGAACGGCAGTCGCAGATCGCTGGCGGCCTTGCAGTGATCGCCGGCGAGCACGCCGAGACCGCCGGCATACAGTGGCAGGCTTTCGTGCAGACCGTACTCGGCGCAGAAATAGGCGACGAGATCCTGGCCCGGATCGAGCGCGCGCTGCACGCGCGTGTCACCGGGTTTCTGCAGGTAGCTGCCGTAGGCGGAGAGCACCGCTTCGTATTCCTGCAGGAACACCGCATTGGCGGCCGCCGCTTCGAGCGCCCCCTGCGACACGCGGCGCAGGAACATCTTCGGGTTGTGCCCACAGGCGTTCCACAGCTCGCGATCGAGATTGGCGAAGAGCTCCTGGATGCGCCTGTCCCAGGTGTAGGAGAGATCGTCCGCGAGCGCCGGCAGACGCGCGAGCGCGGCAGGGATCACAGGCTGGACTTCGAACTCGATGCGGGTTTCGGTCATGGGGGCCTGCGTTGCGATGGGTTGCGGGCAGTGTACTGAAGCGATTCTGGCCTCGCAGCAGCCCACCCCGGATTTCTTTTATGATTCACGCATGTTGAACGTGCTCTTCGCGACCTCCGAGGCATCGCCCTTCATCCAGACCGGGGGTCTCGCCGAGGTTAGCGGCAGCCTGCCGAAAAGCCTTGCCCGCCTCGGCTGCGAGGTCAGGCTGGTGTTGCCGGCCTATGCGGCGGTCAAGGCACTGCTGCCGGGTCTCGTGCCGCGCCGCCCCCTCGTGGTGCCGGGCTTCGCCGAAGCCTGCACGGTGTCGAGCCTGCCGCTCGAACCCGGCCTCGAGCTGTGGCTCGTCGACTGTCCGGCGCTGTTCGACCGCCCCGGTGGGCCGTATGCCGATGCGGCCGGCATCGACTGGCCCGACAATGCCTACCGTTTCGCGTTCTTCTGCCACGCGGTCGCGGCACTGGTTGCCGACGACCCGTGGCGGCCCGACGTCGTGCACGCCCACGACTGGCCATCAGCGCTGCTGCCGGCGCTGCTGACCCTGCAGCCGCAGCGGCCGCGCACCGTGTTCACGATTCACAATCTCGCGTTCCGCGGCCTGTGCGATCGCGCGAGCTTCGGCCACCTGCGCCTGCCGCCCGACTGGTGGCACTTCGAGCGGCTGGAGTTCCACGGCGACTGCGCGCTGCTGAAAGGCGGCCTGGTGTTCGCCGATCGCCTCACGACCGTCAGCCCGACCTACGCGCGCGAAATCCTGACGCCCGAGCACGGCCACGGCCTCGATGGCCTGCTGCGCAGCCGGGCCGGCGATTTGAGCGGCATCCTGAACGGGATCGACGTCGAAGTCTGGGATCCGGCGCGCGATGCGCATCTCGCGGCCCCCTACGACGCGCGGACGCTCGACCGGCGCGGCCTGAACAAGCTGGCCCTGCAGCAGACGTTCGGCCTGCCGGCGCGGGCGGATGTATTCCTGCTCGGCGTCGTCAGCCGCCTCACGGCGCAGAAAGGCATCGATCTGATCCTCGACGCGCTCGCCGCGGCCCCGCCCGCCACGCAGTGCGTGATCCTCGGCAGCGGCGACCCGGCGTTCGAACAGGCGGCACTCGCGCTGGCGCGCACGCAGCCGGACCGCGTGGCCTGCCGCATCGGCTATGACACGGGGCTGTCGCACCAGGTGTTCGCGGGCGTCGATGCTTTCCTGATGCCGTCCCGCTTCGAGCCCTGCGGCCTGTCCCAGCTCTATAGTCAGCGCTACGGTGCGGTGCCAGTCGTGCGGCGGACCGGCGGGCTCGCCGACAGCGTGCGCGATCTGGCGCTGACGAAGCCGACGGGCATCGTGTTCGACGCGCCGACGGCCGCGGCATTCAGCGCTGCGCTGGCGCGCGCGGCGGCGGCGTTCGCCGAGCGGAGAACCTGGCGCCGCCTGCAGCGCAACGGGATGGCGACGGACTTTTCGTGGACGCACAGCGCCGGCGAATACCTGGCGCTTTACCGCAGCCTGGGCGCAGGCTGAACACCCCCGGACGAAGGAGCGATCGATGCAGTTGCCGAGCGTTGCCGAGATCGAAGCCGCCGCGCGCCAGATCGCGCCGCATTGCCCGCCGACGCCGCAGTACGCGTGGCCGCTGCTCGGCGCGCGGGCGGGCTGCGAAGTCTGGGTCAAGCATGAGAACCACACGCCGATCGGCGCTTTCAAGCTGCGTGGCGGCCTGCATTACCTGGCGCAGATGAAGGCGCAGGGCCGATCGCCCGCCGGCCTCATCAGTGCCACGCGCGGCAATCACGGTCAAAGTCTCGCGTTCGCCTGCCGCGTCCACGGCGTGCCGGTGACGATCGTCGTGCCTCGCGGCAACAGTCGCGAGAAGAACGCGGCGATGCGGGCGTTCGGCGCGGAGCTGATCGAAACGGGCGAGGACTTCGAAGCCGCGCGCCTCGCCGCCGCCAGTCTCGCCGAAGCCCGCGGGCTCGAAATGGTGCCGTCGTTTCAGCGCGATCTCGTCTGTGGCGTGGCGACCTATGCGCTCGAGTTCCTGCGCGCGGCGCCGCCGCTCGACACCGTGTATGTCGCGATCGGCATGGGATCGGGGATCTGCGGCCTGATCGCGGCGCGCGACGGGCTGGGGCTCACGACCGAGATCGTCGGCGTCGTCGCCGATGGCGCGCCGGCGTATGCGCTGTCGTTCGCCGCCGGCAAGGTCGTCAGCACCGCGCACGCGCAGACCATCGCCGACGGCGTTGCGTGTCGCGTGCCGTCGGCCGAGGCGCTGGTGCTGATCGGGCGTGGTGCCGCGCGCATCGTCAGCGTCGGCGAGACGGCGATCGCACACGCGATGCGGGCCTACTACACCGACACCCACAACCTGGCCGAGGGCGCCGGCGCGGTCGCGCTCGCCGCGCTGCTGCAGGAGCGGGAGCGCCAGGCAGGACGACGGGTGGGGCTCGTGCTGAGCGGCGGCAATGTCGACGCGGAGGTGTTCGCCGGCGTGCTGGCGTGAGCCCCGTGCGCCGCGCTTACTTTGCCGCTTCGGCCTTCAGCGCTTCGTCGCGTTGACGCGCGAGCTCGCGCTGGCCGTCCCGGAACGCCTGGTCGAGTTCGCGCTGGCAATAGCCCTGGCCGCGCGAATCGCCGCGCTGGCAGCTGGTCCGCTGGGCATCGATCTGCGCTTTCAGGATGGACAGCTTCGCTTCGTAAACGTCCTGTGGAGAAGTGGCGTAGATCACGCGATCGCCGTCGTCATCGTCGTCATCTTCGTCGAATGCGTGGGCTGCGGGGGCCTGCAGCGCGGCTGCGAGCAGCAGCGCCAGCGGGGTCAGGGAAGGGGCGAGTCGCATGTGATTCTCCGTCGATGAGGCTGGTCGGGACGCGCGCGACCACGCGTGGCAGTTCCGGGCACAGGCATCCCTGCGTTACGCTCCGGTTCAGTTCGTCGCGGCGAGAATTCTGCGCGGAGGAGATCCGATGTCAATCCCGAAAAGCTGCGTCGTGCTGTGCTGCGCCGGTCTGCTGCTGGCCGGCCAGGCCATGGCGGAGACCTGGCGCTGGCGCGATGCCGAGGGCAATGTCCATTTCGGCGACCGGCCCCCGGCCGACGTGCAGGCCGAACGCATGCAGATCAAATCAACGCCCTCGCCGGCCGACGGCGACGGCGAGCGCCGGCTCGAACAGCTGCGCAGCGACGAAGCGGCGCGCAAGGCCAGCCGTGATGAGGCGGCCACGCGTGCCCGCCGCCAGGCAGACGCCGATGCCGGTGAACTCGCGCAGCGTCGCAGCCGCTGCGATCGCGCGCGCTGGGCGCTGGCGGCGCTGGAAACCAGGCGGCCCGTCTATCGCGACGCGAATGGTGCGTACCGCGTGAAGCGCAGCCCCAATGAGCCGGACATCTACACCGGCCCGCGGCAATATCTCGAAGCCGCCGAGCGCCAGGCCGAGATCGAGCGCTACCAGCGCGACATGGGCGAGTACTGCAGCGAATTTCCCGAACTGCAGGACAAGCAGCTCGCCGAAGAGGATCTGCGACACGCCGAGGCCTGCGAGTTCGCGCAGGCCCAGCTCGAACAGCTCGAGCAACCCGAATCGCGCGCGACGCCCGAGGAAATTGCGGCGCGGCGGCAGTTTCTCGAACAGGAGTGCTGGGCGCCCTGACCGGTCCGCGCTGAGTGTGCATCGCGTAAAATCGGCGCATGGTCGACCTTGCTTCCTTCCGCGCGCCGCTGCGCTGCGCCGTCGTCGGCGCCAGTGGCGGCATCGGCGCCGCCCTGGTGGCCGCCCTGCTCGAACATCCCGCAGTGTCCGAAGTGCATGCGCTCAGTCGTCGCGACCTCGCGGCCGCGCCGCGCCTCGTGCCGACGACGCTCGACCTGCTCGACGAGGACAGCCTGACACGCGCGGCAGAGGTGCTGCGCGCGCATGGACCGCTCGACCTCGTGATCGTCGCCACCGGCGTGCTGCACGACACGGCAGTGCAGCCCGAGAAACGCTGGGAAGCGCTCGACGCCGCGAGCCTCGCCCACAGCTTCGCGGTCAATGCGATCGGCCCGGCGCTGTGTGCACGTCATTTCCTGCCGCTGCTGCGCACCGACGCCAAGGCGGTCTTCGCGGCGCTGTCGGCGCGGGTCGGCAGCATCGGCGACAACCGCGCCGGAGGCTGGTATGGCTATCGCGCCTCGAAGGCGGCGCTGAACATGCTGCTGAAAACCTTCGCGCTCGAACTCGCGCGGCGTAATCCGCGCGCGTGCTGCATCGGCCTGCATCCGGGCACCGTCGACACGGGCCTCTCGCAGCCGTTCCAGCAGCGTGTGCCAGCCGCCCGCCTGTTCACGCCGACGTACGCCGCGCAACGCCTGCTGGCGGTCGTCGACGGCGTCGCGGCTGCGGACAGCGGCCAGGTGTTCGCGTGGGACGGCACGGTGGTGCCGCCTTGAACGGTCGGGCGTCGAGGGTCGATAACCTGACATCGCCGCCCATGATCCGCGTGTCCCCAGTGTCTCCTCTGCCGCCCCGCACATGACCGTTGCGCCGCTACCCATCGACCAAAAGGCCGCGCTCGATCTCGCCGCGAAGGGCCGCACCGGCAGCCCGCTGTACGTGACGATCTGGGTGCTGATCATCGGCGCGACCGACATGCTCGAGTCCGAGCCGGTGATCGCCTGGCTCGGTATCGCGAGCCTGACGCTGACGGGTCTGCTGCGCCTGGCGCTGAGCATCGGCTTTGCGCGTCTGTATCCGCTGTCGCCCGCGCGCTGGCTGAAGGCCTACGCATTCAGTGCGATCGGGCTTGGCGTCGCGTGGGGCGTGCTGAACGCGGCCCTGCTGTGGCGGGCCCCGTTCGAGTGGATGTCGGTGCTGTCGAGTTTCGCCACCGCCGGCATCGTCGCCGGCGGCACGGTCAGTCTGACCACGCACGAAAACATGGCACGCGTGTACGTCGTCGCGATGCTGCTGCCGAGCGCGCTGGTCTGCCTGCTGCTGTCCGACACCCGCGGCATCGTGTTCGGCGTGCTGTTCCTGCTCGACATCGCCTTCATGCTGGTGATCAACCGGCAGGCTTCCATCGAGTACTGGTCGTCACTGCGCAATGCCGACCTGCTCGAACAGCGCGCCGCCCAGCTCGAACTCGCGCGCGCGCGCGCCGAGGCGGCCGATCGCGCGAAGAGCCGCTTCGTCGCCACGATGAGCCACGAAATCCGCACGCCGCTGAACGGGGTGTTCGGCATGATCGAACTGCTGCGTCGGGGGGGCGGTCCGGCCGACCAGGCGCGCTACCTCGGCCTGATGGAAAGTTCGGCACGTTCGCTGCTCGCCGTCATCAACGACATCCTCGACTTCTCGAAGATCGAGGCCGGCATGCTGACCCTCGAACAGACTGAATTCGCCCCGGCGGTCGTCGTCGCCGACGTGCGCGAACTCTTTCTCGAAGCGGCCACGGCGAAGGGATTGCACCTGGTGATGGACGCGGCGGGCGTGGACGGCGAGGTCGTGCTCGGCGATCCGACGCGCGTGCGCCAGGTGCTGTCGAACCTGGTTGCCAATGCGGTGAAGTTCACCGAGCGTGGTGAAATCCGCGCCCGCGTCGAACGCGTGCCGGACGCCACTGCCGGTGCCGACACCGTGAGGCTGCGCTTCAGCGTCAGCGACACCGGCATCGGCATGACACCCGAAGTCGCCGCGCGCGTGTTCCGCGCCTTCGAACAGGCGGACACCTCGACGACGCGGCGCCACGGCGGCACCGGCCTCGGACTTGCAATCTGCAGCCAGCTCGTCGAGCTGATGGGCGGTGAACTCGCCGTTCACAGCACGCAGGCCGCGGGCAGCACGTTCAGCTTCGAGGTCAGCGCCACGCGCGTGCAGGCGCCACCGGCGCCCGCCGATGATCCCGTCGCGGCCGCCGCCGCAGCGCGCTTCGACGGTCTGCGAGTGCTGGTGGTCGAGGACAACCTCGTCACTCAGCTCGTGGTGGAGGAGCACCTCGCGCTGCTCGGCTGTGCGTCGACGATCGCCGACAATGGCCTGCGCGCGCTCGACTGTCTCGCGCAGGGCGGCTTCGATCTCGTGCTGATGGACTGCGAGATGCCGGAACTCGACGGCCTCGAAACCACCCGCCGCTGGCGCGCGCGCGAACGTGAGCAGGGTCGCGCGCCGCTGCCGGTGATCGCCCTGACCGCGAACGCGAGCGAGGACGATCGGCGCCATGCGCTCGCCGCCGGCATGGACGACTTTCTGACCAAGCCGTTCGCGGCTGCGAGTCTCAGCGCCGCGATCGGACGGGCGCTGCCGGCGCATCAGCGGGCGCGGCCTTCGCCTGCCTGAGCTTGCGCACCGGCGCTGCGCTATCCTGCGCGCATGTCAGCCACCGTATCCGACACCGATCTTGCCGCTGCCGTCGACGCCCTGCGCGCCGGCCAGCTCGTCGCCTTCCCGACTGAAACCGTGTACGGCCTCGGCGCGAACGCGCGCGACCCTGTCGCCGTGGCGCGGCTGTACGCGGCGAAGGGTCGCCCGGCCGACCATCCCGTGATCGTCCACATCGGGTCGGTCGAGGATCTCCCGCTGTGGGCGCGCGACATCCCGCCGGCCGCGCGCGCCCTCGCGGCGCGCTTCTGGCCCGGGCCGCTGACGCTCGTGCTCAAACGCGCGACCGGTGTGCGCGATGCCATCACCGGTGGTCAGGACACGGTGGCGGTGCGCTGTCCCGCGCACCCGGTCGCGCTGCGTCTGCTCGCGGCCGCGCGCGCGGCCGGCATCGACGGCATCGTCGCGCCGTCGGCGAACCGCTTCGGCCGCATCAGTCCGACCACCGCGGCGCATGTGCGCGAGGAACTGGGTGACGCGGTCGCCGTGGTGCTCGACGGGGGCCCCTGCGCGGTCGGCATCGAATCGACGATCGTCGACGTCAGCGCTGCGGAGCCCCGCGTGCTGCGGCCGGGGATGCTGACCGCGCAGGACATTGCCGACTGTCTGGGCTCGGCGTTGGGTCATGCCGATGCGGCAGCCCCGCGCGTGTCCGGCGCGCTGCCCGCGCACTACGCGCCGCGCACGCCGCTCGTGCTGCTGGCGGGCGGCGACTGCGCGAACCATGTGCACCAGCGCCTGGCCGCCGGCGAACGCGTGGCCGTGCTCGCCGGCACCGGCCTCGTGCAGTCCCTCGGCGCCCACGCCGGCCTGCGGACCCTCAGCGCCGCACCCGACGCCGACGGTTATGCCCGCGCGCTCTACGCGAACCTGCGCGAACTCGACGCCGCGGGCTGTGCCCTCATCGTGGTCGAGGCGCCGCCCCCCGGCGCCGCCTGGCGCGGCATCGCCGATCGCCTGCAACGCGCGGCGCAGGGGCATTCGTTGCCACCCGCCTGACACGCCGGCAAGCACTGAATCCAGCGACCGGCAAGGTCGTTTTTGCCACCGGGAACACCGAGAACACCGAGGCAAGACAGGGAGAATGCGCGAGATAGCTGCAACCCCCGCATTCACCAATTCTCGTGTTCTTTTCTCGGTGTTTTCGGTGTTCTCGGTGGCCCATGTGATCGTCACGCATCACCGCCGTCCGGTCCGACGCACGATGTCCAAGGATCCCGCTATGGCTTCAGCGTGTAACCCTCGCTGCGTGCGACATAGGCGGCGGCGGCGAGATCGCCGCTGACGTTGAGGGTGGTGCGGCACATGTCGAGAATCCGATCGACGCCGAGCACGACGGCGATCAGGGCGGGGTCTACGCCAATCGAGGCAAGGATGCCGATCACGAACGGAATCGAGCCGGCCGGCACGCCGGCGGTGCCGATGCCGCCGAGGATCGCGAGGTAGACCACCATCAGCTGCTGTGCGAGCGACAGCTCGACGCCGGCGAGCTGGGCGAGGAACAGCACCGTGATGCCTTCGTACAGCGCAGTGCCGTTCTGGTTCGCGGTCGCGCCGACAGTCAGCACGAAGCTGTTGATCTCCTTCGGCACGCCGAGTTCCTCCTCGCCGACGCGCAGTGCCGTCGGCAGGGTCGCGCTCGACGAGGACGTCGAGAAAGCGGTCAGCATCGCGGTGCGGATCGCGCGGAAGAACCGCAGCGGCGAAATCTTCGCGAACCACCAGACGACGGCGGAATACACGCCGAACAGATGCAGGCCCAGGCCGAGCAGGACGGTGCCGACGAACCAGCCGAGCGAGATCAGCAGGCCGATGCCGAACTGCTGCACGTTGTTGAACACCAGGCAGAACACCGCGACCGGCGCGAGTTTCATCACCAGGCCGATCAGCTGCGCGACGATTTCGCTCAAGCCCTCGAGCGCGGCGATCAGCGGCTGCACGCGCTCGCGTGGCAGCAGGGTGGCGCCGAGGCCGATCGCCAGCGCGAAACACATCAGGTGCAGCATGTTCGGCGTGGGGCTCGCGAGCGAGGCCACGGGGTTGCGCGGCACCAGTGACTCGACGATTTGCGCCAGCGGCGCGCTTGCCGTCGGGGGCGGCGCGGCGGCGACCTGTGCGGCGGCGGCGTCGCCGTAGGCCGCACGCAGGGTCTGCGCAATCTGTGCGTCGAGCTGCAGGCCCGGTGCCAGCGCATTGGCGAGCGTGATCCCGATCGCGACCGAGATCGCCGACATCACGATCGAGAAAACGAAAGACTTGATGCCGACCCGCCCCAGTCGACGCAGATCGCCGATGCCGGCCACGCCGACGACGAGCGAGGCGAACACCAGCGGCACCACGAGCATCAGCAGCAGGCTCAGGAACAGCTGCCCGACCGGCGCGCTGATCTGGGTGGCGAACCACTGTGCCGCAGGCTGCAGTGCGACGATGTCATGCGCCGCGGCGCCGGCGATGGCGCCGAGCGCCAGGCCGAGCAGGATGCGCGTGTGAAGGGCGAGCGGCGGTCGCGCAGCAGCGGTCGTGTCAGTCATGAGGCGCCCGGTTGAAGATCAGATGGCGCTGGCGGGGCGGCCGCGCGTCGTTCTCAGTTTGCGGGCGAGATCGCGTCCGATCGTGCGATCGAGCCCCGCGCGCACCTCGGGATGCCGGAGCAACAGTTCGTCGAGGCGCGACCTGTCGAGACGAAACACGCGACAGACGGCAAGCGTGGTCACCGTCGCCGAAGCCGGTGCATTCGTCAATAGACTCATCTCGCCGACGAAAGCGCCGTTCTGGAGGACCGATACCACGTGGCCACGCACATCGACTTCGGCGAGGCCGTCGGCGATCACGTAAAAGTATCCGACCGGCTGCCCTTCGGTCGTGAGCCGGGTGCCGCGCGGCAGTTCGAGCCATTCGCCCGCCTTCAGCAGACGCCCGAAGTTCAGGGAGTCGAGTTCGGCGAACAGGCCGCGCTTGAGGATCGCCGCATCCGCGTCGAGCCGCAGCTGGCGCCGCTCGCGCAGCAACAGTACCAGCATCACGAGATTGATCGCGACGAACACCACGTTCCAGCCGATGCCGACCCACAGCGGACTGTCGGCACCGAACACGAAGTACACGCCTTCGAAGGCCAGCGACACGACGGCGATCACGCGCAGCCACAGCATGTTCGTGAACAGGTAGGAAGCCGCGAGCAGGGCGTAACACGCATTGCCGGCCCAATCCTGCCAGCGCACCGCGTTGAGCAGATCCAGCATCGACAGGCACCTCCGTGTGCGCGAAGCGCGGCGGATCAGGCGATCGGCGTGCCCGTCAGCTGCGAGATGATATGCAGGAAATCGCCGATCGGCAGCGGTTTGCGAAACCAGTGGGCGATGCCCGGCACGTTCGCCGGCCCGCGCTCCACGGCTTCGTTATACCCCGTGCACACGACGATGGGGAGAGTTGGGCGCAGCGCGCGCACCGCGGCCGCGAGTTCGAGGCCACCCATGCGCGGCATCGTGAGATCGGTGACGAGCAGCGCATGGCGCTGCGGGGCGTCGGCGATCGCCGCGAGCGCAGCCTCACCCGACGCGAACAGATCCACGCTGTAGCCATCGGCCTCCAGCAGTTCGCGGATCAGGCCGCCGACCGCGGGTTCGTCGTCGACCACGGCGATACATGCCGGCGCGCGCCGCACGCGCGGTGCCGTGCTCGCCGTGCTCGCCGGCGCCGTTGCCATCGGTTTCAGCAGGATCTCGATCGTGGTGTCGGGCGCGGGCGAGGACTCCGCCAGCACGTGACCGCCGTCGCGATGCACGATGCCGTGCACGACCGACAGGCCGAGACCGGCCCCGCTGCCGACTTCCTTGGTCGTATAGAACGGATCGAAGATCCGGCCGAGATCCGACGGCGCGATGCCACACCCGTTGTCGCTGACGCGCAGGATCACGTAATCGTCATCGAGTGGCTCCTGGCAGGCGCGACAGGCGCCGCGCACATGGCACGGGCCGTCGAGCGTCACCGCGATTCGTCCGTCGGCACCGAGCGCGTCGCGTGCGTTCAACACCAGATTCAGCAGCACCTGGCGCAGGTCGTCGGCGTTGCCGGCGACCATCGGCCGCTGCGCCTGCAGCGCCACCGTGAGCTCGATGCCCGGCGGCAGCGCCGTGCGCAGCATCTGACAGGTCTCGACGAGCACCGGCGCCGGATCGAGCACCGCGTTCGTGTCGCCGGGCCGCTGCACGAACGTCAGCATCTGGCTGACGAGATCGCGGCCGCGCTCGCCGGCGGCGACGATCTGCTGCATGTAATGGACGAGCTTGCCGTCCCCTTCGGGCTTGCGCTGCGCGAGCGCGGCGTACCCGAGCGTGGTCGCGAGAATATTGTTGAACTCGTGCGCGATGCCGCCGGTGAGCTGGCCCAGGGCTTCGAGCTTCTGCGTGTGCTGCAGCCTCAACTGCAGCTGTCGGCCCTGCTCTTCGGCCTGACGCTGCGCGGTGATGTCGAGCATGATGCCCATCAGGCCGATGACCCGACCGTCGCTGACGATCGGCACGGCGTGCGTGCGCACGACGCACGCGGGCCGTCCGGGTGGCACGTAGCGGTATTCCTCGTTGAACTCCTGCCGGCGGCCGTCGAGCAGGCCGCGCCACGCGTCGAGCACGAGTGGCCGATCGGCCGCGTGCACGTGGTTGATCCACGCATGGCCGAGACCTTCCTCGGCGCTCAGCTGGATCGAGCGCCGCAGCGCCGGGTTGCCGTACTGCACCGCGCCGTCGGGGTCGGTCCAGAAAATGCCGACCGGTGCAAGCCGCACGACATTGCGCAGTCGCGACTCGCTGTCGCGCAGCGAAGCCAGCGCAAGCTTCAGCGCGGTGACGTCGCGCACGATCGTCAACGTCCGCCGGGCATCGAGCCGCACCATGTGGAATTCGCGCCAGCGTGTGCTGCCACCCACGTCGATCGCGTATTCGCCCTGGCACGGTTCGCCGGTGGCGAGCACGGCGGCCTGGCCGTTCGCGAACAGGGTCGCAACGGGCGCCGGCAGCACGTCTGCAAAGCGTTTGCCGAGCGCGTCAATCGTGTCATAGCGCCACGCGCCTTCGCTGACGACCGGTGCCTCGACATAGACCCCGTCGGCATCGTTGACGAGCAGGGTGTCCGGCAGCGCCTCGACGATGGCGCGCTTGTGCATTTCGCTGTCGCGCAGGGCCTGCAGCGCGAGGCGCGCCTCGGTGATGTCGCGGATCACCGACAGCGTGTGATCGCGATCGAACGCGGCGACGCGGATTTCCCGCCAGCGCCGGCCCTGGGGCAGTTCGATTTCGTACTCGCCGATCCAGGTCTCGCCGGTGTCGAGCACGGTGCGCTGTGCGTTCGCGAACAACGCGGCCGGGCCGGGCGGAATCGATTCGGAAAAATGACGGCCGATGATGAGTTCGCGCACGTACGGCCAGTTCGCGCCGTCGTCCGGACTCACGTCACGCAGGATGCCGGCGCGATCGTGCACCAGCACCCGGTTGCCGGCGATCTGCGCGGCGGTCCGGTACAGCAGCTGGTTCGCGCGCAGCGTGGCCCTGTGCGCCCGGGCCTGCAGCTCGCGCGCGGCGCGCTGGCACAGCAGGGGCAGCAGCGGGCTCTTCGCAAACGCGGTGTCGATGGCACCGACGGTGAACAGCACGCCGAGTGCGGTGCCGTCGTCGGCGCGGATCGCGATGCCGCTCAGGTGATGACGGCCCGGGGCGACGCCGACGGCCGCGAGCCAGAAATCGTAAGTGCCGAGCGGCGCGCTCGCACCGGTGTCGCTGGCGATGAGCGTCGCCAGCGCGGCATCGGCCGGCCACGCCTCGTCGTCGAAGGCGGGCGGCACCGGGTGGGCGGCCAGCACGGCGACGCCTTCGCCGTGACCGGTCAGGCTCGCGATGCCCGCATTGCCGTTCGCGCACAAGCGCGAGAACGCGTGCGCGAGTGCGCCGAAGACGCCGTCGTCGATGCCGCTCGCGCCCGCGAGGATTTCCAGAATCTCGCGTTCGAGTCCGAGTCTGTCGTCACGCAAGGAGGTCATGGTGCAGCGCAGCGGTCCTACCTATACTGACATTGTCCGGTCTGTGCCGGATGTTGGCGGTCGCGTGATGCGCGGGCATCCGCGACCGTGCCGGACACAATACCTTGGATTCCACGGGTTTGATCGTCCAGAGCGGGGGGACCAGTCGGGATGCGTTACAGACACACGGTCGGCGCCACGGTCCACGCCTTTGCGGATCTGAAGGACCTGCTGGCGAAAGCGTCCCCGGCGCGCTCCGGCGACATGCTTGCGGGGCTTGCCGCTCGGTCCGCGGTCGAACGCAGCGCGGCGCGCCTGTGTCTCGCCGAACTGCCGCTCGCGACCTTTCTGCGCGAGGCGCTGGTGCCCTATGAAAGCGATGAAGTCACGCGGCTGATCGTCGATGGTCACGACGCGAGTGCCTTCGCCGCGATCGCGCACCTGACGGTCGGGGATTTCCGCAACTGGCTGCTGCTCGACACCACCACGCCGGCGATGCTCGCCGCGATCGCCCCGGGCGTGACGCCCGAGATGGCCGCCGCCGTGTCGAAACTGATGCGCAACCAGGATCTCGTGCTGGTCGCGCGCAAATGCCGTGTCGTCACGCGCTTCCGCAACACGATTGGCCTGCCCGGCAGGCTGTCGGTGCGGCTGCAGCCGAATCATCCGACCGACGATCCGAAAGGGGTCGCGGCGTCGATCCTCGACGGCCTGCTGTACGGGGCCGGCGACGCGGTGATCGGCATCAATCCCGTCAGCGACAGCCCGCAGACCCTGCTCGACCTGTGGCTGATGCTCGACGAACTGATCGCGCGCTTCGAGGTGCCGACGCAGTCCTGCGTGCTGACGCACGTGACCAGCCAGATCGCGGCCATCGAGCGCGGCGCACCGATCGATCTCGTGTTCCAGTCGATCGGCGGGACCGAGGACACCAACCGCAGTTTCGGCATCTCGCTCGCGCTGCTCGCCGAGGCGCGCGCGGCGGCGCTGTCGCTGAAGCGCGGCACGCTCGGCGACAACGTGATGTATTTCGAAACGGGCCAGGGCAGTGCGCTGTCGGCGAACGCGCATCACGGCGTCGATCAGCAGACCTGCGAGGCGCGGGCCTATGCGGTGGCCCGCGCGTACTCGCCGCTGCTCGTGAACACGGTGGTCGGTTTCATCGGGCCGGAGTACCTCTACGACGGCAAGCAGATCATCCGTGCCGGGCTCGAGGATCATTTCTGCGGCAAGCTGATGGGCGTGCCGCTGGGCTGCGACGTCTGCTACACCAACCACGCCGAAGCCGATCAGGACGACATGGACACGCTGCTGACGATGCTCGGCGCGGCCGGTGTCACCTACATCATGGGGGTGCCCGGCGCCGACGACGTGATGCTGAACTACCAGAGCACTTCGTTTCACGATGCGCTGTACCTGCGCGAGGTGCTGGGTCTGCGCCACGCGCCGGAGTTCGAGGCCTGGCTCGAGCGCATGCAGGTCACGCGCGACGGGCGGCTGCGCGAGCTGGATGCCGATCACGCGCTGGTGCGCGGGCTGCTCGCGGTGCAGCCGGCATGAGCACGCCGCCGGAGCGTCCGCCCGGCGCCGTGGTGCATGCCGATCCGTGGGCCGAGCTCCGACGGCACACGCCGGCGCGCATTGCGCTCGGCCGTGCCGGTGCGAGCCTGCCGACGGCAGAAGTCCTCGGTTTCGGGCTGGCCCATGCGCAGGCGCGTGACGCCGTGCAGACGCCGCTCGACGTGCCGCGGCTGCTCGCGGCGCTCGCCGCGTCGCACTGGCCGGCGCTCGCGCTCGCGAGCCGCGCGCCGGACCGGCCGACCTACCTGCTGCGGCCGGATCTCGGGCGCCAGCTCGATCCGGCCGACCTGCCGTTGCTGACCGGGGCGGCGCGCGGACCCTGCGACGTCGCGCTGGTGCTCGCCGACGGGCTGTCGGCCCTCGCGGTGCAGGCGCATGCGGTGCCGCTGCTCGACGCACTGCGCGGTCTGCTCGACCCGGCGTGGCGGATCGCGCCGGTGTGCGTGGTGCGCCAGGGACGGGTGGCGATCGGCGACGACATCGGCGCGGCGCTCCGCGCCCGCGTCGTGGCGGTGCTGATCGGTGAACGGCCGGGCCTGTCGTCGCCGGACAGCCTCGGGGTGTACGTGACCTACGCGCCGCGCGTCGGGCGCAGCGACGCCGAGCGCAACTGCATTTCCAATGTGCGGCCCGCCGGACTGCCGCTCGCCGACGGCGCGCGCAAGCTTGCCTGGCACCTGCGCGAGGCGCTGCGTCTGCAGTTGACGGGGGTGGGGCTCAAGGACGAGAGCGATATCGCCGCGCTGCCGGCGGTCGGACCGCCAGGGACTGCGCTGGAAGGCGAGCGACGGGACTGATGCCCGTCAGGGAAGGGGGAAGGGGACAGTCCCCGCCGCGCAGGGCTTTGGCGACTGTCCCCGGGTGGGCCTCAGCGGGCCCGCGACTTCACCGGCGCCGGAAACACATCGGCGATGTGCGGGCGGTTCAGCATCTGGTCGAACATCTTGCTGCCGGCATACAGGCCCGACATGCCGCTCGCGCCGAGCTGTTCGCAGGCCGGGCGGATGTTCGTCGCGTTGAGGTAGGGGATCGTGCAGTAGCCGTCGGCTGCCGTGGCGTTCATGCCCATCGACAGCGCCGCCACCAGGGACCCCACCATCAGGATTGCATTGCGGTTCATTGGTCATCTCCTAGGTTTGAAGCTGGCTGCCGCAAGGGCCTGGCTGGTCATCTCCGTGCGCCGAGGCATGTCTTGCTGCTTTGCATCAAAAGATAGTCCCCGTTTGCCTCTTGAGCAATAAACCGTTGAAGGAAATACTGTTTCCTGCGAGTGAACAATCGGGCGGAGCGCTGTGGACAAACTGGCGGGCATAGAGACCTTCATCACGGTGGCGGACTGTCAGAGCTTCTCGGCTGCCGCCGAGCAGCTGCGCCTGTCGAAGGCGATGGTCAGCAAGCAGATCCAGCACCTCGAGCACCTGCTCGGCACCCGGCTGCTCCATCGCACCACCCGCCATCTGCGCCTGACCGACGCCGGCACGGCCTATCTCGCCGGCTGCCGCCGCATCCTCGGCGACCTCGCCGAGCTCGAACACGAAATCGCCCAGTTCAGCGATCAGCCGCACGGCATGTTGAAGGTGCTCGCGCCGACTTCGTTCGGCAGCTTCCAGCTCGCGCCCGTGATCGCCGAGTACGCGCAACGCTATCCGAGCGTGCAGGTGCAGCTGACGCTCAGCGACCGCCCGGTCGGCCTGATGGAGGAAGGGGTCGACGTCGCCGTGCAGATCGGCGCGCTCGCGGATTCGAGCCTCGTCGCGCGGCGCATCGCCGACGTGCGCCTGATCGTCTGCGCGACGCCGGAGTATCTCGCGCGCCATGGCACGCCGACGGCGCTGGCGGATCTCGCGCAGCACAACTGCCTGCGCTACAGCCAGGGCCAGCGCAAGGGGCTGTGGCTGTTCCGCGACGGGGGTGAGGCCGTGACGCTGCGCGTGCACGGGGACTTCGAGGCGACGACGGGCGACGCGGTCAGGATGGCGGCGCTCGGCAGTCTCGGCCTCGTCCAGCTGCCGAGCTACATGGTCGGGGAGGACATCGCGGCGGGCCGGCTCAGCGCGGTGCTGACGCCGTACGCGCCCGCGCCGGTGCCGCTGTTCGCGGTCGTCGCGCACCGCGACCTGTCGGCCACGGTGCGCGAATTCGTCGATCTACTCGCCGAGCACTTCCATCCGCGGGAGCCCGCGCCCGGCTGACCTCAGTGCGTCTGCCCGACGTGCGCCGGAGCCTCGGCGCCGGTCTTGTGCGGCGTGTGCGGATGCCAGCCGACGATGTAGAGCATCACGAGGAAGCTGACGGCGTAGGCGAGCACCACGTGCCAGCCGTGGCGCAGCCACAGGCCCACCGAGCGCGCTTCCGGGTACAGGTTCGACAGCGCGACACCGGCACTGGATCCGAACCAGACCATCGAGCCGCCGAAGCCGACCGCGAACGCGAGCACGCCCCAGTCGTAGCCGCCCTGCTTCAGCGCGAGCGCGGTCAGCGGGATGTTGTCGAACACCGCGGACACGAAGCCGAGGCCGTAGGCCGTCTGCCATGACGCAGCGGGCAGCGTTTCGACGGGCATCAGCGATGCGCAGGTCACGAGCGACAGCAGGAACACCGAGCCCATCGCCGTTTCCGGCAGCAGCTCCCAATCGTGGCGGCGGATCTTGATCGTCGCCACGATCGCGACCCACACGGCAACGCCGATGAACGGAAAACCGTGGGTCTTCTCCGGGTAGTAGGTGTTGACGACGATGTTCGTCGTCATCGCCGCGACCAGGATGATGCCGACGATCGCGATGCGGCCCCAGTCGACGTGCGTGTGTTCATGCGAGTTCTTCAGGATCGGCGAGTGGCGATGCTGCTGAATCGCGGCCGGCACGCCGAAGATCACGAGCGCAATGACCGCCGCGACATAGGCGTGCGTGACGTCGAGCGGCGCGACGCCGTCGATCCACATCATCGTCGTCGTGGTGTCGCCGACGACGCTGCCGGAGCCGCCGGCGTTCGACGCCGCGACGATCGCCGCGAGATAGCCGATGTGCACTTTCGCGCGGAACAGCTGGTGCGCCATTGCGCCGCCGATCATCGCCGCGGCGATATTGTCGAGAAAGCTCGACAGCACGAACACCATCACGAGCATCACGAAGCCACCCTTCCAGTCGTCGGGCAGATACTTCGGCAGGATCACCGGCACGTGGCTCTTCTCGAAATGGCGCGCGAGCAGCGCGAAACCCATCAGCAGGCAGAACAGGTTCGCGAGCGTCACCCATTCGTGCTGGAAGTGGGCCAGGAGCCCCATCAGGCCGTCGCCGGTCTTGAAGCCCGTGAACACGAGCTTGTAGCCGATGATCGAAGCGAGACCCGTCAGGGCGACGGCCAGCGTGTGGTGGTGGAACAGGGCGACGCCGAGCAGCGTCATCGCGAACAGGATGAATTCGGCCGGAATGCCGAACAACGCCAAGCCAGTCATCAGACTTCCCCCCCCCGGTCTAGTTTTTTTAGTGAAGCCGGCAGTATAGGGGAGGCGCCGGCGCCGCGAAGGGGTGGGATTCACCCCGGATGGGGGGGGCGCTCAACCCGCGGGGCGCACGTGCCGGGCGATCAGCGACGACACCCAGGTCACGAACACATTGACCTTCGCCGACAGGCGCCGGCTCGGCGGGTACATCACGTGCAGCGGCACCCGGTCCGGCTGCCAGTCCGGCAGGATCCGCACCAGCTGGCCGTCACGCAGCGGCTGATCGGCCATGAAGTGGGTCATCTCGATGATGCCGAGGCCCGCCAGCCCGGCTTCGAGGTAGGCTTCGCTGTCGTTGACCGCGAAGCGGCCGTCGAGTCGCAGTTCGAGACGCTCGCTGCCGCGGTTGAAGTTCCAGGTGTCGGTCGCGCCGAAGCGGGTCGAGAAGTAGCGCACGATGTCGTGTTCGAGCAGGTCCTTCGGGTGCTGCGGGGTGCCGCGGGTCGCCAGGTACTGCGGCGCTGCGCAGTACAGCAGGTCGAGTTCCCCGACCGGCTGGGCGATGAGTCCGGAGTCGAGCAGCGCGCCCCCGCGCACCACGCAGTCGACGCCTTCTTCGAGCAGGTCCACCGGCCGGTCGCCGCAGCCGAGCTCCAGGCGGATTTCCGGGTAGAGGCGGAAGAACTCCGGCAGGGACGGCACCAGGAAGCGGCGGCCGAAGGTCGCGCCGACGTCGACGCGCAGGCGGCCGTGCAGCGTCGCGCCGATGCCGGCGATGGCGTGCTCGCTGTCCTCGACGTCGGCGAGGATGCGCACGCAGCGCTCGTAATAGGCGGCGCCGTCGACGGTCACGTTGACGCGCCGGGTCGTGCGGTTCAGCAGCCGCACGCCGAGCCGCGCCTCGAGTTGCTGCACGAGGGTGCTGACGGTCGCTTTGGGCAGCGCCATCTGTTCGGCGGTGCGCGTGAAGCTCGCCGTGTCGACCACGCGCACGAAAACCTCCATCGCCTGCAAGCGGTTCATGTCGCGATATTGTTCAAAATCCTGAACATTGCATTTGAAAATAAACGGTTTGTAAGCAAATTGCGAACGCTTATGATGCGGTGCAATCCCTCATTGCGGAACCGGCCATGACCGTGCTGCCCCCGTTCAAGCTCCCCCGTCTGCTGCTCGCGAGCAGCCTTTTGGGCCTCCTGGGGCTGCTCGCCGCCTGTGGCAAACAGGCCCCGGACACCGGCGCGCCGCCGGGCGCCGGCGGGCCACCGCCGGTCACCGTCGCCGCTGCGATCGTCCGCGAGGTGCAGGAAGTCGACGAATTCGCCGGCCGCATCGAAGCCACCCAGCAGGTCGAGATCCGGGCACGGGTCAACGGCTACCTCGAATCGATCCATTTCACGCCCGGCGCCGAAGTGAAAGCCGGCGACCTGCTGTTCGTGATCGATCCGCAGCCGCTGCAGGCCCGCCTCGCCCAGGCGGAAGCCACCGCCGCCAACACCCGTGCCCAGCTCGACCTCGCCGAACTCGAACTCGCCCGCCAGCAGCAGATGCTGCCCGACCGCGCGACCTCGCGTCGCGAGTACGATGCGGCCGCGTCCGGGGTGGCGACGCTCAAGGCCGCCCTGCGCGCGAACCAGGCCGCCATCGACGCCGTGAAGGTCGACCTCGGCTACACCCGCATCACGTCGCCCATCGACGGCCGCGTCGGCAAGGACGAGCGCACGATCGGCAATCTCGTGCAGGGCGACGCGCCCGATTCGCCGCTGCTGACCACCGTCGTCGCGCTCGACCCGATCTATGCGACGTTCGAAGCCGACGAGGGCGCGTTCCTGAAATACATCGGCGCCGCGCGCGAGAAATCGCTGAAGGTCGAGGTCGGCCTCGCGAACGAGGACGGCACGCCGCACGCCGCAACGCTGGCTTTCATCGACAACCAGCTGAACCCGGCGAGCGGCACCGTGCGCATGCGCGCCACGCTGCCGAATCCCGATCGCCGTTTCACCCCCGGCCTCTATGCGCGTGTGCGCCTGTCCGACAGCACGAAGCCGCGCCGCGCGGTGCTGGTCGCCGATCGCGCGATCGGCACCGATCAGAGCAAGCGCTTCGTGCTCGTGCTCGACAAGGACAACAACGCGCAGTACCGCGAAGTCACGCTCGGCCGTGTCTACGACGGCCTGCGCGTGATCGAGCGGGGCCTCGAAGAGGGTGAGGTCATCGTCGTCAACGGACTGCAGCGCGTGCGGCCCGGTTCGCCGGTCACGCCGACGAAGGCGGACATGGCGGCCGCGACCAGCGCCGCACCGCCACCGGCGGCTGGCTGAGGCCGCGCACCCGTGAACGTCTCCCGCGCCTTCATCGACCGCCCGGTCTTCGCGGCGGTCCTCTCGATCGCGATTTTCGTCGCCGGCCTCATCGCGATCCCGTTCCTGCCGGTGTCCGAGTATCCGGACGTCGTGCCGCCGTCGATCGTCGTCACCGCGACCTATCCCGGCGCGAACCCGAAAGTGATCGCCGAAACCGTCGCCGCGCCGCTCGAAGAGCAGATCAACGGCGTCGAGAACATGCTGTACATGTCGTCGCAGGCGATGAGCGACGGCGTGCTGAACGTCACCGTGACGTTCAAGATAGGCACCGATCCCGATCTCGCAGAAACGCAGGTGCAGAACCGGGTGCAGCGCGCGCTGCCGCGCCTGCCGATCGAAGTGCGCCAGATTGGCGTGATCACCCAGAAGCAGTCGCCGAACCTGACGATGGTCGTGCATCTGCTGTCGCCGGACGCGCGCTACGACGAACTGTACCTGCGCAACTATGCGGTACTGAACATCCGCGACAAACTGCGCCGCATCCCCGGCATGGGCGAGGCCTTCGTGTTCGGTGCCGGCGATTACGCGATGCGCGTGTGGCTCGACCCGAACAAGCTCGCCGCGCGCAGCCTGACCGCGAACGACGTCGTGCGCGCGATCCAGGAACAGAACCAGCAGGTGGCGGCCGGCGTCGTCGGCGCTTCCCCCGCCGCGCCCGGCACCGAGTTCCAGCTGTCGGTGAACACCCAGGGACGCCTGTCCACCGAGGCGGAGTTCGGCGACATCATCGTGCGCACTTCAGCGGACGGCGGCATCCTGCGCCTGCGCGACGTCGCCCGCATCGAACTCGCGGCGAGCGAATACTCGCTGCGCAGCCTGCTCGACAACAAGCCGGCGGTCGCGCTGGTGGTGTTCCAGGCCCCGCTGTCGAATGCGATCGCGCTGTCGAACGAAGTGCGCGAGACGATGGCGAAGCTGAAGAAGGATTTTCCGGGCGGCATGGACTACCAGATCGTCTATGACCCCACGCGCTTCGTGCAGAAGTCGATCAACGCGGTCATCAAGACCCTCGTCGAGGCGGTGCTGCTGGTGGTCGTGGTCGTGATCGTGTTCCTGAAGACCTGGCGGGCGTCGGTCATTCCGCTGCTCGCCGTGCCGGTGTCGATCATCGGCACTTTTGCCGTGATGCTGGTGGCGGGTTTCTCGATCAACACGCTGACGCTGTTCGGCATGGTGCTCGCGATCGGCATCGTCGTCGACGACGCGATCGTCGTCGTCGAGAACGTCGAGCGCAACATCGAGATGGGCCTGTCACCGAAGGCCGCGAGCTATCGCGCGATGCAGGAAGTCAGCGGGCCTATCATCGCGATCGCGCTGACGCTCTGCGCGGTGTTCGTGCCGATTGCCTTCATCAGCGGTCTGACCGGCCAGTTCTATCGCCAGTTCTCGCTGACGATCGCGATTTCCACCGTGATTTCCGCGATCAACTCGCTGACCCTCTCGCCCGCCCTTGCCGCGCTGCTGCTGCGCGGCCACGACGCGCCGAAGGACTGGCTGACGCGCACGATGGATGCGCTGTTCGGCTGGTTCTTTCGCGCCTTCGACGCGGTGTTCCATCGCAGCGGCAAGGCCTACACCTGCGCGGTCGGGCGCCTGTTGCGCGTGAAGTCCCTCGTGGTGCTCGTCTACGCGGGACTGCTGTGGGTCACCTGGCAGGCGTTCCAGATGGTGCCGAGCGGCTTCATCCCGAGCCAGGACAAGCAGTACCTGATCGGCTTCGCTCAGCTCCCGGACGGCGCGTCGCTCGATCGCACCGAACAGGTCGTGCGCCAGATGTCCGACATCGCACTGAAGACACCGGGTGTCGACAATGCCGTCGGCTTTCCCGGCCTTTCGATCAACGGCTTCATGAACGCGCCGAACGCGGCGCTGATGTTCATCGGGCTCGACGAGTTCGATGCGCGCAAGTCGCCCGAGCTGTCGGGGCCGGCGCTCGCGCAGCAGATGAACATGGAGATGGGTGCCATCCAGGATGCGTTCATCGCGTTCTTTACGCCGCCGCCGGTCGACGGACTC